>Ga0209577_10000458_pt1 | contig 41298 bp, 24 predicted proteins | sample GraSoiAngelo_109_FD_185874 | JGI IMG/M metagenome (GOLD analysis project Ga0209577, IMG submission 185874) | Grasslands soil microbial communities from the Angelo Coastal Reserve, California, USA - 14_0903_12_20cm (SPAdes) (version 2) | ecosystem: Environmental > Terrestrial > Soil > Grasslands... | reverse complement strand
GCGTAGGTGCGGTCGTCGCCGTTGTAATCGCCACCGAGCGTCCAGTTCACCTGGAGCCACCCGAGCGGCTTCCAGTTGACGTTGATGTTGCCGAAGTAGCGGCCGGTCTGCCCGAGGAGATCGTCGTTATTGAGCGCGTAGAACGGGTTGTCGAAGCCGCGGTTGTTGGTGAACGCGGTGGGGCCCGGATTCGGGAACCGCCAGGAGCGGTGCAGTCCGGTCGTCGGGCTGAGGTACTGCTGGGCGTTGAAGTCCGGCGGCTGGCGCAGCGCGCCGATCCCGATCCCGTTGATGGAGTTGCCGCGGTCCAAGCCGCCGGTCTTGGTCTGCACGACCGAGATGTTCGCGCTCACGACGAGGTTCTCGAACAAGGTGTGCGAGCCGTTGAACCGCGCCGTGTAGCGCTCGTAGCCGTCCCGGTTCCCCACGATGAAGCCGTCCTGATCGAGCTGGCCCACCGACAGGTAGAACGTCGTACGCTCGCTGCCGCCCGACAACGACAGCGTATTCTCGAGCGTGTGACCCGTCTCGAAGATCTCGGCGCCGTGGTCGTACGTCGGCGTCCCCGGGGCGAGCTCCGGCCCCCACGAGAAGAAACTCGAGCTGATGGAGCAGTTCACCGTGAAGCAATTGGTCGAAAGGCCGCCCGAGCCCACGCCATACTTCCGTTGCACGGGCACGGTCCGCACCGGGCGATCAAACTGCATGGTGGAGCGCAAGGTGTACTGGGTTCGCCCCGGCCGCCCGCGCTTCGACGTCAGCAGGATCGCGCCCGCCGAGCCGGCGCTGGCGCCGTAGATCGACGTCGCCGCCGCCCCCATCAGCACCTCGGTGGATTCGTAGTCGTCCAGGTTCAAGTCCGCGGCGCGGTTGGGTGAGGGCGCTCCGGACAGCGGTGCGTTGACCTGCCCGTTTTCGGCACGCGTGACGTTACTGAGCGGCACACCGTCCACGATGATGGTCGGTTGGCTGGTGCCGAACGTCTTCGGGCCCCGGATCTGGATCGAGGTCGAGGCGCCGGCGTCGCCACTCGCCTGATTGGTGAGCACGTTCGGCAGCTTGCCCGCCAGCGCCTGCACCAGGTTGGACTCGTTGGCACGCTGCAGGGTCGCCGCGTCCACGCTCGACATGGCAGTGCCGAGCTTCTCGCGCAACTGCTCCGTGCCCGCGCCCGTGACAACGACCTCGTCCAGCCGGAGCGGATCGGACGCGAGCTGGAAGTTGTGCTCGACCGAGGCTCCCGGGGTGAGCGTGACGGTGAACGACCCCGCTCGGTAGCCGATGATGCGTACGGTCAGCCTGGCCTGCTGGCCTTGCGCCCGCGCCGCGGGAACGATCAGCCGATACGCCCCGTCGGGCCCGGTCCACGCACCGAGATCGAGTTCGAAGAGCGAGACGTTGGCATCCCGGAGTGGCTCGCCGACCGTACCGGTCACGCGCCCGGAGATCGTCACCGGCTCCTGGGCGACGGCGCGCACGGGCCCCAACGCCAGCACGCCGGGCAGCCCGCAGAGCGCCATTAAAGGTGGGAGTGGAGGACGAATGAAAATCCGCATGAGAGTTCCCCCTTCGAGGTGTTTGCCACGCACCACATGAGGAGACAGCCCCTCGCGCACGCGAACGCGCGGCGAGGATAGCTGGGCCTGCTCGAGTCGGCGAATACGCAACCGTGCCCAACGGCAGACAGGACACGCTTAGTGCGGGTGATGGACGCGCGCCACACACTGGTGTACCGTCGTGTTCCACACAGGCACTAGTGTGGAGCCATCGCTGCACCACGCAAAAGGCGCACCGCAAGCGTTTTGTCGGGAATGACATCCGCCGTGTAGCGACCACGCAACACAACGACATTAAGAAATCCAGCTTCGGCGCGTGCGGCCCGTCGCCGCAGCCGCTCCAGATGCCGACGCAGCCGCTCCCCGCGTGGCGTGACCATCGCCTCGCCCGCGTGCGTCCGCGGTGGCGAACCGTCTAACCTCGCGTCCCGTCCGGACCGGGCGCGGATCTTGCCGCACTCTCAATCCCCGCAATCACACGAGAGTTGGCGACGCGCGTCTCCATCAGCCGTCGGGCGTCGTGGGCGATGCCGTCGATACGCTCCCATTCCTTCCACACAGCGGCGTTGGCGTCTGCCCTCCATCGCGAGGCGTGGGCATTGCGGGCTCCAGCAATCCGCTTCCTTTTTTTTAGTCGCGACCGGTTTCCTCGTCGCGGCTCCTCGGCCGGCACCCTTCCCGGGAGCGAGCCGCGTTCGGCGCCGCACTACTGCCTGCCACACGTCTCGCGGAAGGAGGTACCAATGCGTTTGTCCATGAGGAGGAGGGCGTGGGAGACCATTGGCGTCGTCGCACTCCTGGGTATGAGCACTGCGCGCGCCACCGATGCGCAGGTCGCCGGAGTCATCCGCGGCAAGGTCACCGAAGAGAGCACGCAGCGGCCCCTCGCCAGCGTCCATGTGCTCCTGATCGGGACGGGTAGGGAGACGCGTACGGACGAGGCCGGAAGCTTCGAGATCGGTGGGCTCCCCGACGGACAATACACCATCCGCGCCGCGCTCATCGGCTACTCGTCCCGCACTGCGAGCGCGACCGTGACGGCGGGAGGAGGCGCCGACGTCGCCATCGCGCTGCTGCGGGCGCCCATTCAGCTCGAGGCCCTCGTCGTCACAGGCACCGCCGGGACGACCGAGAAACGGGAGCTCGGCAATGCCGTGTCGAGCCCGGACCTCTCGAAAGTCCCGGCCGGCACGACGCAGAACGTTCAGGAGCAGTTGCAGAGCCGGGTGCCGGGGCTCACGCTCATGCAGAACTCCGGCCTGGTGGGCACGGGCTCGAATGTCCAGATCCGCGGCGCCGGCTCGCTCAACGCCAACTACGGCCCCGTCTACTACGTGGACGGGATTCGTTTCGAGGCACAGCCGGTGTCGACAGGCGGGGTTACGAACGCGACCGTGCAGTACTCGAGCCCCCTGGACTTCATCGACCCCGACGACGTTGAAAAGATCGAGGTCATCAAAGGACCGGCCGCCTCGACGCTGTACGGAGCCGACGCCGCGGGCGGTGTGATCCAAATCATCACGAAGAAGGGTACGCGCGAGGGGAGTCAGTGGACCGCGAGCGTGGGCTATTCCTCATCCGAGTGGACCGCCGGCATCCCCATCAACTACTACCAGTGCAACGCGGCCCGCATCCGGAATCCCGGCACGTATCCCGGATGCGCCAACCCCGGCGCCATCACGTGGATGAGCCAGGACGGTCCGGTCACCGGGATCCCTGAGTCAGACATCACGCGCTTCGGCGACTCGCTGTTCGTGATCAAGGACAATCCGCTCGCCCGGCACCCGCACGCCCTGCGCGCCGGGCCGGGCGCCGAGGCCCGGCTCTCGGGCCGGGGGGGGAACCCGACCTTCAATTACTTCTTGTCGTTCAACCAGCTGAACGAGGACGGGATCTTCTTCAACAACTATCAGAACCGTACCGGCGGCCGCGCCAATTTCGAGGTGACGCCGACGGCCAAGCTCAACATCGGGCTCAACTTGAGCTACACCCGCGTGCACCAGCGCCTGCCCTTGAGCGACAACGCCTCCAACGGCCTGCTGCGGAACGCGTTCCGCGGCAAGGCGCGGGCGACGGCAGATCGCTGGGATGCCGGGTACTTCGGCTTCGGGCCGGACCAATCCAATGAGTTCGACCTCCAGTCCTTCGAGGAGCGGACCACGCTGGGGCTCACGGCCAACTTCAACCCGTTCCCGTGGCTCGAAAACCGGCTCGTGCTGGGTATGGACAAGTACGATCGGCGAGACCAGAACTTTTTCCGGATCGACTCGACGCTCAAGTGGGGGCCAACCGAGGGCACCGGTGAGATGACTCAACGCCTCCCCGTGACCCATACCTGGACGGCCGATTATTCGGGCTCCGTGCGCGCGCGGCTATCCCAAACGTTGGGGTCACGCACGTCGGCGGGCGTGCAGGTCAACTCTCGCCAGTTTCACCGCTATACCGGGTTCGGCAGCGGGATGGTGACCAACAACCTCACCACCCTGCAGCCGGGGTCGTTCACACTGCTCCAGGTCGACGAGCAGCTGATCGAGCAGACGTCGCTCGGCATGTACTTCCAGGAACAGCTCGCCTGGCGCGAGCGGCTCTACGCCACCGCGGCGCTCCGCATCGACGACAACTCGGCCTTCGGCTCGGAGTTCCACACCGTCAAGTATCCCAAGTTCTCGCTGTCGTACATCCTGTCCGACGAGGCCTTTTTCCACGTGCGGCACGTGGACGAGCTCAAGCTGCGGTTCGCGTGGGGCGAGGCCGGGAACGCGCCCGCGCCCTTCACGGCGGACCGGACCTTCGCGCCAGCGACCGGCACCGCCGGCGACGCAACCATCAACGCGCTGACGCCCAAGTCGTATGGAAACCCCGGCCTCAGACCCGAGCGCGGGCGCGAGTACGAGGCCGGGTTCGATGCGTCGCTGTTCCGTGGGGCGCTGGGAATCGAATTCACGTACTACAACAAGCGCACTGTGGACGCCCTCATGGAAATTCCGGACGCCCCGTCGACGAGTTACGACAGCACGCATTTCATCAACGTCGGCGAGATCGCCAACCGGGGCCTCGAGCTGCTCGTGACGGCGAGTCCGGTCCGCAATTCCCAGGTCAGCTGGGACCTGGCGCTCTCGGCCGCGACACACCACAACGAGCTGGTGTCGTTCGGGGGGGTGCTCAACGAACTCCGGTTCGGCGCGTTCACAAACTCGCAGCGCCACCGGGAGGGCTACCCGCTCGGTGGGTTTTGGGCGGTGGACGTGCTCCGCGACGCGAACGGCACCCCCGTTCTCGACGCGAACGGCAGGGTGCAGGCGGACCTGACGTGCTCCTGGCCGGACCCCGTGGACCCGAATGGCTACGGCGGCAGCTGCCACGAGAAATACGTGGGACCGTCCTCGCCCACACGGGAATTCGGGCTCTCCAACAGCGTGACGCTATTCGGCAACCTGCGGCTGTTCGCCAATCTGGACTACAAGGGTGGACACTATCTGGTCTGCGCCATCTGCTCGATCCGGAACCGCATCAACACCAACACCTGGGAGGTCGCCAATCCTCAGGCCGATCCGATCCAGGTGCAGGTGTGGGAGAGCCTACAGACGGTCACCCACATCATGCCGGCCGACTTCCTCAAGCTGCGCGAGGTCGCCGTCACCTACACCGTACCGCCCAGCTGGGGCGGTCCCTTCCGCGCTAGCCGCTGGAGCATCACGCTGTCGGGTCGGAATCTCTGGCTGGCGACGCGCTACAAGGGCACGGGTGATCCCGAGGTGTCGTTCAACTCGAACCCAAATACCTTCGACCGCACGGACTATGCGTCCGTCCCGCAGCCGCGCCGGCTGTCGGCCACTATCAACGTGAATTTCTGAGGGAGGGCCTCATGCGGATGCAATCGATCGCGCGTCTGACGGAGTGGTTCTCCCTCGCGTGCCTGGTGGGCCTCCTCGCGGCCTGCAACGACATTCTGAAGGTTAACAACCCCCAGCAGGTAGGGGTGGACCAGCTCAACAACCCCGCGCTCCTCACCGCACAAGTCAATGGCGTGATCAGCGAGCTGGAGAACATCTACACCAGGAGAAACGGCGCGCTGTTGTGGAGCGCGAACTTCCTCACCGACGAGCAGGTGACCGGAATCAACTGGGAGGATTTTGCCCGCGTCAACCAGCGGATCGTCAACTATACGGAGGGCCCTGTCTTCTCGCTGTGGAGCGGGCTGAGCCGGGTGGTGCGGTTAGGGGAGGACGTGACGGCACGCCTCGACACGCTCGCCGACCCGAATGACAAACGCATCGCCACGACAGCCGTCCTGGCGGCGTACGGGTATGTGTTCATCGGCGAAAACATGTGCCAGGCCGTGTTCGGCACGGCGCAACACCCCGGCAACACCATCCTCAGTCCGCCGGAGGTGTTTCAGCAGGCCATCCCCTGGTTTCAGCGCGCGATTCAGGTGGCCACCGCCACCGGTCAAACCAATATCGTGAAGCTCGCCCACGTCGGGCTCGCACGCACCTACCTCAACCTCGGAGACTTCGCGAACACGATCGCCGAGGCGTCACAGGTGACGGATACGGCGTTCAAGTATTGGGTCGAATATGCGGCCGTCCAGGATTCGCAGTTCGACGGCCTGTTCGGCCGGACCCACGGCGCCAATCACACCATGGGGGTCTCGCCGTTCTTCCTCCAGGGTTCCTTCGGCACTCAGGACATCGTGGCGACGCAGACCGACCCCCGGATCCAGCACACCACCCGCTGGACCTTCGGCCACAACGGCCTGACCAAGCTCTACAAGCCGTACCAGGGACTGCGATTCAGCGGCTACACGGGGGAAACGATCGCGGACTCCTCTGCGTCGTGTCCCAACTGCACGGGGGCCGTCCCCGACCCGACGGGCGATAAAGGACCCTTGCTGCTGTACCAGAAGGACACTAAGGTCCTGTTGGCGGACTACCTCGAAGCGCAGCACGACCTGTACGAGGCCATGATACGGCAGGCGATCAACGACTCCGCCGTCAATCAGACGGTGAACCAGTTCGTCAACGCGCGGCGGGCGGTCGGCAACGAGCCCCCCGTGACTCTCACCGACACGGCGTTGTTCCACGAGCTGCGGGTGCAGCGTTCCCGCGACTTCTACCAGGGCGGGTTGCGGCTCGGGGATCTACGTCGCTGGAAGCGCGACGGCGTGGGAGACTTCTTCCCGACGGGCAACCACGTCAACCAGGAGTGGGGCGTCTACGGCATCTGGACCTGCTTCCCACTTCCCTTGGAAGAGTACCAAGGGAACCCGAACATCCAGCCACCCGCGAACCCGCTGATCCCCCCAGGAATCTAGGATCCGCGGCAGTGAGCGCACGAACCGGGGCGATGGCGCTTGCCCTGGCCGTGGCGCTCGTCGGAGGGCCTGCTGTTCCGGCCTTGGGACAGATGGTGCGCGGCCATCTGCGCGACGTCCGCACAAACGAGACGATCGCGGACGGACTCGTGTCCTTGGTGCGGTGTGGCGGCGAGCGGGTAGCGTCGGTGTTGACCGGGGCCGACGGCGCCTATCGCCTGGCGGCGCCGGCAGCGGGCTGCTTTCTGCTCGAAGCCCGCCGTATCGGGTACCAAACCTGGATCGATGGTCCCGTCGAGCTGCACGCCGGCGACGACCGGGAGACGGAGGTTCGCCTCCGCGCGCTCCCTGTCCCCCTCCCTCCCCTCGAGGTCGCGGGCGCGCCCCCGCCACCGGACGCCTTCCTCGCCGGTGTCGGCTTTTACGAACGGCAGCGATCGGATTTCGGCCATTTCATCACCCGGGAGCAGATCCAGGCCCGCGCTCCACAACGGGTCACCGACCTCTTGGCCGGCATTCCCGGCGTGCGCGTTGTACCAGGAACGAGTGGGCTCGACCGCGCCGGCATCGAGCTGGACGGCTCCCTCCTTTCCCATGGCGGCCGGTGTCATCCGCGCGTGTTCGTGGACGGGATCATGGTCATTCGTGGCGACGCCAGACCCCGGGGGCTCGACGTGTCTGGCCTCCCGGCGGCCACCGAGGCAGCGCTTCCTGGAGCGGAGCGCCCCGAGATGGAACTCGACGACCTGGTCCAGCCCGAGGATATCCAGGCCGTCGAGGTATACCGCAGGGGCTCGGAGGTGCCGGTCCGATTCGGCGGGACGAGTACCTCGACCCAGTGCGGGGTGGTCGTCATCTGGACCCGTCGCGGGCGTGACGAAAAGCCGTGAGCTCTGGCTGGTCGCCGTGGTCGGCGCCGCGGCGTGTGGTGGCCGCGCTGCCACCACGGGCGAGCCCGGTGCCCCGCTCCCGGGCCTCGGACCCGCCGAGCTCGCCCGGTTCCAGGCGGGGGCGGAGCTGTTCAACCGGGTATTCAGCCCCGCCGAAGGCCTCGGACCTGCCTTCAACGAGAACCAGTGCAGCGCGTGCCACACGTCTCCTGCCAGTGGCGGCGTCGGCGGGGAGCGGGTGCTCAAGGCGTCGCGGTTCGACCCGCGGACCGGGTGCAACCAGCTCGTCGACGCCGGTGGAGAGAACGTCCGCAGGCAGTTGACCCCCCACGCCCGTGCGCTCGGGCTCGGTCGCGAAGCGCCGCCGCCCGGGGCGCAAACGGGGCGCTTCACGGCGCCGGCCCTGTTCGGCCTGGGCCTCGTCGACGCCGTGCCCGACGCGACGCTCCTCGCAGAGCAGGACGCCGAGCACGCGGACCATGATGGCACGTCGGGGAGAGTCGGCCGAACGGCGGATGGGCGGGTGGGGCGGTTCGGGCGCAAGGCCGACGTCGCGACGCTCGCCGAGTTCACCGCCACGGCGCTTCGCTTCGAGATGGGCCTCACGACCTCGCGCTACCCTCGGGACGCGGTGCAGGGGCAGCGCGTGCCGCCGCACGCGGACGAGGCACCCGATCCCGAGGTCGCCGACTCGGTCGTCGCCCGGCTCACCGATTTCGTCCGCTTCCTGGCTCCACCCGGGCGGCTCCCGCCGCGCACCGGGCAGGCGGCTGCTATAGCGGCGAGGGGGGAGAGGCAGTTCGCACAGATCGGCTGCGCGGCGTGCCACGTGCCAGCGCTTACGACAGGTCCGTCCCCCGTGGCGGCGCTCGACCGGCGACCCGTCGCGCTCTATTCAGACCTCCTCCTCCACGACCTGGGCCCGGCGCTCGCGGACGTATGCGGGCCTGGGGCGACGCCGTCCGAGCTGCGTACGGCGCCACTCATGGGGCTGCGCTATCGAGAGCTACTGCTGCAAGACGGCCGGGTCACGAGCCTGCGCGACGCGATTCTCCTGCACGGGGGCGAGGCGCGTGCCGCGCGCGACCGCTTCGCAGCCCTGTCAGCCGCCCAAGAAGCCGAACTGATCGCGTTTCTCAAGACCCTCTAGGTTCGGCGACGTCGGGAAGGGACTTACTTCGAGAAATCCACCTTCGGCGCCTGCGCCGCTCCCGGCGTCTGCAGCTCGAAGTACTCGCGCGGCCCCTTGCCGAGCACCTTGGCGGTCAAAACCTGCGGGAAGAGCCGGATGTAGGCGTTGTAGCGGTTCACCGCCTCGTTGTAATCCTGGCGCGCGACGGCGATGCGGTTCTCCGTCCCCTCGAGCTGATCCTGCAGCGCGCGGAAGTTCTCGTTGGACTTGAGCTGAGGATAGTTCTCGGCGATCGCCAGCAGGCGGCCGAGCGGCGCTGTGAGCGCGTTGTTCGCCTCCGCCATCTGCTGCAGGTTGCCGCCCTGCACCGCTCCGGCGAGCTTGGCGCGCGCTTCCGCCACTTCCGTAAACACTGTCTGCTCCTGCTTGGCGTAGCCTTTCACCGTCTCCACCAGGTTCGGAATGAGATCGGCGCGCCGCTGCAGCTGCACCTTGATCTGCGACGCGGCGGCGTTCACCTGCTCGTCATACGTCTGGATCGTGTTGTAGCCGCAGCCGGCCGCGAGCAGAATCGCCAGCGCAGCCGCGTACCCCCACCTCCGCTCGTTCGTGGTCACCTATGCATAACTCCTGTAAGAGTCATCCCGTTGTCCCCAGGCTCAAGCCTGGGCCCATCCTAGCACTGTGCTGAAGCACATCGCTCACGCGTTCGCGTTGTGTCACATAGGGCCCACGCTTCAGCGTGGGAAAACCCGGGGCCGGCTCACAACTCTCGGCAGCGCTGGGCTACCCCAGTTGATTCACATACTCCGCCGTCCGCGCCACCGCGGCGAGATACGCCGCCACCAGCGGGTCTCTGGCTCCCCCCTCGAGCCTCAAGGCCGGCCCTCCTTCCGCATGCCGGATGAGCGGCGTCAGATCCCCCGCGGCAAAGCCGATCAAGGTCGCGGCGGTGCCCACGAGCGCTTCGGGGCGGGCCGGCACCGGCTTGCCCGCGAGCCGCAGCAGGGCGCGCAGCATTGTGAAAAAGCCCGGCGCGCTCCCTACGATCACGCCCGCCAGGCGTTTCGGCTCGGCCCAGAGGGCGCCGTACGCCTGACGCAGCCGCACCAGCTTGCCCATGAGTTCGTGCTCGACCTGGCGGCGCACATGATCGCGCTCGACCCGGACGCCGGGCCACGGGTCGCGCCCCGCGAGCAGCCGGTGCGCCTCCCGCATGTCCTCATACTCGATGGGGAATGCGTCCGCCGACTCGCGCCACTCCCGCTCCGTGAGGATGAGCGGGGCCGGATGACCGGACTTGGTCCAGGCGCGCACCACCGGCGCGAGGGCGTCGAATAGTGCTCCGTCAGCGGCGTCGCAGATGAGCAACGTGTTTACGTCGGACCGCTTGGGGACGTGCGTGCCGCGTGCCGCTGAGCCGTACAGCAACAGCGACACGAGCCGTGGGCCGAGGGCACGGCTGACCGCGTCGCCGAGCGTATCGATTGTCAGTCGTGCAGCCACGCAGGGGAATGTGCATGCTGTCGCGGAGAATCAACAGGCCCGGACCCGGGCCAGGGGCTGGCGCTCCGCAGGCGCCCGCACCAACGTACACTCGGCAGCTGGTCCTACGCGGAGGTGCGCCATGCTGCGTTCCCGTCCAGTCACGTCCCTCCTCGTGCTTCCCCTCCTCGTGCTGGGTTGCGCGACGTCCCGGCCGTTCGACCGGTCTACCGAGCCCGGCGGGAAGCCCCTCTCCCCCACCACGGCCGGCAGTGTGATCATCACCGGCGAAGCCCTCTCGGCCGACCCCGGCCGGACAGTCCTGGACGCCGTGAAACGAGCCATGCCGCAGCTGCACATCGCCGGTTGGTCTCAGTACAGCCGCTGTCCCAACGTGGAGCTGCGCGGCAAGGACAGTGTCACAGGCAGCTCCAACCCGGACGTGTACGTGGACGGGACACGGACCGTGGATACCTGTCCGCTCGTCACCATCCAGGCGATGGACACTCGTCGCATCGAGGTCTATCCGCTGGGCGTCACCTCGCGGCCCGGCTACAGCAGCAGCGGCCATGGCCTGATCCTCATTTTCCTGCAACGCGCGGACACCACCAGCCGCTGACGCCAAACCCCCGGGGAGCGACTTGCTCACCGGGGGCTTGCCTTTTTTCTGGGATCTGCGGATGCCCTACGGCGCCCGTCCCGTGAACCAAAGCGGCGTCGTCAGGTCCGTGCTGCTCGTGAAGTGCTGCGCCGCCACGGCGGCCTCCACGTTCGCCTTGTTGAGCACCAGCTCGTTGTCCGCATAAGGCAAGCGTTCCGGGATCTTGGTAAGCTGCGCGTTGGGCCCCGGCACCAGCGTCGGGACGCCCGTGCGGCGCACCTCCGTCCACGCTTCCATGCCCTGCATGAACAGCGAGACCCACTTCTGGTACGCGATCTGGGTGAGACCGGCGGCCGCGTTGTACCGCACGCGGACGGTGTCGGACAGGTAGGCGTTGGTGGCGGAATCGCTGATCCCGTACTGCTGCATCGACGCCCGGATCGCGGTCGTGTAGAGCGTCGCCGGATCACCGGAGATCCAGCCGCGCTGCGCCGCCTCGGCCTCGAGGAACAGCAGCTCGGAATACGTCAGGAGCTCGAGCGGCGCGTTGGGTGTCTCCCGCCAGTAGGCGCCGTAGCGCGAGATGTAGAACAGCGCGGGTCCGCCGCCGTCGTTCAACCCGTTAGGCATGCCCTCGTAGGTCCGGTTGGCGACGATGGTGTCCTTGTTCAGCTGTGCGAAAACCGGCAAGCGTGGGTCCTTCCAGCTCAACAGGGAGTCTACGAACGTCTTGCTCATGCCGTAGTCGTCGCGCCCGCGGGCGTCGTTGTAGATCGGGTTCTGGTTCGGCGCCGACGCCAGGTACAGGAGCTGTGCGTTGTCAGAGTCGCGGGCGAACACCCCCGCGGCAACTGCCGCCTGGGCTTCGCTCTTCGCCGTGGCAGGATCCACCTTCGCGAGATGCATCGCCAACCGCAGCCGCAGCGAGTTGGCGAACTTCCGCCACTTCGTCATGTCGCCGCGATACATGATGTCGTTCTGCGCGGAGAAGCCGATCCCCGCGGGATCGATCTCCTGACTGGCCTTCGCCAGGTCGGCGAACAGCGCCGTGTAAATCGCCTGCTGCGAGTCGTACTTGGGCGTCAGGTTCGCTTCGCCCTTCAGCGTCTCCGAATAGGGAAGGTCGCCCATGGCGTCCGTCATTACGCTGAAGACGTAGGACTTCATGATCCGTCCTACTGCTTCCCAGTTGGGCACGCCCGCGGCCACACCCTTGTCGATCATTCGCTGGGCGTCCTCTAGCGGACCGCTGTAGAAACCGTAACCGCCGTCCGTGCCGGGCCGCACGATGTACTTGTCCTCATCCCGATACTGAATCTCCGCGTAATATTGCACCCACAGTCCACCGCCCCGGATGTTGAGGCTGGTGACGCCGTCCACACCGCCTACCACGCTCTGGATCACGTTCGACAAAATCGACGGTGGCGGTACATCCGTGGGTCCGTTCGGATTGTGGTTGATGGATGTCAGGTCACTGCACGACGTGCCGCCCACCATCATCGCGGCGGCCAGGGCGCTCAGGATCTTGTATCGCATGGTAGCTCCTTTCTCCCAAGCGGCTATGGCCGCACGGACAGGGTGAAGCCGAGGCTGCGTGCCGTGGGCAGCTGGCCGTTCTCGACGCCTTGGCGGTTACTGGTATCGAACGCGGTCTCTGGGTCGATGGTGGGCTGCTTGGACCACAGCAGCAGGTTGTGGCCGACCAGCGCGACGGTCGCGGCCGAGAAGCCGAAGTGCTGTGCGATCGAGGGCGGCAGCTCATAGGCGAGACGCAGCTCGCGGAGCTTCAGGTAGCTCGCATCCAGTATGCCCATTTCATTGGCGTAGAAGGTGTTGTGCCAGTAGTCCTGTGCCAACACATGGACCGTGTCGGGCTTGAACACGCCGGGGTTGGCGCTCTCGTAAACCGCGTTTGGCACCACGAACCCGTCGTTCCAATCGTGCTCACGTCCCTGCAAGGTCGCCTGCAGGATACCCGAGTACTGGCCGAACCACTTCGTCACCGAGTACACCTTGCCGCCCATCTGCCCATCGAACGAGAAAGACAAACTGAGGCGCTTGTAGGTGAACGTGTTCGTCACGCCCCCCACCCAGTCGGCATTGTAGTTGCCGAGCACGACCTGCTTCGAGTCGCGGATCGGGAGCCCGCTGGCCGAGTCGACGACGATGTGGCCCTGGGGGTCCCGCTGCCACTTGGTGCCCACCAGATTGCCGTATGGCTGTCCCGAGTCGGCCGTCACGTTGACGCCCCAATAGTTACCCACCACGATTTCCTGCACGCCGTTGTAGAGCGAGAGCACTTTGTTCGTGTTCTTCGACCAGTTGGCTATTACTTCCCAACGGAAGTCTGGTCGCTCGATCGGCCGCATCGTCGCTTCCAGCTCGATGCCGCGGTTGCGCACCTCGCCGGAGTTCACGACGGCCTGGGTGTAGCCCGTCGTGGGCGAGATGGAGACGGGAAGGATCTGGTTCGTGGTGGACTTCTGGTACACGGTCGCGTTCAGGGCGAGATGATTGTTGAACAACCCGAGGTCGACGCCGATCTCCTCGCCCGTCGTTTGCTCGGGCTTCAGGTTCGGGTTCGGCAACCGGTCCGGAGCGGTGAACGTGGGCTGTCCGCCCCACGCCGTGCCGGATCCGTACACGGCCGCGAGCTGGTAGGGATCGGTGTCGTTACCGACACGGCTCCAGCTGGCGCGCAGCTTGCCGTACGACAGGACGTCGCTCTGGATGCGGAGCGCATCCGTGAAAATAAAGGCGCCGCCGATGGAGGGATAGAAGATGGAGTTTTGATGCTTCGGCAGGGTCGAGGACCAGTCGTTACGGCCGGTCACGTCCACGTTGAGCCAATCCTTGTAATTGAAGCTGGCCAAGCCATACAGCGAGTTGACCTTTTTCTGCGAGACGCCGAGCGCTGCGAGCGGCGTGCCGTCGGAGTTCGCCAAGGTGTAGACGCCGGGAATGACGAGCCGGCTGACGATGCCAGCGTTCCCGTTGAAGTCGTTCACGCGGGCGTTACCGCCCGCGTTGACGGTGACAGTCAGGTCCTTGAAGAGCGGCCGGGTGCCGGTGACGAGGAAGTCGCTGTTGGTCTCGCTATGCGTCTCGCCCACGTCGAAGAATCCGCCCCCGTTATCGGGTGAGATGTTGTTCACCGGGTAGTTCGCCCGGAAGTGATCCTGGTACCAATCACGACCCGTGCGACCGGTCACGCTCAGCCAGTCGTTGAACTTGTAGGTGACGGCGGCGTGGCCGATCCCGCGGTTGCGGGCATAGTCGGTCGTCTTGACCGTCGCCTCCCAATAGGGGCTCGGGTGGTAGCTGTAGTTCCAGCTGTAGGGGATCGGCGCGTCGGTGCGCAGGTTCGGGTTGCCCGCGAGGATCTGCTGGGTGAGCGGATCATTGGGATCGCGGTACAGGTGGTCCTTCAGGATCCTCGTGTCCACCTGGCGGCCGAACCAGATGAACCCCTGCATCGGGTCGATCTCCTCGTACGCCTGCGACGGCTGGTTCTGCATGGCGTTGTTGACGTAGTTGATCGAGGCCTCGGCGCTCCAGCGGTCCGACATCTGCGCCCCGCCGGCGATGGTCAGGTCGGTGCGGGTGTTCGAGTTGTTCGGGTACATCCCCGCTTCGCCGGTGCGGCCCACCGACAGCCGGATGTTGTTGCGCTCGCTCGCGCGCGTGACGGCCACGTTCAGGTTGGTCATCACGCCCGTGTTCCAGAAGTCCCGCACGTTGTTGGGGTGCGCGGACCATGGGCCCACGCCGAAGAACTGGCGGCAGGGCTTACTCGTGTCGTAGCCCGCGCTGACGATGGGGTTGCCTTTCGCGTCCCTCGGGTAGACGCACCCGGTCGTCCGGTTGTCGAGCTTCGGGCCCCAGCTCTCATCCGCCCCGTCGTTTTGCCCGCCGAAGTTGCCGTCCACGAAGTCGAACTCGCCGTAGAACCCCTGCCCATACTTGTTCTGGTAGTCCGGTAGCCGCAGCGGCGTCTCCGTCGTCGTGCCGAAGGTGGCGGTGACGCCGAAGCCCTGGCTCGGGCCACCCTTGCCGCTCTTGGTCTTGATGACGATCGCGCCATTCGCCGCGCGCGAGCCGTACAGGGCCGCCGCGTTCGGGCCCTTCAGCACGGTGATCGACTCGACGTTGTTGGCGTCGATGTCGGCGGCCGCGTTCCCGACGTCGTAGCCACCCAGCGAGCCTCCGCCGTAGCCGTTGTTCGACGCCGCCGAATTGTCGATCGGGATGCCGTCCACGACGACCAACGGCTGGTTCTGGCCCAGGATCGAGCCAGCGCCGCGCGACACGATACGCGCGGAGCCGAACGGGTTGCTCGAGTTCGTCACATACAAGCCGGCCACGTTGCCCTGGAGCGCCGAGAGCACGTTCGTCGTGGGCACGTTAGACAACACGTCTCCTGGAACGGTTTGTGCCGCGTACGGCAGGGTGCGCCCCTCGCGCTCGATGCCGAGCGCCGTGGTCACGGGCACCACCTCGAGCTGCATCGCCTGGAACGACAACGCGACGTCGACGACGGACGCGACCCGACGAACCAGTGACCGGTAGCCTATGCGCTTGAACGAGAGGCTATCACGCCCCGCAGGCACATCGAGCGCGTAGCGACCGTTCGCGTCCGTTACCGTGCCGGCGGCCGTGCCCATGACGCCGACCCGCACGCCCGCGATCGGCTTCTGCGTCATGGAATCCTGCACCTGCCCGACCACGTGCGTAGGCTCCTGCGCGGACGCCCGCCGCACGGCGACGGGGAGCAGCGCGAACAGCAGGAGCCCGGTCGGCAGAACGCACCGAACCAAACGACGACCGTGTGTCATGTTAGTCCCCCTTTGATCCCGGATCCGAAACGGGACGACGCCGCGCCGCTCCACCGAATGGCGGCGCGGGCACGCAAACGACTGTTATGCAGGGTGACCCAAGGGATGACGGCCATTGGGAATCCCTAAACGCTGACGACGTTACGGCTGCATATATGGGCCCTTGGCGGCCTCGTCAAGAACCCCTGATCAAGATCAGAACCGTCCTCCCGCTCCCCCACCTGAGAACCCCCCACCACCCCCGAATCCTCCGAACCCACCCCCGAACCCGCCACCACCTCCACCTCCCCAACCTCCCGAACCTCCCCAACCTCCGGCCCGCGGGCCGCCGAACCCACCGAACCATAGTGGTAACAGGAAAATCCGCCCGCGCGACAGCACGATCAACAGCACCAGCGCGACGACGATCCAGCCGACCGGAATGGGGAACGACTCGGCGCCGTCGCCGGGCGTCGATTCCGGAACTCCCGTCAAGGTGACGCCGAATTGCTTCGCGAACGCCTGCGCGATCAGATCGACGCCACGGGCGAGTCCCGGGCCGTATTCCTCGCGTGCCAGATACGGCGTCATCGCATCGCGGATCCGACCCACTCGTGCATCCGGCAAAAAGCCCTCAGCGCCGCGTCCGGTGGCGATGAAGAGCTGCCCCGTGCCGGGGCGATGGTTTTTCAGGGGAACGAGCAGCACCACGACGCCCAAGTTCTTCGCCGGATCGCCGGCTTCGCCCTTCGCGCCGACGCCCCATTGGCGCCCGATCTGGAGGGCCACGTCCGCGGCGGGCCGGTCGTCGATATCGGCGAGAGTCACCACGGCGATCTCGCCCCGCGTCTTCTCGCGCAGCTCCGTGATCACGGCGGTCATGTGGGTGACGGATGCAGCGTCGAGCACGCCGGCGAAGTCGTTGACGTAGCCGCGGGGGGGCGGGACGGCGATCTGGAGGAACGCGGCTACCGCGTGGAGCGTGCTCAATTGCATGCGGACGAATAGTACGCGAATTGCGATTGGAAGTGTCGGCCCACGCTCGTCTTGACCACCCCTCGCCCGCCACCCATGTTTCGCCTATGGGGCCGTCGCGCTTTCCCTCGAGCTGCGAGGTCCGACCCATGCGTCGACGCGCGACGGTCCTCGTCTGTTGCTTCGTCTCAGTCGGCTGCGCGAGTGCCGGCGGCCCCACTCAGACACGCAACAGCCCCGAGCAGGTCGAGGGGCAGATCGTCACCGAGGACCAGATTGCGAGGTCTGGTGCGCGCACCGCGTGGGACGCGCTGCGACTCACCGTACACAACATCACCTTCGGTGAAACCGGTCGGGGCCAGCCGACGCGGATCACGCGGCGGGGTCGGTCGAGCGCGGCGCGCGACGACGGACCGCGTGTCCTGGTCGACGGCGTGGCGCTCACCGAGCTCTCCGTGCTCACGCGGATGCCGGCCTCCGACGTGCTCAGCATCGAGGTCGTGAGCGGGATAGACGCCACCACCCGCTACGGGACCGACTACACGGGTGGCGTCATCAAGATTCGCACCAAGGGCGGCGCGTAGCGATCAGGCCTCCCGATTCAGGCACCCGTGAAAGTTGGGGTTGTTGCGCTCCTCGAATGGCACGGGGATGTTGACGTCGGTGCCGTACAGGCCACCCTTGAAATACGTCCCGGTCGGGAACACCGTCTCCGACGCCCGACCGTACTGGCGCGCCAGCCGCCGGAGGTCACCGATCCGGTGCCCGGTCCCGAACAGCCAGAACGCGCGCTCCCGAAACATTAGGTTCGTCCGAGCGGCGGTGTCGGGTGTGGCGCCCGGATCGGTGAGCGCGGCGAGCCCCGCCACGCCACCGTTCTGGCGCAGGGTGTTCAACGTGGTGAGCCAGGCTGGATAGTCGCCCTGGTGCAGTTGCACCTCGGCGGCGATCAACCGCGCCTCGATGCCGTCCGCCACCACGGTCGGCGAGTTGCTCGCGGGATATTTCTGCAGGGCGTAGAGCGGCGTGGTTCCGTCGAAGCCCAAGCCCTGCTGCACCGTCACGACGCGTGGGTCGTTGGCGGTGCGGAAGTTCAGGCCGTTGAGCCCCTCCTGATCCGCCACCGAAAAGCGGCCTGTCCCTCCGGCGGACGAGCCACTGTTGAAGACGTGCAGGCCGTTGTACTCCCGGTTGGTGAATGCCGTATGTGTCGCGACGTACTTGAACGCCGGCGGCACGAGGGCGGCGGTGGCGGCGGCGCTGTCCCACTCCGCGGCGCTGCTCGGCTGGGCCAGGTCGAGGAACGCACGGGCCTTGCCGACCCGGGCGAGGTTCAGGATCAGGCGAGCGGTTATTGAGTCCGCCTGCATCGTGTCGACGGGAACCGTGAGCGCCGAGTCGAAGCGTTGAATCGCCGCCCGGAGGATCTCCTGGGTCGTGAGGGGCTGTCCGAACGTGGCCGCAGAGAACGAGCTGAAGGGCACGCCCGAGCAGTAGTTCTCGCCGGCGTAGAGCTTCGCGAGCGCCGACAGGGAGAGCAGCTCGCTGATGCGCGACGCGGGCGCGGGCGCATAGGCGCGGAGCAGGCCCGTCGCCACCTCGAGCGACACGCGCGCCCGTTGCAGATTGCGGAACACCGTCGTGAGCGTGCCGTTCCGATCGTCGATCCCGCGAGAGTCGTACTGGATCCGGGTCGGAAACGTCTCCGAATCGATGTACTCGTCGCTCATGACTCCGGTGACGAGGATCTGGCCTTCGATACCGCCGTTGTCGCCGTCGTTCGCGAGCGCGAAATCGCCGAGCGCGCCCGTATACGCCGCCACCGCCCCCGCGGGACTGTTGAGCTGACCCGGATCGATGGCGTTGGGGATGTCGACCGCCAGCACATCGTGGGGCGAACACGCCTGGGGCAGGAACGACACCACCAGCACCGTGACGCCCACCGCAAGACTGCGAACCATCATGCTCGCACCCATCGTCTGCGACTCCGTCGTTGGAATGGTCACGGTCGCCTCCCTCAGAAGCCCACGTTGAAACGGAACGTGAAGGTCTTGAGGGGCGGCGCGGACAGGAAGTCGATGGCTTGATCCGACTGGCCGTTGCCGTTCACCTCGGGGTCAATACCGGGATAGTTCGTCCACTTCACGAGATTCCGCGCGGTCGCGGTGACGCTCAGTCGATTCCCGCGGAACACGCGTGCCCACGCGTCCGGCGCGTTGTAGGTCACGGACAGCTCCCGCACCGCGAGCAAGCTGCCGTCCACGATGTAGCCTGCCGCCGTTCGACCGTACGCCAGCGTGCGCCCCGCGACTGCCGCGGCCTGGTCCGCCAGGGGAGCGGTGCGATCGTTGATCGCGCGGCAGTTGTTGGCCGCCGACGACGTGCACCGGAAATAGTCCGTGAAATCGTTGGCCTTGAAGCCGCCGCGGTACTCGAGCTGCCCCGCAATGCGGATGTGATCGCGCCACAGGCCGACGCCCGCATTGAGCGAGACGTTGGTGGTGGGAATGGAGGAACCGAGGAACACGGCGGTGTCGCCCACCGTCACCTCGCTCGCCTCGATGATCCCGTTGCTGTTGGCGTCTTTGAACGAGACGATGGGCCGGTCCCAGTACCCGAAGAGGGGATAGCCGGGGACGTGGCGGATTGCGCCCAGGACGATCGGCTGCACGTTGGCCCCGAGGCTGATCAGGCGGTTGGCGTTGTACGATGCGCTCAGGGACGCGTCGACCGACACCGCTGGCCCGACGGTGAAGTTGGCCGAGAGGAGGCCTTCCACTCCCCGGTTCAGCACCGATCCGAGGTTCTCGAAGCGCGAATTGCTCGCCCCATAGGACGGGGGGAGCAGCCGCTGGACCAGCGCGTCGGTCGTCTTCTTGTGGTAGTAGGTGAGCTCCACGTGCGCTCGCCCCTGGAAGATGTCGCCGTCGAGGCCCGCCTCGAGCTCCGACGAGCGCTCCGGCTTGAGCGAGTCGTTGCCCACCGCGGCGATGATCAACCCCGGCACGTCGGTGCCGTTCACGGGAGCGACGATCCCCTGATAGTACCGCGGCGCGTCCAGCGGTCCGGGCTGCACGCCGGAGGCCCCGTACGCCGCGCGCAGCCGCAGCGAGGTGAGCCAGCGCGGCGTCGGGAAGAAGGGCTCCTCCGAAATCACCCAGGATGCCTGGATCTTCGGGTAGTACACTGCCTTGAACGAGCCCCCGAAGGCGCTGTTGTCGTCGGCGCGGAGACCAGCCGTGAGAAACCGCCGATCCTGCCAACCGAGCACTTCCTCCACGTAGCCGCCCAGCGTAATGGATTCAAAGGTCGACTCGCTGTCGGTCTGGCTCGCTCCGTTGCCGGTTTGCCCCCCGCCCGGTGGGAAGACCTTGCCGAAGGCGAAGTTGCCGAAGGACAGGTCCTTGAGGTACTGCACACCCACCGCCGTCCGCGCCGTGATCTCGGGCGTCACGTTGCCCACCGCGGCGATCCCCGCATCCACCGTGTAGTGGGCGAGCTGGAATCGGTTGTCGTTGCGCCGGCCCTGGCGAAAGTCGCTGAAGCTCGGCCCCTCGTTGAACGACTGGAACTGAATGTCCATCCGGTCGGTGTAATCGATCCCGATGGTGGCGCGACCAGTGATCGCCGCCGTCGGCCGCCAGTTACCCTGGACGCTGCTGGTGAGGCGCGTGATGTCCTGCTGCGTGCGGGCCGAGAACACGTCTCCCGGCAGGAAGAAACCCCATTGCCGCGACTGCGAAGCCCCGGGGGGCAACGGTGTGAGGGACTGCTGATAGCGAGTCGGCCAACCCTTGCCGAACAGCCCGCTCCCCAAGACGCCGGTGACGTTGTTGTCGTTCTGCGGCAGGCGCGTGTTGCTCTGGACCAGGCCCGCCGAGAGCGTGACGTCGGCCTTGCTCGAGAGGACGGTCTGCAGATTCGCCCGTGTGCTCACGCTCCGGCTGGCGTTCGGCCGGTACTCGTTGTAGGCCAGCGTGTCGACGTTGCGCTCGGCGGTGAGGCGGGCGTATTCGGACCCGGGCATGCGCAACACGCCGATGTCGTCGCTGTATTCGCCGGACAGGTAGTACCTGGCCTGATCGCCGCCACCCGACAGCTGCACGCCCACGCGCCCCCGATAGCCCGTCCCGTAGGGCGTGGTGGCGGCATTGCGGAGCACGTTGAAGGATGTCAGGCTGTCGATGGCACACGTCGTCTTGCTGCCGACCGACGACGTCAAGAGACACTGCGTGATCCGCTTCTTCGGCGGAAACGTGTCCGGCAGCAGATGGCCCCAGCTGTAGAAGTTGTCCGGATAGTCGTTATGGTCGCTGAGGAACCCGAGTTCCGAGTACACGGTCCATTGCGGCGTCCCCGCCACCCCCTGACGAGTGGTGATCCGCACGACGCCGTTACCGGCCTGTGTGCCGTAAAGCGTCGCGGCAGCCGGCCCTTTCACGATCTCGATGGACTGAATGTCCTCGGGATTCAGGTCGTTGACGCGCGAGGTCGCCTGTCCGCCCAGGTTGACCGACAGGGAGGCCGCGTTGTTCCCGCCCGCTTCGACCTTGGCGCCGTCCACGTAATACGCCGGCTCGTTGCTGAGCGACACGCTGGAGATCCCGCGGATCCGGATCCGGACTCCCGTGCCCACCGTGCCGCCGGCCTGGAGCACCTGGACGTTGGCCGCCCGGCCCGAAAGGAGGTCCGCGAAGTTGGCCGGTTGCGCCTGCTTGACCACGTCCTGGGCGTTGATCTGGGCCACGGGATTGGCGAGCTGGCGACCGGCCTGCTCCCCCGTGGGCGTCACGGTCACAACGTCGAGGGAGACCGCGGCTGGGGAGAGGCCGAAGTCGAGCGTTGCGGTGGCGCTCTCCGCGACATTGATGGATTGGGTTTGCACTGCGTAACCGATCGTCGACACGCGGACGAGGTGACTGCCCGCCGGAACGGCGGCCAGCGAATACCGTCCCTGGGCGTTGGTCGAGGTGGCCCGGGTCGTGTTCAGCACGAACACCTTGGCGCCGGGCACGCCCGCACCCGTCGCCTTGTCCGTCACGCGTCCCGTGATCGCCCCTGTCCCCTGCTGCGCCGCGCCCCCGCGGACGGCGCCGAGCAGCAGGGCGGCCAGGGCGACCGCGCAGACGTCTCGAGTACGCGGATGGCCGGCGGACGCGTAATCACACATAGATGCCCCCCCAAGCGCGCTCACCTCCGGCGCGGGAGCGCCGCAGGTGAAGTCGCACTCGTTGTGTATGGACTGCTCACGCACGTGTCGCCCGACGGCAGGATGAGCGAGCACGCGCGGTGACGGCTGAGAAGGCGCCCTGGGTGTGGCTGTCACGCCATATCACCTGGCGTTGGGCCCGCATCGTGCATGAGCCGCGCCAATGTGACATGTGACCACGGGCGGGCGCGTAGTAGGCAAGCGGTATCCTGCGGTGTTGCGTCATCGCATCAGACTGCTTGCGTCCGCCCGCGCAGACGAGCAAGTTGGCACCATGATGAGGGCAGTCTCGGCGTCCTTTCTCCTCGGGCTACTCGGCTGTGGGCCGGCCCGTCAGAGCACCAATACGCTCGCCGCCCCAGGAACCTTCCTCATCACCGCCGAGCAGATCGCGAAGACGGGCGCGCAGAACGCGTGGCAGGTGCTGCAGCACTCGGCGCCGATGCTCATGGCGCAGAACGACAAGGACGGCCGGCCGGGCAAGCTGACCCGGCGGGGCCGGTCCAGCTTGGTGCTGGACGACTCCCCCATCGTCCTGGTCGACGGCGTCCGCCTATCGGACTTCCGTAACCTCGACTCCGTGGGCGCCGAGTCGATCAAGGCGATCTACATCATGGACGGGGTCAACGGCACGACGTACTACGGCACCAACTCCGGCAGCGGCGTCATCCTGATCAAGACGAAAGACGGCGGCGAGCCGTAAGCCCGCCGCCGTCGCCTTCGGCGCCTCAAGAACGGCAACTACGGATTCCGATCCAGGCAGCCCCTGAAGTTGGGGTTGTTCTGCTCGGTGATCGGCAGCGGGATGTTTTCGTCCGTACCGTACGTCCCGCCCTTGAAGTAGGGGCCGGTCGGCCAGACCGCGGCATCCGCCCTCCCGTATCCGCCGTTCGCGACCGGGCGCACCAGGCGTCGCAAGTCGCCCAGCCGGTGCGCCGTGAGCCACAGCCAACGCGCCCGCTCGGCGAACAGCAGGTTCACGGCCCCACCGGCGCTGAGCGTGTCAGCACCAGTGAGGTCGGGGAGCACACCGGTCGCCGCCGTGTTGGGGTTCGACAGATCGACCGGGTTGGGGTTGAAGTAGGCCCGCGCGCCGGGTTGCGCCCGGGGATCGTTGAGTTTGGTGAAGAACGTGGCGGTCTGACCCGCACCCAGCGCCGCCTCCGCCTCGATGAGCCTGGCCTCGACGCCGGTCGCCACGGTGATCGGCGACGCCCTGCCGCCGTACCGCAGGTTGTCCCACAGCGGCGTACCTTGGTCGAAGCTGGGATTCGGGTCGAGCGTCATCGGGGTGCGAGGATCCGGGACCGACAGGAACGGGAAGCCGTTGATGCCCTCCCGCCCTTGGGTCGTCGCGTCGCCAGGAATCGAATCCGATATCGAGTAACGGCCATCCGTCGCACCGGCGTTGAAGACCCCGTTGTTCTCGCGGTCGGTGGTCGTTGTGTGCTGCAACAAGTAGGCGAAGCTCGTCGGGACCGTGGCCGCCACCGCCGAGGCCGCGGCGAACTGGGTCGAACCCTGGAACAGCAGCGCGCGGGCTTTCCCGACCGAGGCAAAGTTGATCAGTCCGGCCTGGACACTTGGATCGACGACCACCGGCGTGTCCAGCGTCATCGCGACGCGGGTCGCCGAGTCGAACCGCGCGATGGCGGTGTCGAGCAGCTGGGTGGTGGTGAGGGGCTGCCCGTACGTGATCCGGCCGGTGGAATCGATCTGGCTCACGGGCGTGCCCGAGCAGAACGTCTCGGCAAAAAAGATATAGGTGTACCCCGCCAGGATCAGCATCTCGGGATAGCCTGGATCCCCCGGCGCAATCGCCTTGTAGCGCGCCGCGGCGACGTCGGCCGAACGGCGGGCCCGGTGCATCAGCCGATACCAGTTGTCGACCTCACCGTTCGTCGTCGATCCGTTGGCGTAGGGGATGTTGCGTGAATCCACCTGGATGCGCGTGGGAAACGTCTCCGAGTTGACGAACTCATCGGCCAGCAGGCCGCCATACAGGATCACGCCCTCCCCGTTGGGGCCCGAGCCGTCCGGGTGATCGCCGGTATAGGCGAGATCGAAGTCGCCGATCGCGCCCGCGCGCAACGTGGCGAGCGCGGCCGAGTCGCTCAGCGCCGTGGGAGGGACGATGTCGGGAAGCTTCACGGTCAGCGGGTCGTTGCAGCCGGCCAGCGGCAGCGCCAGCGCGACCCCGACGAGCGCGAGTAGCTGTGCGGTATTCCTCATGGTGTCGTTCCTCGGGCTCAGAAGGTCACGTTCACGCGGCCGGTGACGTAGCGCACCGGCGGCTGCGTGAGGAAGTCGGCCACGCTGAAGTTGAACTGGCCGATGTCGTTCACCTCGGGGTCCACGCCCCGGTATTTCGTCCACGTCGCCAGGTTGTGCCCCGTCACGACGAAGCTCAACGAGCTGGCGCCGATGTGCGAGGCCCATTCGGTGGGGGCGATATAGGTCACGGACAGCTCCCGCAGCTTCACGAACCCGGCGTCCTGGTAGTAGCCGGTCTCGTCACCGAAGAAGAAGGTGGCGCCCGCGGCCGCCTGGTCGGCCTGTGACGATGTTGGGGCCCGGATCCCGCGGCAGATGGCGAAGCCACAGCGGAACGACTCCGTGGCGTTGTCCAGCTTGTTCCCCCAACGACCGTCGAGCAGACCGTGCACGGTGAAGTGCCGCAGGAAGGAGACGTCCGTGGACAGCGTCGCGCCGCGGGTCGGGACCGACGAGCCCTGGAACGTGTCCGAGTCGCCGAACGTGATTTCGGTCAACGGATTGATCAGCTTGTCGCCGTTCGCATCCTTGAAGGTGTACGACGTGCCCCAATACCCGCCGGCGGGGTAGCCTACCTGGTGGCGCTGCGTCGCGCCGCCCAACCCGAAGATGATCGGGGTATTCCCGGGCCCGACGCTCAAGACGCGGTTGCGATTACCCCAGGCACTGGCCGTCACGCTCCACGACACGTCGGGCCGATCGATGACCTGCGCCGTGAGGAGGAACTCGACGCCCTTGTTGGTCACTTCACCAAGGTTGTCGATACGGGTGGCGTTCACGCCGGCCGACGGAGCGATCGGGACGAGCACGAGCGCGTCCCTCGAGTCCTTGTCGTAGTACGTGGCCTCGAAGTGCACACGCCCCGACACGAAGTCCGCGTCGAACCCGCTCTCGATCTCGCGGGTGCGCTCGGGCTTCAAACTGTCGTTCCCGACGCTCCCCACCGTGATGCCGCCCACGTCGGTGCCGAGCAGGGCCACGGCGGTCGGCGTGGAAAACACGTGCGCATCGAGGGGGCCGGGTGCCCGACCAGATTTCCCCCACGCCGCGCGCAGCCGCAACGCCGCGAGCCAGCCGGGGCGCGGGAAGAAGGGCTCTTCCGAGATGACCCACGAGCCCGAGAGCTTCGGGTAGTTCGCCCCGCCGAACCGGTGGCCGAACGACGAGTTATCGTCGTGCCGCAGCGCCGCGGTGAGAAACAAGCGGTCGTGAACGGCGACGCGCTCCTCGGCGAACTCACCGAGGGTCACCGCCGGCAGGGTGACGTGGTTGACGGCCGGGAAGACGACGCCGGAAACGCCTCCCGTGCCCGGGATCTGCACGCGTCCCGACGCCAGCACCTGGTCGGTCACGTTCTTGTAGAACTGCACCCCCGCGGTCGTGTTGGAGGTGACGTCCGACGACAGACGGAACGAACCCGTGGCCGAGGCGTTTGCCGTGTATGAGAATGTCTGCGTACGGTTTTGGACCGCGCTCCCTTGGAACTGGGCCGTGCTGAGCGGGATGACGTTGGGGGGAACGAGATTGTTGTCGCCCTGGTTCGTGACGTCGTAGCCCCCTGTGCCGTTCAGCGCGAGGAAGCTCCACGGGCGGAAATTGAGCGTGGCACCGCCCGTGAAGCGCTCGACCCGCTGACCGGCGAACACTTGGGTCGCTTGCTCGGGTGTGAGAAAGCGGTAGCCACGTTGCAAGAACGGAGCCTCCGGGTTCTGCGGGTTTCCCCTCGGTGCTACGGTGTCGAACGCATATCCGAGCAACCCACTCGACAGGATTCCCTGGTTGTTGTTGTCGTTCTGCGGCAGGTTGACATCGCTCGAGGTATAGCCCGTAGAGATCGACAGGTCCATCAACCGGCTGACCTGGTTGTGAAGGTTCGCCCGGAGGCTCGTCTTCTTGAGGTCGTTCGACTCGTAGACGCCTTTCTCGCGCTGGAAGTCACCCGCGACATAGAATGTCGTGATGTCGCTTCCGCCCGCGGCGCTCACGCCGTAGTGCTGGCGCACGCCCTCGCGGAACGGCGAGTTTTGCATCAGGGGATTGAAGCTGTCCACTTTCACGATCGTGCACACCCCCGCCGCCATCGACGTCAGGCGACACGACCCGCCGCTCGCCTGCTCCGAGAAGTAGTTCGCCGGATAGTCCGTGACGTCGTTGAGTGTTCCGCCCTCGGCGTAGGCCGTCCACCGCGTCGCTCCCGGCCGGCCCTGTTTCGTGCGGTACTGGATCACGCCGTTGGCCGCGTCCGTCCCGTACAGCACCGCGGCCGATGGACCCTTGACGATTTCCACCGACTCGACGTCTTCCGGGTTGATATCGTTGATGCGCGACGGCGCCTGGCCGCCGGTGAAGTTGTCGAAGCCGCCGGCCTGGGCCGTGTTGTCCATCCGGATCCCGTCCAGCACGATGATGGGCTCGTTGGAGAGCGACAGGCTGGTGGCACCCCGGATGCGGACCCGGGAACCGCTGCCGGTCGTGCCCCCGCTCTGCAACACCTCGACCCCCGGCACCCGCGAATTGAGCAGGTCGGCGGCGTTGGTCGGGGCCGCCAGCTGGGTGATCTTGGCCGCATCAATGGTGGCAACGTTGTTGCCCAACTCGCGCTTCTGCTGTTCCTCCCCCGTGGCCGACACGACGACCACGTCGAGCGGCACCGCCGCGGGCGTGAGCGCGAAATCGAGCGTGGCCGACTGCCCCGCGGCCACCGTGACGGCTTGCGTGGCCGTCGCGAAGCCGATGAAGCGCACCTGCACCTGATATTGTCCGGGCGGCACGTTGGTGATGCTGTAGCGTCCTTCGCGGCCGGTGCGAGCCTGGAGGCTCGTCCCCACGACGAGCACCGCCGCCGCCGCGACCGGCTGCTGATTGGACTTGTCCGTGACCAGCCCGGCCACCGTCCCCTGCTGGGCGGAAACCGGCCCGACGACGAGCCCCGCGGCGATGAGCAGCGCCGCCGCGACGCCGAACGAGCGAAGGGATAGAACCGTCATGAGATGTGTCCTCGAATGAAGGAGTCGCGCGCGCCTTCCCGCACCGCTGGAAACCCGCGGTGAGAGACCGCTGCTAGACCGCCGTATGCTTAGGGTGTACGGTGGCTACATCGCGTTCCGGTGAGTCGACGCGGCGGGCGAGATCGACGGCAGGCCGACGAGGTGTGACGCATGAACCACGCTCCTGGAGCTGTGGGTGAGAGTGAAACGGCACGGCTAAGGTGAGAAGAAGCAGGCGGCGCCGCAAGAAACCGCGTGTTTCACAACGGAACACGTGTGCGGGGCGACCTGTCAGAGAACTGTTATAGACGTCTGCTACGATCCAACTGTCTATCGCGCATCCTCTGCCGGGGCTAGGTTCGCGCCTGATGCGTGTCCGACTCGCTGCCGCGCGCGTCGCCCTGCTCGTGGGCGCGTCCGGGTGCCTGCTCTTCCATCGCGGAACGGCCGACCCGCGGCGCGCCCTCGACGTCCCGGAGGGCGAAATCGCCCTCAACGTCACGAACCACAACTATCTCGACGTGGTGGTCTACGTGCTGCACGACGGTCAGCAAACGCGCGTGGGAACAGTGACGGGGTCGTCGTCCGCCGTGTTTTTCCTCCCCGTCCGATTGCTCAGCATGGGGCATGAGCTGCAGCTGCTCGGGGATCCGATTGGCAGCCCGGACTACGCCCGCACGCCGACGCTCGTGATACAGCCCGGTCAATACATCGAATGGACGCTCGAGACGGATTTGCGTCGCTCGAGCGTGGGTGTGTTTTAGGAGGCAGCTACTTGGGTGGAGGCGGAGGCCCTTTGACGCCTGGCGCCGTTCCGCTGCCGGCCAACGAGAACGCCAGCGTGGTCGCAGCCACCCCCGCCACCCCGACGCCGGCGAGCAGCAGGCTCCGGCCCTTTGCCAAGCGGCGGATCTCGAGCGACGCGATGGCGGCGGTGGGAATCGTGACGATTTCGCCGTCCCAGGAATTGAGGTCGCCACGCTTCGTCTCCACTGCCGCGACCGACAAGCGCACCCCCTGCTCGTCCCCGCCCAAGTAGCGCCCGCGCACGAAGAAAACGTCGGGCCCGAGATAGCGGCCCAGGTCGCGCGCTCCTTCGTCTGTGAGTGTGGCCTCCAGAGACGTCCCCGGCTGAGGAGTCGCGGTCGCGAGCGGGGCGTAGGAGTAGCAGCCCGCGAGCAGGCCGACGGCACTGAGGACTGCGGCACGCGTATGCATGTGTCTGCAATACCCCCACGGCGGGCGACGGGTTTCGCGTATCAGCGACGGCCTGGCCCCGAACTGACCCCACCGGCGGCGGCGCCGCTCGACCCAGGTGCGAACGCCTCGTACACCACCACGAACCCGACGACCGACGCGCCAACGGACAGGAACGTCTTGCTCCAGGAAGGTCGCCGTTGCTCCAGCGACCGCACGAACTCTCCGGGCACCACGACGGTCTCGCCGGCCCACCGCGCGACGTCGCCGCGGCGCGACTCCACAGACTCGACCGACAACGCCAAGCCCCGCTCGTTCGGGCCCAGGTAGCGCCCGCGGACCACGAGCACGTTGGGTCCGACGTACCGAGCCAACTCGTCCGAGCCGGACTCCGTGAGCATGATCGCCAGATAGACGGACGGGACGAGGCCCGAGCGCCGCAGCGGTACGTAGTTGTAACATCCGGCGTGTACTAGCGCTCCCGCGACTAGGAGGGCCCCGCGTGGGTGCATCGATGACCGCCCCCGGCCAAGATCCTGGTAACTAGGGGAGCGAACCCGGACCCCGGATCCGCTCCCCGCCCCTCAACCCTACGGCGCGTTGTCGACGGTGCACGCGTGCACGTCCCCCGGGGTGCGGAAGAAATGCGTCGAGAGCCGCGTGCCCTGATCCGGCAGGTTCGGGTTCGCGTCGAGCTCGCTCAACGGGAAGAACAGCTCCCCAGGAACGTTCTTGAAGCCCAACGTGTTACCCGGCCCCACGGGAGTAATGTTCGGAATGCAGGTTCGCCGATAGTCCATGATTGATTCCATGTTCTGGAACATCAACACGTACTTGTCGGTCATGATCGAGTCCAACAACGCGGCCCCGACCACGGCCCCGACGGGCGGCAGCGCCACCTGCGGCGCGGTCGCTGGATACAGTGTGTTGACGTACGTGCGCTGATTGTTCACATGGGTGACGGCGGTGGGGTCGTCCACCGTCGCCGTGGCTGTCGTGCGATTGCACGGCAATGCGCTCGCCCGGCACTTGTACGCTTCTGCGAGGATGAGCTCATTCTCCCCATACGTGACGTAGGGCACCCGGAACGTGTCGCCGAACCGCTCGGGAGCCGGCGTGCACGCGAAACCCGATATCGTCGCCGCGGGCTGCGGCGCATTGAAGTCCTGGCCACCGTACGTGCCGCCGCCGTTCTTGCAGAAATACGCGGGCAGTCGCGGATCGTTGCGCGCATTCATGATGTCGGCGAGAAACTTCCCGCCTTTGATGTCGTTCCCGAACGACGTACCCTGAAACTGCGCCCACATGTTCCGTTCCGCCGGCGCTGACGAATGGAACGCACGAAAGTCTCCGGCCCCCGTATTATCGGCGATGCCGCTCGTCGCCGCAGTGATGGCGTTTTGATAGGCGGGCGTCCCGAGAGACTCCGCCGTGTGCATGTAATAGCGCGCTTTTAGCGTGTATGCTGCAGCGATCCACTTCGCCTTGTCACCTCGGAACACGAGGTCTGCGCTTCCAGGGCCGGCCCCTGCTCCGTTTTGGAGCTCCGCGATCGCCTCACTCAGCAGCGTTTGCACCGCGCCGTACACGGCGAACTGATCGTCGGCCAGCGGTTTGGGGCTGGTGGAGATTTGCGAGTACGGAACGCTTCCCCACTGGTCGGCTGCACTGCCCACCGTAAGGGCTTCCCAGATCTTCGCGATCCCGAGCCAGGTAGAGTCCCCCGCCGCGCGGGCATCCGCTTCCACCTGGTGAATGTCCACCAGCCCACCCGCGTCGTAGATGAGCGCCCAGTCTGTGGTGTTGGCGCCGACGTTCGACGCCACTGTGAAGTTGTAGCGCCCCGACAGCTCGACGAAGCGGTTGCCGGTCGCGCCGCACGCCTGCACCCACATGCACATCATCATCGGGACTTGACCTTCTTGATAGGCGAACTGCGTAGCCTGCACCCCGACGAAGAGCTGCTGGAGAGAGGCATTGGACGGCTGGTTCGGCGTCGAGCTCAGCTTGTCCCCGGTCAAGAAGCTGTTGCAGCCTGCCGTCCCGAGGAGCACGCCCAGCGAGACGAGCCCGACACGTATATGGCGAATCATATGTCGATCTCCTCGGGGTTAGTGGTTGAGGGTAACCGAAAACGAGAACGAACGCGTCTGCGGGTTGTTGAAGTAATCGACCCCGCTGGCCCCCAAATTCGACGAAATCGCTCCCCCGAGGTTTGTTTCCGGATCGTAACCCGTGTAGTTCGTCCAGGTCTTCAAATTCCGGGCGGAGATGCGCAGGTCGACGCTCGAGAACCCGATGGTGCGCTGCACCCAAGGCGCGTCGAGCGTGTAACTGAGCGAGATCTCGCGCAGTTTGACGAACCCCGCGTCCTCGATGCACGCCTCGTCGATGCCAGTGTAGGGGCACGCGGCATACCCGGCGTACCAGTTCTCCCCGATCGGAACCGCCTTGTCCTTCCCCGGCCCAACGACTGGGCCAGGGTACCAGGAGCCGGACCCGAACGTTTGCAGATTCCCGCTGCACCCCGTCGAGTCGCATACCGCGCGTTGCTGGGTGTCCAAGTGGGTCCCCCAGTTATAGAGGGAGCCCTTGGTGCCGTTCCAGATCTTGCCACCGTGCCTGATATCGAGCAGGCCGGAGACTTGCAACCGCTTGTAGCGGAACGAGGTCCGCAGACTGCCCGTCCAGGAGTAATTCGGATCCATCATAACGCGCGAGTCCGGCCCCACAGGGAACCCGGTCGTATCGACGTAGAGGGCACCCTTGGGCGCGCCGGCACACACCTGGCTGAGAGGCCCCGTGTTGCCAGCGGCGTCGACCGTCACCGGCGTGTTGGGATTGGTGAGCCCGCACCGATAGAATCCGCCCCCCAGGTACACACCCACCGGCAGACCGACCGAGTCGATCTGGGTGAGGAAGTCGCCGATCGACACGTGACCAAACGGCCCGAGCGACTGGACGAGGCTGCGATTGCGGGCCCACTGCAGGCCCACATCCCACCCGTAGTCCGCCTGCTGCAACAGGCGCATATTGACCGCCACCTCCCAGCCGCGGTTGCGGATGCTGGCGGCATTGGCGCCCTGCGTGAGAAATCCGGTAGACGCGGCGAGCGGCTCAAGCAAGATCACGTCCTCGGACTTCTTGTTGTACCAGGTCACGCTCGCATCCGCCCGGTCCTTCGCGAACCCCAGGTCCACGCCGCCTTCGAACTCCTTCGAGCGCTCCGGCTTGAGCACCGAAGCCGGCTTCGTCGTGCTCGCCGTGAGCCCACCGATGTTGTTCTGGGTGGGCGTGTTGCACGTCCCCTGCGCGATGCCGCCGTTGCAGGCGCTGGAGAACGTCTGCGATGTGAGATAGGGCTGTGGCTCCACGCCCGCCTCACCGTAGGCCACGCGGGCCTTGCCGTACGAAAGCCACGGACGTTCCCCAATGACCTTCGTGAACTCCCAGGCCACACTCCCCTTCGGGAACCAGCTGCGCAGATTCTCTCGGCCGAAGGTCGACGACCCATCGTTGCGCAGGGCCGCCGTCAGGTGCAGCTGATTCCACATGTCGAACGTCCCCTGGCCGAACCACGAGGCATCGTGAATCACCGTCTCGGAATCGGCCGGCAGATCCTGGGTCACCGTGTTGGACAGCTTGAACGGCGCAGGCGCCACCAGTGTGCGCCCCACGGCTCCGAGGAACCGGACGTTCCGGGTGTTCAAGTTTTGCCCGAGGGTGAGGGTGCCGCCGAAATCAGGGTTGATGGTATAGGTCGCGGTACCGGTGAGGTTGTGATCGATCTGGTAGTTGACGATCTTAGCCGAGATCACTCGCCCCTTGGTGCAGACATCCGTAGAGCCGATCGGACACCCCTCCAGGCGCTCGTCGTTCGCGTAGTCCGCGCCGAGCGTGTAATTGAACTTTAGCCACGCCAACGGGACATACTCCGCGTTCACGTTTCCGTATACGCGGCCCACATTGGACGTGTTTTGCTGCTGGTTGAGCACCCAAAACGGGTTATCGTAGCCCCGCGTTCTCAGCGCTGTGGCCGGACCGGGGCTCTGGAACCGGTAGGAGCGTTCCTGGATGCCGCCACCGACGTCGACGAAGTACGGCAGGTTGTTGAAGTTCGGCGGCGTCCGCAGGTCGCCGAGCTGGACGCCGAACACGTTGTTACCGGTCTGGGTGTATTTGGCGCGTGTATCGGCGAACGCGAGATCCGCCCCTATTTTCAGAACGTCGACCACTCGGTGCGTTCCCTTGAAGCGCACGGACGTGCGCGAGAAATCATTGTTCGGACCGACGAAGATACCTCGCTGATAGGTGTTTCCCCCCGACAGGTAAAACGTCGTGCGGTCGTTTCCGCCCGAGATCGCCATGCTGTTATCCAGCGTGCTTCCGGTCCGATAGATCTCGTTCGCGTGATCGTAGACCGGGCTCGACACTGGCGGGCCCCACGACGTCGCGCAGTTCCCCTGGCTGGCATGCTGGCCGCACCCCGTGGCGACCGTGGTGTCCGCCGCGACGTTCAGGTCCCCCTGAGAGTACTTCGTCTGCAGTGGGTAGGTGTGGTTGACGTCATCGAAGGACGTCGACGAACGGAGCGTGAAGTGCGTGGGCCCGGGACGGCCGGACTTGGTCGTGATCAGCACCACGCCCGCGCCAGCCTTCGAGCCATAGATGGCGCTCGCGGCCGGCCCTTTCAAGATCTCCACCGACTCGATGTCGTTCGGGTTCAAATCCGCGAGCCGGTTGGTTGACACGGTGCTTTCGGTCTGCCCGGCCGTTCCATTGCCGGAGTACGATGCGTCAAAGTTGGCCGTCGAGAAACTCGAGTTGTCCATGGGGACGCCGTCCACGACGAACAACGGCTGATTCGAGCCGAGGATGGTGCTGATGCCCCTGATGTTAATGAAGGAACCCGCGCCCGCGTCCCCCGACTGCTGTAGCACGGTGACGTTCGGCGCTTTCGCGGCGAGGCCTTCGACCACGTTCACCTCGCTGGCCTTCTGAATCAGGTCAGACGACACGCTGTTGCGAACGTTGCCGAGCTTCTCCGTCTCGGTGGCGGTGCCGGCGCCCGTCACGACCACCTCGCCCAACTGCAGCGGGTTTGCCGCGAGCGTGAAGTCGTGCGTCACCCCGCCCGACGTGAGCGTCACTTGTGCGGTTTGGGACTTGTAGCCGAGGCGCCGAGCGATCAGCGTGGCGGTTTGACCCGACACGCGCGCACCAGGGATGACCAGCGTGTAGCGGCCGTCGTCCTTGGTCAGGCCACCCAACCCCATGGTGGGGATCGCCACTTCGACCTGCGCCAGCGGTTGCCCGGCGTCGCTCGTGACTTTGCCGGTGATGGTGACCGGCTCCTGCGCGACGAGTAGGGTTGGAAGTGACACGAGGCCCGCATATGCGAAGAACTGACGAAGGAAACGTAGCATGCGCCCTCCTTTCGTTGTCGTTCGACTGCACCCTCGGCGGCCCGCTCGGACCCGGGCGGATGCTGATATAATGCGCGCCCCGGAAGGTCGCTAGGGGGGCGGGTGACCTAGCCGCCCTTCCTCGCGGGTCGTACCGTTAGACCATGAAGCGATCAACGGTGGCGCTGCTCGGCGCCGCCGCGCTCGCCGCATGTGGCGACCTCGGCGTGGGTAAAGGCCGTGGCGCCCTGGGGGTCTCGCCTGTTTTAGACTCGCTCTTCGTCGGGGATCGGCTGCCACCCCTGTCGGTCACCTACATCGACCCAAACGGCAATCCTGCGCCGCCTGGGCGGGTCATTTGGGCGAGCAGCGACGACTCAGTCGCTCGGATCGACTCGTTGGGGCGCATCACCGGACGGAAGCGAGGGGTCGCGATAATCACGGCGCAAGCGCAGGGCCTTACAGGTGGCGCGCTGGTCGTCGTCTCGGACACGCTCGATATCACGCTGCTGCTCGATACCGTGTACGTGATGCCCGGCGACACCATGACGGTGCCCGTCGTCGTCCTGAAGAGCAACCCTCCCGCTGCCACGGTCTGGTTCAAGGCGCCGAGCAATGCGGCGTATTCGATCGACTCGGCACGCGGCCGGATCACGGCGCTCGCGCCCGGTGGGCCGCTTCCTTACATTGTGCGCGCCGACTCACTCGCCGACACGGGGGCCGTGTACGTGATGAGTTTGACCGACACTACGGGCGGCAAGGTGTTCTTTTCCGTACGTGGCACGGCGAACACTCACGTCGGCGGCCCGGTACGGGGCGTGAATTATGCCGCGAGCAGCGGCAGACAGGCCTTCAAGCTCGCCGGGACGTACGTGTCACACGGTGTGACCCTGCAGCGCGTGGACATCACCCGCCCGGATTCGGTCATGGCGGCGGGTCAGTTCGCGATCGACTCCCTGAGCCCTGCCGAAGATGATTCCTCGACCACCGCCCCACCGGCGACATGCGCCGCTCCGCGGCCGTGGGCACTGTGGACCGCGCCGAGCGCAGGTATCGGCAGCTACTCGCGGCGGGGAGGCACTCTCGTCGTCATGCAGATCGGCAGCATTCCCAACGGCCAGGTGATCAGCGGGCATTTCACGTTCATGGCGCAACGGACCGATCTCTACACCGACCCGCTGGGCGTGCTGTCGATCACCGGGAGCTTCGTGGCGCCCTTGGTGAGCAGCAACGTCGTGTGTCGCTAACACAGGTGGGTTACGGCCGGCGAACGGTAATCTCCCGCTGACCGGCCGACAGTGGAGCGAGGCTCTCGCGGCCGCCCGGCCAGCGCACCCACACGGCGGTCGCGCGCTTCCCCTCTTCCAACCCGAGCACCTGAACCGGCCCGTCCTGGGACCAGTGGCCCGAGCCGCCGTGCACCTCCCGCGCGGGCCCGCGCGATGCATCATACGCGACCCGGACCACGGCGCCGATGCCATGCGGGTTCAGCGCCCCGCCGACCAGACGTACCCGCAGCCCGGGCCGCGCGTGCTCATTGTGATACAGCCGCGTCTCCGCGCCGTTCTGCGACACGACGAGATCGGTGCGGCCGTCGCCGTCGTAGTCGGCGAACGCCGCGCCGCGTTGATCGCCGTACACCAGGATCCCCGAGACCTGACCCGGCACCGGGTCGAGCGTGCCGTCCCCCCGGCCGCGCAGCAGCAGCCCGCGACCGCCGTCGTAGCGCGGGGTTCCGATCTCGGTCGGAAAGAAATTCTGGGCGAGAAACAAGTCCTCGTGGCCGTCGCCGTCGAAGTCGGCCACTCCCGCGTAGAACGCCGGAGCGAACTGTGCCTCGGGGGGAAGCGGTCTGGCCTCGAACGTGGTACCACGGTTGAAGAAGATCTGATGGTCCAGCGTCGCCGCTTCGAGCCTCTGCGCACCCTTCAGCGTACCGGCCAGGACGTCCTGGAGCGTGGCGTTCGCGTACGCGGCGTAGGTCCGCGTCGTAAGGCGCACCACCGGGAGGGCGCTCGTCAGCTTATCCAGCGGAGCGAGCGGCGCGATGGCGTGGAGGCGATCGTCGTACTGGGCCTCGACCATGTCCCAGCGGTGCGAGCCGGCCAGGTCTCCATAATAGAGAAGGAGAGGGTGAGCGGCGTCGACGTGATACTTGGTGTTCCGGCCCCAGCTCGTCGCGATGATGTCGAAGCGACCGTCGCCGTCGAGATCCCCGGTGGTGACGCCGTTCCAGCGGCCCACCACCCGATCCAGGCCCCACTCAGCCGTGGCGTCGCGGAAGCACCCGTGGTCGTTCAGGAACAGCTTGAGTGACCCCCACTCCGGTGCCAGGATCAGGTCCGGCCAGCCGTCTCCGTTGACGTCCGAAAACACCGCCCCGGATATCAGACCGATGCTCTTGAAGAGATCGCTATTGGCCTCATCCAGCACGAACCGCCCGGCGTCGTTGCGGAACAAGCGCGACGATACGGCGCCCGGGTATGCACCCGGCGCTACGCGCCCGCCCACGAACAGGTCCAGGGCACCGTCTCCGTACACGTCCGCCACCGCCAGCGGCCCGACACTCGCGACGTCTCCCGGGACGACCGGCGTCACCCGCGCCCCGCGTGGAGCCACTTCCAGGACGCCGGGGAGGGCGGCGGCCTCCCGGGGCGTTTGCGATTCGTAATTGGACTGGCCCACGAGCAGCACGGTCCCGCCCTTACCGTCCGGGAGCGGCAGGACGGTCGTCTCGTCGTAGCGCGCGGGAGGCAGGTGGAGATCGACGCGCGTGAACCGACCGTGCTCGTTCCGATAGTATGTGAGGCTGCCGCCTCGCCCGGACGTGATCAACAGGTCCTCGGCACCATCGCCGTCCACGTCGTACCAGGTGACGCCCGGGCCGAGTTGGCTCAACGCCTGCGGAAGCAAGGGCTGACGCGCCCAGTCGTTGAACGGAGTCTCGACGTGCCGGTGGCCGAGCTGGGCGGAGACGTCACGGAACCAAGGGACCGGGGGTCGGGGCTCGGGGGTCGGGGGTGGCGAGACTGACCCGGGTATCCCCGGGTTTGCGCCCGGGGTTAGTCGGGTCAGGTAGGGTGGCTCCTCGATCTGGTATTCCCGATTCGCCTTCACTGCGTGAATCACCGAGTGTCCGCCTCTGCGCCAGGCGACCTCGATCGTCATGTCCTGAGCCGTTCCGGCGGCGAACGTGTAAAGGGGATCGGAGCCGGACAGATACGTCCCGCCCAAGACCACTTCCTTCTGCTGCACCGGGACGGGCCCCCCCAACAGACGAATCTTGGACCCGGCGCCTGCGGTGTTGGGTGCGCGCCCGCGCAGCCGCACCGCCACGCGCGGGGCGCTCGTGAGGTTCCGGAACACGGCGGCCGGAGAGCCCAGGCGGTTGACGACCAGGTCCAACGCGCCGTCGCCGTCCAGGTCCGCGGTCGCCATGCCGTGCGAGATCGCATCCTCGTCGGCAAAGCCCCATTTCGCACCGGCGTCGCTGAACGTGAGGTCGCCGTTGTTGCGAAAGGCGATGTTCTTCACGGCAAGCCTGGGAAAGAGCGCCAGCTCCCGACGCCAGTCGCTGGGGGTGAACGTCGCCCGCACCTGCTCCCAGGTGTCCGCGTCCATCACGTCCCACAGATGGCCGGTGGTGGCCAGTACGTCCTCGTACCCGTCCAGGTCCACGTCGAGGAACAGCACGTCCCACGTCCAGTCCGAGGCCTCGATCCCGGCGTAGCCGCCGATCTGGGCGAACGTGCCGTCGCCGCGGTTCCAGAGCAGCGTGTTGCGCTGCCATTGCGGACGGTCGTCGATCCGGCCGATCAGCTTGGGCAATGGCGTATGCGTCGGGACCTGGCTCTTGCGCCGGGGCCCGAGCCCCAGCATGTCGCCGACCAGAATGTCGACGTTGCCGTCGCGATCCACGTCGGAAAAGTCGACCGCCATCGACGAGTTGCTGGTGTTACGGACCGCGAGACGCGGCACGGCGCGGAAGGTTCCCTTGCCGTCGTTCAGCCAGAACATGTCAGGATCTTCGAAGTCGTCGCACACGTACAGGTCCGGTGCGCCATCGCCGTCCACGTCGGTAAACTTTGCGGACAACCCGAAGTACTCCGGAGCGGCGGTGAGCGGCTTCCCGTCCTCGTCGCGGAAGCGACCCGAGGTCCACGGCACGAGGGTGAAGTGTCCTTTGCCGTCGTTCAGGTAGAAGCCGTCCGCGTCCGCGCGCTGTTGCATCGACACGAGGTTGTACTCGGGCCGATCCACCACGCGGTAGTCCTTGCGAAACTTGGGAACGACTTCCCAGTGTCCAGGGCGCACCTCATGGATCACGCTGTCGAGCGCGCGCTCCCGGGGCGGGTACACGTCCAAAGCGGATCGCGTCTTGTAGTTGGCGACGTACAGGTCCAGGTGGCCGTCCCCATCCACGTCGGTCAGCGTCATCGTCATGCTGCCGGCGGGGGAGCCAAGCCCGGCGTGCCTGGTCCGCTCGGTGAACACGCCGTGGCCGTCGTTGACGAGCAACGCTACTCCTCCGCCCAGAGTGCTGACGAGCAAGTCGAGGTCTCCGTCTCCGTCAACGTCGGCGAACACGGCGCCGGTCGAATGCCGGCCGGTCAGTGCCACACCGGCCCGCGCGGTGATGTCCTCGAAGCGCCAGTCGCCCAGGTTCTTGTACAGGGCGTTCGCGCCCTCGTTGCTGGTGAGGTAAATGTCGGGGAGTCCGTCGCCGTCGACATCGCCGAGCGCCACGCCGCCCCCCTGCGCCAAGTGGCGATTCCACAGCGCGCTGTCGAGCGTGACGCCGTTGACGAAGTGGATACCCGTGCGGGATGCCGGCAGCTCGACAAAGCCGGGCCCTCCCCTCGGTGGCGGGTGTAGCTCGCGCCAGCGATACCCGGACTCCTCGTGCCAAGGGCCGGGGGGCAGGACAGCACCCTTGCAGCCCGCGCCGAGCGAGACCAGGGCGACGCCAGCGATCCGCACGGCGAGCCGCAAGGGCTTTCTCATTCGAACCCTCTCGATCCCGAGGCTCGGGGGCCAATAAACCAACAGGCGCGCCCGCAAAGCGACGCGCCTGTTGGTGCCAACCTGCTCCCGCCCGATTAGCGGAGAAGGCCCTTCAACAGCCTGTTCGCCTGCATCCGCCCCCGCTGCTCTTGCTGCAAACGGGCCCACACCTGCGGGGCGTTCTTCACGAGTGCAGCCGCGGTCGGCGCCGGCGCGGAAGGATTGCTGTTGAGCGGATTCGCGGCGCCGCCCCAGGTGTACAGGGCGAGGCCCAGCACACCGAGCTCTTGAGCCGGCACCGGGAATTCGTGCGGCGTGAGCGGCTCAAGACCACCGATGCGGCGCTGATTGTAAAAGGCCGCCGCGTTCGATGAGTACAGTTCGACATCCTGCTCGTATTGCAGGTCGGCGACGATACCGGCGGGGCTGGGAGAGGGCGTCAGTCCGCCGCGCGTTGCGCGCGTCTTGTTGATCAACGCGGCTGCCCGGGCAAGGTTCGGCGCCGGGCCACGAATCAGCGCCTCAGCCAGGAGCAGATCATTCTCAGCGGCGAGGACCGCTGGCGCCGGCCCAATCCCGTTCGTCTGGCCCTGGGGCTGCATCGGCGCCTCGGCAACCTGGATGTAGCGAATGTTTCCGATCGCGGTTTGGTGCCACGACCCGCGGGCCGTGAACTGAATCTCCTTGTTGAAGCTCCACGCGAAGTCGGTCCCAGCGTTCGCGGTCGCCCGAGGGGTTCCAGCGGTGGCGGTATCCACGGTCCCCACAGGGCCGAAGCTCCCGTCGCCCAGCCGCTTGTCGAACGACGTCACGCCCCATACGGGCTGGCTGTCTTTGACGGCACTCCAAGGGTCGGGCTGCGTCCTCGGATCCATTAGGTGCGCGACGCGGGTGTGGACCCGCATGGTCGTCATGTCGTTGGTCCAGTTCTTCAGCCCGTCGCACCAGTTGACACACCCATCTACCTCGAAGATCCAGTCGAAGGATGTGGCCGCCAGGCCGCCGCTGGTCAGGGCGGCGCTCATGCCGCTATCCGCGTACGTGGCTACCCGGGCCCAATCCACCACCCCTCCCTGCGAGACGTTCTTATTTTCCGCGGAGTCCCGTGGAAAGTAGGCGAGCGTTCGTGCCGCCATGGTGTTGGCGATTTGCGCGATGCTCACGTTGTCGTATGGCTTTGCTAAGCCGGGGGGGGAGTTGAAGAAGGCCGGCGCGACCGCGAACGTGTTCGCTTTCGCCAAGGCGATGGCTTCGTCGAACTTCGCCAGCGCTGCATCGCGGATCGCCGCGCGGTTCGAGAACTGAAGCGTCGTCAGATCGGTATTGTAATCGACGATGAAGGCCTTGTCGTAGTTCAGCGCGAGTTCGCCCAGGCACAGCGCCTGCACCAAGACCGCCATCGTTTCAGCCATCTTGGACGTTGTCACGTCCGACCCGAACACGTTGCCGACTCGGATGGCCTTCACCACATCGCCGGCTGCCGACAGGGCGGCGTAATACCCGTACCAATAGGTCTCGATCTCCAAGCGTTGGGCCGACGCAGGATTGTTCTGCCATTCGACCCGCGGGTAGGTGGCGGTTCGAGTACCGCACGTACCCAGCGAATCGTACGGCGCGGGCATCGGGCCCAACGGCGCCCCGTAGGTGCACCCCGTATAGAACCGGATTTGAAAGTTGTTCCAAGCCGCGACGCCACTCCGCGCCATCACGCTCAACGTGGTGCCGGGATCGATGTTGAGGAACGTGTTATACCACGTCTGCATGGCACCCTCAGCCAGCGAAAGCACACTGCCCGGGTCCGACAACAGACGTTTGGAGTCCGGGGCATTCGGGTTCTGTATGTCGAGGGTATCGCAAGCGCTCGCAACGATCAGGGCCAGGCACAGGCCCGACACTCGCGGAGCGTGCTTGATCAGGCTCATAATCGTGCTCCTCAAAAGGTCGGTCCGCGGGCTCAGAAGCCGATCTCCGCGAAGCCAGTGAAGGTCCGGAAGTTGGGGTACGAGAAGCCGTCAAACCGGAACGAGAACGGGTCACCGCTCAGGCCGGCGACCTCGGGATCGTAGCCGCTGTATTTCGTGAAGGTGATGAGGTTGCGTCCGATCACTCCGATGCGCAGGCTGTTGATGCCAAGCCCCAACTTCGACATCGCGTGGCGATCGAACGTGTAGCTGACGTTCAACTCCTTGATCTTCACATACGTTCCGGATTCGACGAAGTAGTCGATCGGATCGATGCCGTTATAGAAGAATTGATAGTACTCGATCGGCTTTTTCCCGGTGCTATATGGGCAATGCCCCGGATCGGTGGTGCCTGTGCAGTCTACCGCGGGCTTCTTCGATTGGTCGTACACCCGGTCGCGGTACTCGAAGAACGGCCACTGGCGAGTGCCGTTGTAGATGCTCCCGCCCTGCACCCAGTCCACTAAGCCATACACCGAGAAATTCTTGTAGCG
>Ga0209577_10000456_pt1 | contig 41385 bp, 43 predicted proteins | sample GraSoiAngelo_109_FD_185874 | JGI IMG/M metagenome (GOLD analysis project Ga0209577, IMG submission 185874) | Grasslands soil microbial communities from the Angelo Coastal Reserve, California, USA - 14_0903_12_20cm (SPAdes) (version 2) | ecosystem: Environmental > Terrestrial > Soil > Grasslands... | reverse complement strand
GGGGCGCAGGTCCCGCAGCACGAAGACCCGACCCGTGACCTCCTGGTCCGGGCCGCGGATGACGCCGGCCGACACGGCCACGGGAACCTGCGTGCCGTCGTCCTGCTCCACCCGACCCTCGCCGCTCCAGCGCCGGGGCGAAGGCCTCAGGTGCTCTCGCAGATCGGTGCCGTCCTCGCCCACCAGGGCGACCACCTCGGTGGCCCGCCGGCCCCGGGCCCGCGCCGCCGTGACACCCAACAGCTCCTCGGCCGCCTGGTTGATGTCGGTGACCTTGCCCTCGGCGTCCACGGCGACCAGGGCCTCGCCCATGCCCGCCACGACCGCCTCGAGCCGGTTGCGCAGACGCGTCTCGTCGTCGGCCGCCTGGCGCAGGGCGGCCGTCTTGTCCTCGATGGAGCCCGCCATGGAGTCAAAGGCGGCGCCCAGCAGCCCCACCTCGTCCTCGCCCCTGAACCCGGTGCGCACGCCGAGCTCGCCGCGCTGGATCCCCCTGGCGGCCACGGTGAGGCGGCGCAGGCCGGCGCCGATGCGGTCGCCCACGACGGCCGCCAGCAGCAGGGCCAGCAGCGTGCCCCCCAGGGCGATGGAGAACAGGGTGCGGAACAGCGAGTCCCGGGTGTGGGTCACCGCTGTCGTCGGCGTCGAGGCGATCAGGGTGGCCACGGGCACGTTCGTCGGCGACAGCACGGGGCGGACGATCACATAGCGGCCGCCCACCGTGCGGGCCGAGCCGGGCGAGCCGCCGTCGAGCACGGGCCGGGCCAGGCTGGAGAGCACCGACTGGGAGGGCTGGGACCCGAAGCGGGCCAGCACCCCGTCCCGGGCCGCCAGGACCAGCGACAGCGACGGGTCGTCGCTGGCTTCGGTCTGCAGGTAGGTGAAGTCCAGCGGCCGCACGGCCACGGCGACGCCCTTGAGGTCGGGCGGCGTACCCGCCAGGGCGGGCGAGGCGGCCACGGCCAGGGCGTGGGTGCCTACCGACAGGACGGAGCCCACCTGGGCCCGGCGGAGGATGGCCTCGTCCACCACGGGGGACCCGGCCAGGGCCAGGGCCAGGCCCCGGTCGCTGGGCAGGGCGGCCAGGGTGCTGGAGGTGGCGATGGCCAGCACCTGGCGGGTGGGCGAGAGCCACACCAGCGCGTCCTGCTTGAGGAACGTGGTCTGCAGGGTGGTGAGGTACTGGCCCAGGCCCTGGAGGTCGCCGGCCAGCGCCTGCGTGTCCCTTTGCACACCTCGGACCGAGGCCGAGGTCACCAGCGCGTCCTGGAGCAGGGGCCTGAAGGAGTCCGCCGTCCGGGCCGCCTCCCCCCGGGCCCGGCTGTCCAGCCGGCTCACGGCCTGGTCCCGCACCGTGGACGTCAGGACCTGGGAGAGCGACACCGACAGCACCAGGACGACGAGCAGGAGGGTCAGAGCCGCGCTGGCCGCCACCCGGGCGGCGATGGAGCGGCGGCTGGCGACCAGGAGGCCGGCGCCGATGATCACCGCGCCCGCGCCCCGGACCGCCTCGGCCGGGATGGTGGCGGCCCGGGCCAGGTCCAGGGCCAGGGCCACCGCCTCCAGGGCCACGCCCGCCCGGAGGAGGCGCCGGGCCAGGTCCTCCCCGCGCCAGCGCAGGGAGCCGGCGGCCAGGAACACCACCGCGGCCCCGCCCAGAGCCACCAGGCCCGGGGCGTCGGCGTGGGTCACCAGCCGGGAGCCGTGGAGGAAGGCGCCCGTCGCCATGGCCAGCAGACCCAGGGCCAGGCCGGCCCGGCCCCAGCCCGGCTCGCTCAGCAGCTCGGTGCGCAGCACGGCCAGGGCCAGGCCCGCCGCCGCCACCAGGAAGGTGACGAACTCGGCCGCGAACTGGAACTGGGCGGCGGGAGGCGACATCTCGCCTATCTCATCTCGTCCGACTCATGAGCCCACAGCGCTCCGAGGTCTAGCCCTGGGCCGTGCGCGCCGCTGGCGGCAGGGCGGCCAGGTTGGCGCCCAGGTGCCCCAGCGTCACCAGCGCGTCGTCGAGCGTGGCCACCGGGATCACCCGCAGGTGCGACCCGGCGTGCGCCTGGGCCTGCTTGTACTCGCCGCATGGTACGAGGAAGGTCCGGGCCGCGGTGCGGCGCACGGCCGCCGTCTTCTGCACCACCCCTCCCACCTCACCGACCACCCCGTCGGGTTGGATGGTGCCGGTCACGGCCACGCTCCCCCCACCGGCCAGATCGGCCCGTGTGAGCTCGTCGATGACCCCGAGCGAGAAGGCCAGACCGGCCGAAGGCCCCCCGATCCCCGCCGAGTCGATGGTGACCGGGAAGGGGAGGGCGTAGTGGCCGTTGCGGGTGGCCAGGGACACGCCCAGGAAGGCCCGGGGCGACAGCCTGGTCACCCCGGCCGAGCCCTGCGGGCAGCTGGTGGGCGGCGCGTCGCGTGCGCCCAGGGTGAAGGGCTCGGTGCGGACCGCGCTCCCGTCGGCCGGGTCGACCTGGACGGTGACAGTGTCACCCGGGCGATGGGAGCGGATGACCGACACCGCGTCCTCCGACGAGGTCGTGGGCTTGCCGTCCACCGCGGTGATGACCTGGCCCACCTTGAGCCTGCCCGCGGCCGGGCTGCCGTCCTGGACAAAGGAGATGAGCGCCCCCGCGCCTCGCTGGGGGACGTTGTAGCCCAGGCGGCGGAGGGCCGCGACCACGGCCGCCTCCTTGGACTCGTCCATCTCCTGGACGTTCTGCTGGCGCAGCTGGCCTCGGGGCGTCGTGCCCAGGATCTGCTTCTCGGGCACGACGCTCACGTCACGGTTGAGCCAGTCGGCCAGGATCTCGAAGCCCCGCACCTGGCCCAGGGCGACGGTCGTGAGCAGGATGCGGCCGTGGGGTGTGACGGCCTTGTCGCCGGGAACCTTGATGAGGTCGTCGACCTGGCGGGCCTCACCGGGCGAGATGGCGTAGTAGGGCAGGTTGACCCGTGTCCCCACCACCAGCGCCACGGCCAGCACGAAGGCGGCCAGGAACCAGGGCAGGCGTCTCCGGCCCCGGCGAGCGGGAAGCGGATCCCAGCCCAAGGGACCCCCCTGTAGCATCGGCTCGACAGTGCCCAGATCGCTCATGAGCCCCTTCGCGGTGGCGGCGACGGCCACTCCGTCGCCCCGTCACCGGGGATTGTCACAGCCTGCCATGTGGCCGGGGAGGCACGCGATCACTCGGGTGGCTACGGGGTGAGGACCGCAGGCGGGCGCAGCCAGAGGGATTTGACCCGCCTGGCGACCGTGCGGCGGCCGCGACCCGTTCCCATACGCGACTCGGTGAGGTTCTTCCGCCGCGTCCGATCGGCGCTGACGCTGTTCTTCGTGGCCGCGCTGCTGGGCGCGGCGGTGGCCGCCATCGCCACCGTGGTCATATTCCTGACCGGGGTGGCCATCGGCCACGCCGTGGGCTGACCCCTGCGGGAGGGTTCCAGGAGGGCCGGCGACGACTGGGGAGGTGCGTGGCGCACCCACCAGCTCGGATCCGTCGGGCTCAGGCGCGGAAGCGGCCGAAGCGGGCCGGGCTCGACCCAGCCGCGGTGAGGGGCTCGGCACCGGCGGGCGCCTCGGCCACCGAGCCGCTCTCGGCGGCGGACGGGGCGGCCTCCTCGGCCACGGCGGCGTCGGCCACCTCGACCTTGATGTAGGTCTTGAACTCGAGCGGGACCTCCGACATGCGGAAGACGCTCGCGTCGGTGACCTGCTCCTGGTTGCGCAGCCGCTCCACGAAGCGGACAGCGTCATCGAGGGACTCGGCCTGGTGGAAGCCGGGCTTCCCCTCGCCCGTGCGGAAGATGACCATGTACATGGCCAGTCCATCGGTCGGGTGCGAATCGCACTTGAGGGGCAGGTCGGGCGTGCTTGTGCTCTTGGCCGGGCTGCTCCCGGTCTACTGGGCCAGGAGGGCCAGGTGCACCACGTAGCGGTGGGTGGCGAAGTGGGGGGGATGGCAGGCGAAGAGGGTGGCCGTGGGCGTGGGGGTCTGCTTGACGATGGCCATGTCGTCGGGCGTCACGATCTCGTGTCCGGTGACGACGTAGGTGCTGGTGGTCCCGTTGACCGTGAAGCTGACCCGGTCGCCGGGCACGAGCTGGTCGATGTCGCGGAAGGGGTGGGTGTGGGTCACCCGGTGGCCGGCGAACACGGCGTTGCCCGTCTCGCCCGGCAGGGCCGACCCGGGCCAGTGGCTGGGCCCCAGGTCGATGTTGCGCAAGGTGATCCCGTGGTAGATGTCGGCCCTGAGCCCGATCTTGGGGATCTCCATGGTCCCGATGCGCTGCACGGGCTCGGCCGCGTAGGGATCGTCGGGCACGTCGACGGGACGGAGGACGGTGGTCGTCGGCCCGCGGACGGCGGTGGTGGCCACCGCCCGGGACAGCGCCGGCGGCGTGGGGTTGTCGGCGGGCGCGGCGGTCGATCCCCGGCCCGCGGCCCACACCGCGGCCAGGCCCGAGAGCGTCAATCCGGCGACGAGCGCCGTCAGCAGCCGGCGCGTTCCCCTCATGCCCCAAGATGGTGGCACGACGCGCGACATGAGACGGTCCACACCCCGGGGCGATGACGGCGGGGCCGACCCGGGGGCACGACGGAGGCGGGCCGCGGCGCTGGCCGGCCACCGGGGCGACCAGGAGGCGGCGCGCGCCCTGGCCGCCGACCCCGATCCTGCGGTGCGGGCCACGGCCCTGGCCGCCCTGGCCCGCATGGGCCGGGCCACCCAGTCCGACGTGAGCCGGGCGCTGGCCGACCCCGACGCCCTGGTGCGGCGCCGGGCCTGCGAGGTGGCGGGCCGCCTGGCCGCGTCCCCGGCCGGGCCCGCGGTCGGCGTCCAGGCCCTGGCCCGCGGCCTCGACGACGACGACGGCGCCGTGGTCGAGGCCGCGGCCTGGGGCCTGGGCGAACACGGTGGCCGGGCGGCCGAGCCCGCCGTGCTCGACGCCCTGGCCCGGGTGGCCACCTCCCACCCGGACCCGCTGTGCCGCGAGGCGGCGGTGGCCGCCCTCGGGGCCGTGGGCGACCGCCGGGGCCTGGGCGCCATCCTCACGGCCACGGGGGACCGGCCCGCAGTACGGCGCCGGGCGGTGCTCGCCCTGGCTCCCTTCGAGGGCCCCGAGGTGGACCAGGCCCTGGAGCGGGCCCGGCTCGACCGGGACTGGCAGGTGCGCCAGGCGGCCGAGGACCTGCTGGACGGCTAGCCGCTCGAGCGGCCGCCCATGAACACGGACTTGAGCGAGTCGAAGGCCTCGAGGCAGCGCCCGGCCCCGAGCACCACGCACTCCAGAGGTGCGTCGACCAGCCGCACGGGCAACGCCGTCTCCTCGGCCAGACGGTGGCGCAGGCCCCGCAGGAGCGCACCCCCGCCCACCATGTGGATGCCCTGCACGATGAGGTCCTGGGCCAGCTCCGGTGGCGCCTGGCTGAGACACTCCACCACGGAGTCCACGATGGCCCCCACGTGCTCCTCGATGGCGTCCCGCACCTCGTCGGGCGACAGGATCACGGTCTTGGGCAGACCGGTCATGAGGTCGCGCCCGCGCACCTCGGCCTTGACCTCGTCCTCCATGGGGCAGGCCGACCCGATCGCCATCTTGATCTCCTCCGCCGTGCGCTCCCCGATGGCGATGCCGTACTCGCGCCTGACGTAGGTCTGCACGGCGGCGTCGAGGTCGAAGCTGCCCACCCTCAGAGCTCGCAGGGCGACGATGCCCCCGAGCGAGATCACCGCCACCTCGGTGGTGCCCCCGCCCACGTCGACGATCATGCTCCCCAGGGGCTCGTGGACGGGCAGGCCCGCGCCTATGGCCGCGGCCATGGGTTGCTCGATGAGAAAGGCCCCGGCCGCCCCCGCCCGGCGGGCCGCCTCCTCCACGGCCCGTCGCTCCACCTCGGTGATGGCCGACGGGACGCAGATCAGCACCCGGGGCCGGTTGAAGCGCATGACCCCGCTGCGCTGGAGCAAGAGCCGGATCATCCTCTGGGTGATCTCGAAGTCGGTGATGGCTCCCTGGCGCAGCGGGCGCACGGCCACGATGTAGCCGGGCGTGCGCCCGATCATCTGCCAGGCCTCGCGCCCCATGGCCAGCACGTCCTGGGTGTGCGAGTTCAAGGCGATCACGGTGGGCTCGTTGAGCACGATCCCCCGGCCGCGCGTGTATACCAGGGTGTTGGCCGTGCCCAGGTCGATGGCGAGGTCTCTAGCCAGCCCTGCCCTCCCGCCCGGGCCGGTCGGTGGCCCTGCGCCCGGCGCCGTCGGGCGCCAGCGCCCGCAGCTCTCGGGAAAACTCCTGGATGCCCGCCTCCATGCTCGTGGGCTTGCGTGCCCTCAGCACCAGGATGATCGAGCCCACCAGGCTCAAGCCCGCAGCCACGAGCAGGTACATGAGGTTGCCCACGACTAGCCCGCTTCCCGTGCATCGGCCGTCGGGGGCGGAGCAGCGAGGGGGACGTCGTCGACGTCGTGGGCGCAGGTCCCCCAGCCCGCGCCTGCGTCCCACGTCTCCCGCTTCCAGATGGGCACGGTGTGCTTGAGGGTGTCGATGCACCAGCGGGCGGCATCGAAGGCCTCCGCCCTGTGGGGAGCGGCCGCGGCCACGATGACCGACACGTCGGTGACGCGCAGCAAGCCCGTTCGGTGCAGTAGCGCGACGCGACCCAGCTCGGGCCAGGTGCCGCGGGCCGACGTGGCGATGGTCGCCATGCGGTCCAGGGCCGACTCGACGTAGGCCTCGTACTCCAGGCTGGAGACGCCGGCCCGGCCCTCGGCGTGATCCCGGACCGTGCCCAGGAACAGGGCCAGGGCGCCGCAGTCGGGGCGCACGGCCCAGGCCACGACGTCGTCGACGGTCAGCACCTCGCTCGTGAGCGCCACCCAGTCGTCACCTGATGCCAGGGGAACCACCGCCTCTCATGCTACGGCCCGTGACCCGCCCCCGGCCCGGGCCGCGGATGCGGGAAGAGAACCCGTCGATATCCTCGGTTCCGTGACCTGGGGCGGAGGCCGACCCGCTGACGGGTTCGACGACGAAGAAGGGCCTCGGGGCCCCCTGCTGCCCCCCGACGATCGCATCTGGCGCCACCCCTCCGAGGTGGGCGCGACCCTGCGGGGACGGGCCCGGCGTGTGCGCCGCCGCTCCCGGCTGCCCAAGCCGACTCGCAACTGGAGGATCGCCCTTCTGGCCGGCACCATCGGAGGGATGCTGGCGGCCGGGACGGCGGCGGCCACCGACGTGTTCGGCCTGCGCACCGCAGCTTCGGTCATCCGCCTGGTGCACGTCCCCCCGCCCCGAGCCTCCGTCTCCAACACGGCCGGCTCGGTGGCCGCCAGCGCGGGCGTGGCCCACGTGGCCGACGGGGCCAGCAGGCGACTCGTGCTCGTCCGGGTGGGCACGGAGGGCGGAGGGCGGCACACGACCACGGGTGTGCTCCTCTCGGGCGCCCGCACCGACCTGGTGGTCGTGCCCGACGCGGCCGTGGACGACGCCAAGTCGCTCACCGTGGCGACCGAGGGAGGACCGGAGGTCGCGGCCACCGAGGTGGGCGACGACGGGGACACGGGCGTGGCCGTGATGAGGGCATCGGCGCTGCCGAGCCCGGGGCCGGGCCCCGCCCTCCCCGACACGGTGCCGGCCGCCACCACGGGCCAGCTCGTCGTCGCCGTCGCCCTCGACCCGGGGCGGGGCGGCGTGGTGGTGGGGGTGGGGACAGTGCGGGCCGCCGACACGCAGATGACGGCCGAGGGGCGCGCTCCGTATCTCGACGTCATGGAGCTCGACGCCCCCCTCCCGGCGGGAACCCCCGGTGGTCTGGTGCTGGACGGAAAGGGAACGCCGATCGGGCTGACGCTGGCCGTCAGGGGCGAGGCCGGCTCCCAGCGCAGCTACGCCGCCCCGCTCTCGGTCGTGCGCGACTCGGCCGCGCAGCTGGCGGCCACCGGTCACGTGGTCCACGCCTGGTTGGGCGTCGAGGGCCACGACCTGGACGCCAAGGCTGCCGCGGGCCTGGGGCTCACGGGCGGGGCCGAGGTCACCGCCGTGCAGCCCGGCAGCCCCGCCGCGGGGGCGGGCCTCCAGGGCGACGACGTCATCGGAGAGGTCGACGGGCAACCGGTGTACTCCATGCTCGAGCTGAGGGCCTCCCTGCGCCTGCGCCGGCCGGGCGAAAGCGTGACCCTGACGGTGATGCGGGGGGGCCAGCCCCGCCGGGCCCAAGCCACGCTGGGGGGCGAGCCCGCTCAGGGCTGAGTGGCGATCACCAGCGCCTCCTCGTTGGAGTGGAGCGGTCGCCACCCCGTCGAGCGCAGCCGGTCGTTGGCCACCACCCACGGGTGACGCACGTAGGCGTCGAGGTGGGGAAGCGAGGATCCCCTCCGCAGCCGGCGGGCGACCATGGCCACGGGCCGGTCGATGCGACCGGGAAGGGTCAGGCGGGCCGGTCCACCCAGCAGGCCCCGTAGCTCCTCGTCGGCCAGCCAGCCGTCGGGAGCCACGTTGAAGGGACCGTCCAGCGCGCCGCTGACGGCGGCCACCACCGCGCTCACCACATCGCGGGCGTGGACGAACTGCACCGGCGGTCCGCCGTCCCGACCGGGCAGGCGCAGGAGGCCGAGCAGGGCCCGGGACAGGGTGTCGGCCAGGGGCCGGTCGACGACGGGGGCGGTGCGCAGGATGGCGGCCCGTCGGGCGCCGTCCTGGGACCGCCACTCGCCCACCAGGCGCTCGGCCTCGGCCCTGGCCACGCCGTGGGAGAAGCCGGGCCGGGGCCGCAGGGGCGCGTCCTCGGACAGGGGCACGGGGTTGGTCGGCCACGCGCCGTAGACGGTGGCGTGGGAGACGAGGACGACGGCGCCCACCCCGTCCGGGGACGAGGGGCCCAGGGCCCGGCGCAGGCGCAGGAGCGACGCGACCTCGCCACCGGTGTCGCCATCGGAGGACACGGCGAACACCACGACGTCGGGCGGGCGCCCGGCGGCGTGCTGATCCCCCCCGTCGAGGACGCGCTCGACCCCGGGTTGGCGGCGCAGGGCTCCGGCCACCGCGGGTCCCATCCAGCCCGGCGCGTCGGGAAGGGAGACGGTGAGCACGGGCCTACCATGCCTCCGTGAGCGAGCCGGAGCCCAACCCCTTCGCCGCCCTGTTCGGCGAGGTGGCCCGGCTGTTCGCAACCACCGGCCCGGTCAACTGGGAGGTGGCCCGCCAGGTGGCCCGCTGGATGGCCACCGGCGGCCAGCCCGAGCCCAATGTCGACCCCCTGGAGCGCATCCGGCTGGAGGAGCTGGCCCGGGTGGCCGAGATGCACGTGGCCGAGGCCACCGGGCTCTCCAGCTCCTCGACCGGACCCGTGGTTGCCCGGGCCGTGGGGCGGGCCGAGTGGGCGGCGCGCACCCTGGACGACTGGCGCCCGCTCCTGGAGGCGCTGGCCGGCGCCCTTTCCGAGGGAATGCAGGAGCCGGCCCCCGGCGAGGACGCCCCGCACGGCGGCGGGGGGCGCGACCTGCCCCCCGACGCGCCCCCGGGAGATCCCGACCAGCTGGTGGGAGGTTGGGCCGCGCTGCTCACGCCCCTCGTACTCGGCCTCCAGTCGGGCTCCATGGTCGGCCAGCTCGCCACCCGGGCCTTCGGCCAGTACCACCTACCCGTGCCCCGGGCCCCAGCCGACGAGCTGCTTTTCGTGCCCGCCAACCTGTCGGGCTTCTCCCAGGACTGGTCCCTGCCCGAGGACGACGTGCGCCTCTGGGTGTGCCTGGGGGAGCTGGCCCATCACGTCGTGCTCCGCCGCCCCCACGTCCGCCAGCGCCTCGAGGACCTCCTGCGCGCCTACATGTCCGGCTTCAGTCCCGACGCCGCCCTGCTGGGCGAGCGCATGACGAACCTCGACCTGAGCGACCTGTCCTCTCTGCAGGATGCCCTCGGGGACCCAGACGCCCTGCTGGGGGAGATGCAGTCGCCGGACCAGCGGGCCATGCTCCCCCGCCTCGAGGCCCTGGTCGCCGCCCTCGAGGGCTACGTCGACCACGTGGTCGACCGGACCGGCCGGGGGCTGATCGGCTCCTACGACTCCCTGGCCGAGGCCCTCAGGCGTCGCCGGGTCGAGCGGGCCGAGGGCGAGCGGCTGGTGGAGCGCCTCTTCGGCCTCGAGCTTGGCCAGGCCCAGTACGACCGGGGCTCCGCCTTCGTGTCCGGCGTGGTGGAGCGGGCGGGCGAGGAGGCGCTCGGCCGCCTATGGGACTCGGCCCGCACCCTGCCCACTCCGGCCGAGGTCGACGCCCCCGGCCTGTGGCTGGCCCGCATCGAGCTGCCCGACGAGTCCGGCTGAGCCTGCCCGCCACCTGGGCGGTGGTCGTCCCCCGATGGGCGGGATGGTCCGCTATGGGCGATTCCTCAAGGGTCGTCGGGAGGGCGTCGATACCCCCGACATGGTCGATCTCTCGCGTGTGCTCGGCGACGTCTACTCCCACAGCGACGAGGCCGCCGCCCGGGCCACGACGCAGCTGACCGACACGGAGGGCTGGGCCGACGACGACCGCCTGGACGAGGCCTTCCGCCGCTGGCGGCCGGGCCCCCCGGTCGAGGCCCCTGCGGCCGAGCGCACGTTCGCGGCAGGCGCGCCCGCCCCTGCCCCGCCGGCCGCCATCCACGACGAGCACAGCCTTGACGAGCTGGACGTGGTGTCCGTTGACGACCTGTCCGCCGCCTACGTCCCCGGCACCCCGGCCGCCGCCTTCGACGGCCAGGGTCTGTCGTCGCAGCACATGGACGCCGCCCCCTCGGGTGCGCCCCTGCCGGGCCCGGCCGGCGACCTGTCCGACGCCGTGGCCGATGCCTTCGCCGAGGCCGTGGCCGCGGAGATGTCGGGCCGGCCCCGCTGGACCCGGGACCACGACGACATCCTCCCCGCGGGCAGGCGGGGACGGGGCGGTCTCCGCTTGCGCCGTCGCTGATTGCGTCGCGCTGACTTGCGACTCCGCTGATCTGGGTCGGCGCTGAATCTCTCCGCCGACGGGACCGGCAACGACCTCAGACCGCGTCGGGCTCCTCGTCCTCGGGGATGCCCAGGTCCCACTCCAGGATCAGGTTCTCCCGCTCCGCGTCGCGCGCCACCCGCTCACGGTTGCGGCGGAACTGGGGGTCGTGAGGCGGCAGGAGCACGAGGCGGGCCAGGGCGCGCTGGCGGAACTCCTCGATGAGGGCCCGCTCCCCGAACTGTGACTCCAGCTCCCAGTGGGGGGCCACGGGGCCGAGGTAGATGATGCGCACGTGTCCCCGGGGCGGCTGTGGGGCCTCGACCTCCTCGGTCGGCGGTGGGATCGAGGACATCGAGGTGAGGCTACCCCCTACGGGCCGGAAGACGGTCGTGACCCGAGCACCACGGTGTCGCCGTGGCGGGCGGCGCCCCGCACGAACTCGAGCGCCACCCGGTCCCCGGGCTTGTGGCTGCGGATCAGGCTGCGAAGCTTCTCGGCCGAATCGACGGCCTGGCCGTCGAAGGACGTGACCACGTCGCCCACCTGGAGCCCGGCGCTGTCCGCCGGTGAGCCGGGCACGACCTGGCCCACCACCGCTCCGCTGTCGGGCGTGAAGCCGTACTGCTGGCGCAACTCGGGGGTGAGGGTGACCAGGCCCGCGCCCAGGAAAGTGGTGCTGGTCAAGGGCGCCCTGCCCTGGCGCAGGGCCGGGAGCAGGGGCTTAATGCGGTTGACGGGTATGGCGAAGCCCACGTTCTGGGCGGGCTCGCCCGGGCTCCCCGTGGCCACCGCCGTGTTCATGCCGATGACCTGACCCTGGGCGTTGACCAGCGGGCCTCCCGAGTTCCCGGGGTTGATGGCAGCGTCGGTCTGGATCATCCCCTCCAGCGTCTCGTTCCCGGCGGGGACGGTGCGGTCCTTGGCGGAGATGATCCCCTCGGTCACCGTCGGCCCCCCGGCCAGGGCCAGGGCGTTGCCGATGGCCAGGACGTCGTCGCCCACCTGAGCCTTGTCCGAGTCACCCAACTCCACGGTCGGCATCGCCTTGGCACCCCGGATCTTGACCAGGGCCACGTCGTCGACCGGGTCGGCGCCGAGGAGGTCGGCGTCCTGGAAGGAGGATTGGCCGAACACCGAGACCTTTATCGACGTGGCCCCGGCGACCACGTGGTTGTTGGTGAGCACCTCGCCGTCGGCCGTGATGATCATCCCCGTCCCTGCTCCCACCACCGGGCCGGCTCCCGACAGGTCCCCGCCCTGGAAGGCCTGGGTGCGGATGGAGACGGTGGCCGGTTCCACCCTGGCCAGGACGCTCTGCACGTCCTGGGGCTTGGCCAGCCGGCTGGTGTTGGCCGAGAAGGTGCGGACCACCGTGCGGCTGGCGGGCCGGGCCCGGGCCACGATGGCGCCCCCCACGATCCCGCCCAGAAGGGCGGCCACCAGGGCCAGGGCCAGGGTGTTGGCGACCGGGCCGTGGACCGGGGCGAAGGCGCCGCCCGGGGCCGAGCGGGGTGGTGGGCCCTGGGGCGGGCCCCCGGTCGGGCCCGGCGCCGGGCCCCCGCCTGGACCGCCAGGGCCAGGAGGGCCGGGGGGAAAGGGACCCCGGGGCGGGGCCGGGCGCAGCCAGGGCTGGGCCTCGCTCGGGGGCGGGGGAGTCCAGCCCCCCTCTGCCGGCGCCGCCTCACGCCCCCCAGGCTCCGGGACCGGGTCCTGCCTGCCGGTTGGGCGGTCGTCCACGGCCCTCCTCTAACCTCTTTCTGTCGCTCCCCCGATCCGCCACCTTGCCACCTCCGTAACTCTTCGGGAACCCAGGAGGTCTCCCGTACGTTGTTGAACATGAGGAACTGAAATGGACGACGGCGAGTGGATGGATCGGGGCAAGTGCCGAGACCTGCCGCCTTCGACCTTCTTCCCCAGCGACGGGGTAGGAGTCGAGGTGGCCCGGCGGATCTGCGCCGACTGCCCGGTCAAGGGCCCCTGCCTCGAGTACGCACTGGAGAACCGCATCGACCACGGGGTGTGGGGCGGCACGTCGGAGCGGGAGCGGCGCCGGATCATGCGCCGGCGGCGCCGGGAGACCACCAGGTCCGAGGGCTGACGAGCTAGCCGAGCCGACCGCCGGTGGGGCCCGAGCCCGCCTCGGAGGCGGCCGCGGCCAGCAGCTCGACGTCGTCGCTGTCGCTGACGGCGAAGGGCACGGCCCCCAGGCAGGCGACCAGGCTCGACACGCCCAGCGCCTCCCAGCGGCCCAGCTGCTCGGCGACCTCGGCGACCGTCCCCACCAGGTGGCCCTGGCGCCAGTCCTGGAGGCCCACGCCGTCGAGAACGCCGGCGGGGGTCCGGGCCCGCAGCCGCTCGAAGCGCCGGGCCAGATCAGCGGGCGACTCCCCCACCAGGGCGTAGAGCCCGACCGAGCGCGTCACCGTGCCCGGGTCCCGCCCCCGCTTCTCGCAGGCCCGCTCCAGGACCTCGAGCCGCGGCCGGTAGGACTCGGGGCTGAGGGTCCAGACCGTGTTCCACCCGTCGGCGTGGGCCGCGACCACGTCGAGGAGCCTGTCCCCCCGTCCGCCGACCCACACCGGCGGACGCGGCCGCTGCCGGGCCCGGGGCCGGGCCCGGGCCCCGTCGACGCGGACGTGGCGGCCCTGGAACCGGAAGGGCCCGCCGGCCATAACCCCTTTGATGACCTCCACCGTCTCGGCCAGACGCTCGAGCCGCTCAGGAGGCGACCCCATGGGGATTCCCGCGGCCTGCAGCTCGGGCTCGTACCAGCCCGCGCCCACCCCGACGACGAGGCGCCCGCCCGAGACGACGTCCACGCCGGCCAGGGCCTTGGCCAGGACGGCGGGAGGGCGCAGCGGACCGCAGAGCACCAGGGTGCCCAGCCTTACCCGGCGGGTGACCCGGGCCAGGGCGGAGAGGCCCGCCACCGGGTCGTAGCCGAAGTGCTCCCCGGGGGGGCCGCCGTACTTGGTGATGGAGAAGAACAGGTGATCGGCCAGCCACAGCGATCCCAGGCCGGCGGACTCGGCCCGGCGGGCCCAGGCCGTCACCCTGGTCCAGGCCAGCTCGGGCTCCCCGCTCACGGAGAAGTCGAACTGGGGCAGGGCCAGGCCGACCTCCATGTCGGCTGAGCGTATGTGGAGCCCGGGCGCGAACGTGTCGGGGATGCTGGAGTGCGTGGTCAACGTGAGCGAGGGCCGGCGGCCCGAGGTGGTCGCGGCCATCTCCGGCGCGGCCGGGGGCTCGCTCCTCGACCTCCACAGCGACCCCGACCACCACCGCTCGGTGCTCACCCTGGCCGGCCCCGAGGTGGAAGAGGCGGTCAAGAGGGTGGCGGCGGTGACCGTGCGCACCATCGACCTGCGCCACCACCAGGGCGCCCACCCCCGCCTGGGCGCCCTCGACGTGGTGCCCTTCGTGGCCCTGGAGGGAACGGGGTCGACACCCGCCCACGCCATGGCCGGTCGCGATCGCTTCGCCCGCTGGGCGGGGAGCGAGCTCGGCCTGCCCTGCTTCTGCTACGGCCCCGAACGCAGCCTGCCCGAGGTCCGCCGTCTGGCCTTCCGCGGCCTGGAGCCGGACACCGGCCCGGCCCACCCCCACCCCACGGCCGGGGCAACCGCGGTGGGGGTCAGGCCGGTGATGGTCGCCTACAACCTCTGGCTGCAGGCCGACGACGTGGGCCGGGCCCGCTCCATCGCGGCCGCCATCCGGGGCCCTTTGATCCGGGCTCTGGGCCTGGACGCGGGCGGCCGGGCCCAGGTGTCCTGCAACCTGCTGGAGCCCGGGGTTCTCGGGCCCGCCGCCGTCTACGACATGGTCGCCGAGCTGGCCCCGGTGGAGCGGGCCGAGCTCGTCGGCTTGCTCCCCCGGGCCGTGCTCGACGCCGTCGCCCCCGGGCGCCGGGCCCAGCTCGACCTCGACGCCGACCGCACCATCGAGGGCCGCCTGGCGGAGCGAGGGCTTGCGCCCTGACCAGCCTCAGGCCGAGGCGCCTCCGGTGCGGCGGGCGAGGGCCCGGGCCCGGCGCACCCGACGCCGCTCCCGCTCGCTCATGCCGCCCCAGATGCCGAACTTCTCGCCGTTGGCCAGCGCGTACTCGAGGCAGTCCTCGCGCACCACGCAGCCCCGGCAGACCTCCTTGGCCTCCTTGGTCGAAGCGCCCCGCTCGGGGAAGAAGAGATCGGGGTCGACCCCGAGGCAGTTGGCCCTGTCCTGCCAGCTGCGATCCTCGGCGTTCTCCAGCAAGTGGATGAGTCGGTTCACGGTGGTTGCTCCCCCCCAACGGGGTGCCCCACCCGAGGGTGGATCGCACCCGTGTAATTACAACATTGTCATCTTGACCCCTCATGCCCGCCGGCGCAAGGGGGAGAATCCACTTCTGAGGGGAAAAATCTCCGCGGTGCGCATCGAGGCCGTTCAGGGAGACATAACCGCCGAACGGGTGGACGCGGTGGTAAATGCTGCCAACGAGGCCCTGGCCGGCGGGGGCGGCGTGGACGGCGCCATCCACCGGGCGGCAGGGGCCGAGGAGCTACACGCCGCCTGCGCGGCGCTGGGCCGCTGCCCCACGGGCGACGCCAAGGCCACCCCCGGCTTTCGCCTGGCCGCCCGCTGGGTCATCCACGCCGTGGGCCCCCGCTACCGCGACGGCGAGCACGGGGAGGCCGAGCTGCTGGCCCGGGCCTACCGGCGCTGCCTGGAGGTGGCCGACGAGCTGGGAGCCCGCTCGGTCGCCTTCCCCGCCATCTCCACGGGGATCTACGGCTATCCCCGGGACGAGGCCGCCCGCATCGCCGTGGCCACCATCGCCTCGACCCCCACCGCGGTGGAGCTGGTCCGCCTGGTCGCCTTCGACGGCCAGACGCTGCTGGCCTACGAGCGGGAGCTGTCGAGCCGGGGCAACGAGGGCGACGAGGGCTGAGCCCGGGCCACCCGCCCGCTCAGGCGCCCCGCCTCGCCCCTCTCAGGGCCCGCTTCTGCTCGATGAAGTCGACCAGCACGTAGTCGCCCAGCGTCTCGGGGGTGGTGAAGAAGGCCCGGCCCCGGTTGAGCTTGGTCAGCCGCTCGACGAAGGTCTTCAGATAGCTGGTGGCGTCGAGCATGAAGGTGTTGATGCGGATCCCCTCCCGGGTGCAGCGGGCCACCTCGGTGAGGGTCGCCTCCACCGTCTCGGGCACGGGTGGGTACTGGAAGAACACCTCGCCGTTGCTCATGATGTGGGCCGTCGGCTCGCCGTCGGTGATCATGATGATCTGCTTGGTCCCGCTCTGGCGGGCCAGCAGCCGCCGGCTCAGCACGAAGGCGTGCTGCATGTTGGTGCCGTAGACGAAGTCCCAGGAGACCTCGGGGAGCTGCTCGGGCTTGAGCTCGCGGGCCACCTCGCTGAAGCCCACGATGCCCAGGAAGTCGCGGGGAAACTGCGACGAGATGAGGGAGTGGAGGGCCATGGCGACCTTCTTGGCCGCCAGGAAGTTGTCGCGCATGGGCATCGACAGCGACAGGTCGACCATGAGCACGGTGGCGGACCGGGTGAGCGTCTCGGTCTTGTCCACCTCGAAGTCCTCAGGGGCCAGACCCACGGGCGTGCCCCCGCCGCCGCGCTGCAGGGCGTTGCGAACGGTCCGCTCGATGTTGAGGTTGAAGGGGTCGCCGAACTCGTAGGGCTTGGTCTCGTAGGCCCGCTCGTGACCCACGCCGGTGGGGTCGGTCTCGTGGCGCCCCAGGCGGTCCTTGGCCAGCCTGGCGAAGAGGTCCGACAGGGCGTTCTGCCCTATGCGGCGCATCCCCCGAGGAGTCAGCTCGTATCGCCCCTCCCGCTGCTCGATGAGACCCGCCTCCTCCAGCAGCTTGGCCAGCTCGGCCAGCCGTTCCAGCGAACGGGCCGCGTCGTCCCCCACCAGCTCGCGGGCCCGGTCGATGTCGACGTCGGCCAGTGCGCCCGGTGAGGACGCCGACCTCAACAGGTTCTCGAGCTGGTCGATGTCGCCCAGGCGGTCCATGAGCTGGGCCGCCTCGGCGAAGCCCAGGGGATCGGCCCCGCTGAACTGGTAGCGCCGGTCCCAGCCCGCCTGCGGGAACGCGCCCCGTAGGTTGGCGGCGAGGCGGTCGACCTGCCAGCGCAGGTCCATGTCCTCCAGCAGCTCCCGGGACAGGCCCTCCAGCTGGCTGCGCTGCTCGGGGGTCATGGAGTTGAGCAGCGACTGCATGGCCGCCATCTGCTGGGCCATCTGCTCCAGCAGCTCGTCCAGGGTCTGGGGGTTGCCCGGGAAGAAGTCGCCGAACTGCTCCATGAACTGCTGGAAGGCGGCGTCCGTGTCCTGCCCCGCCTCACGCATCTCCAGCAGCTGGTTCAGGCCGTTGAACATGTCCTTCATGCGCTGGAGCTGTTCGGGCGTCATCCCCTGGAGGGCGCCGGACATCTCGTTGAAGTAGCTCTGCAGGAGCTGCTGGCGGAGGCGGTCCATGAGCTCGTCGAAGCGCTCGCGCGCCTCGCTCGAGGTGAACTCGTACTCCTGCAGGGCCCGGACCTGGCCGGCCAGGTCGGGGGGGAGGAGGTCGAGCTGCATGCGCCGCTCGCCGGCCACCTCCTCGGTGATCTGCTGGCGGCGCTCGTCGCCCGAATCCCGGGCTTCCTGGACCAGGTCCTCGATGCCCTTGCGCTCGGCGTCGACCACGTCGCGCAGCTCCTGGGCGATGTCGTCGTAGACGCCGCCCAGGTCGTAGCGCTCGAGCTCGTCGCGCCGCCGCCTCCTCAGCTTCTCGAGGACCTCCCGCAGCCCCGCCACCCGCTCCTGGTTACGGTCGAGGAAACCCGACTGCAGCATGCGCCGCAGGGCGGCGTTGAGGTCGCCGTGGTACAGGAGGTCGTCGGTGATCTCGGCCAGGACGTCGTCCGCGTCCAGCTCGAAGCCGACCTGCGTCCCGTCCCAGCGCGAATAGCGGTATCGCACGGCCATGGCGCCGCCAGCCTACGCCGCCGGCAGCGCTCGGCCGCCCCGACCCGCCGCGACCGGCCTCGGTTCAGCCCCGGCGGCGGCTGAGAAGGGTGAAGCCGACCACCACGGCGATCACGGCCACGACGATCCCCGGGTTGAGCAGGCTGCTCAGGCGGTGCAGGAGGATCAGCCCCCCGATGGCGATGGCCGCCCACCCCAAGAGGGCGGGGGAGACGCTGCCGCTGAACCGGCGCCCGGCCACCACCTCGTCGCTGCCCCGGACGGGCATCACGTGGGCCACGATGACGTAGCCGACGAGGACGGCCAGGGGGTGGAGCACGGCCAGGGCCACCACGATGAGGCGGACGATGACGGGCTGCACCCCCAGGGTCTCGGCCAGACCTCCGCACACGCCCTTCCAGACCCGCTCGCTGCGGCTGCGGGCCAGGCGGGGACGCCCGGCCCCTCCTCCGACGGGACCACCCAGCCCCGTTCCCGACGGTTCCCAGATGCTCATAGGGGCATCGTCTCCGGCTCGCTCATAGCCGCACCGTAAACCGGCCGACCTTTCGGGGGAACAGCTTGTGACGGAAATCATCCCCGCGAAGGAGCACAACCCTCCCCCGGGAGTAGGCCCTCAGGCCGTCACCTGCCCCGGTAGGTCGCCCGTCCTCCCGAGGCCTCCTTGTTGAGCCGCTTGGAGAGATGGAGGCCCTCCAGCACGAACTCGGTGGCGCTGGCCACCGCGCCCGGGCTCTCCCCCTGGGCCAGGCGCAGCACGGAGCTGCGCAGCCCCGGGAGGCGGGAGAGCGTCTCCACGTAGGCCGAGGAGGGCACGTCGTCGCCTGCGTGCACCACTACGGTGTCCTCGAAGGCGAGCACGGCCTCCTTGACCTGGTCGGTCGAGCAGCGGGACTTGAAGACGGTGAGAACGGCGGACTTGATCAGCCGCTCGATCACCTGCTCGTCGCGGCCCTCCTCCAGCGTCTCGATCTCGACCTTCCCCGCGGTCGAGGAGGCCAGCGCCTCCAGGTCGCTGATCCGGGGAACGACGTCGGGCTCTCCGCCTCGCAGGGACCGGCGGGCGGCGTTGGCGATGAGCGTCTCGTAGTTGGAGATGGACAGCCGCACGGACACACCCGAACGCTGATTGATGTGGGCGCTGGCCCGAGCCAGGTGGGAGAGCTGACCGACGATCTCGGCCATGAACTCGGGGACCTGGACCCGCAGCCCGGCCGCCTCCAGGGGCTTGGCCTCCTGGTGCACGACGCCGAGCTCGGTCTCCACGTCGAGCGGGTAGTGGGTCCTGATCTGGGCGCCGAAGCGGTCCTTCAAGGGGGTGATGATGCGACCCCGGTTGGTGTAGTCCTCGGGGTTCGCCGAGGCCACGAGCATGACGTCCAGAGGAAGTCGCACCTTGTAGCCGCGGATCTGCACGTCACGTTCCTCGAGGACGTTGAGCAGCCCCACCTGGATGCGCTCGGCCAGGTCGGGCAGCTCGTTGATGGCGAAGATCCCCCGATTGGTGCGGGGGACCAGGCCGTAGTGGAGGGTGAGCTCGTCGGACAGGTAGCGCCCCTCCGCCACCCGGATGGGGTCCACCTCGCCGATGAGGTCGGCGATGGAGGTGTCGGGAGTCGCCAGCTTCTCCCCGAAGCGGTGCTCGCGGTGGATCCACTGGATGGGGGTGTCCTCACCCTGCTCGGCCTCCACGTCGCGGGCGTGGCGGGAGACGGGGTGATAGGGGTCGTCGTTGATCTCCGAGCCGGCGACGATGGGGAGCCACTCGTCGAGCAGGCTCACCAGCGAGCGGATCATGCGGGTCTTGGCCTGTCCCCGCTCGCCCAGGAAGATGATGTCGTGCCCGGCCAGCAGGGCGTTCTCCAGCTGGGGCAGCACGGTGCCGTCGTAGCCCAGCAGCCCGTCCACCAACGGCTCACCGTCGCGGACCTTGGCCACGGCGTTGCGCCGGACCTCCTCCTTCACGGGCACGGACTTCCAGCCCGAGTCTCGTAGCTGCCCCAGGGTCGCCGGTCGAGAGCTCATGGCCGAGAGCCTACGTCGCGCCCCGGCCTCCTCTGTACGCAGCCCACGGCCTCCGCCCCCGCGCCGGTAGCGTACGGCGACCATGGAACTGTCGGGCGTGTGGGCGGCGGCGCCCGCCGACGAGGCTCTGCGGCGCTCCCTGCCAGATCCCGACCTGGACGACAGGAGCTGGTCCACCCTGCCCGTCCCCGGGCACTGGCGCTCCTCACCCGAGTTCTCCCGGCAGGACGAACCCGTGCTCTACCGGCGCCGCTTCGAGGCCCCTCGTCCCCCCGCGGGCCGGCGGTCCTGGCTCACCCTGGAGGGGGTCTTCTATCAGTCCGGCGTCTGGGTGGACGGCTCCTACCTGGGCGACACGGAGGGATACTTCTTCCCCCACACCTTCGAGGTCACCCGTCCCCTGGACGAGCGCACCGAGCACCTGGTGGCGGTCGAGGTGGCCTGCCCCAGGCCGCGCGACCTGACGGCCAAGCGGGCGCTGACCGGCGTGTTCCAGCACTGGGACTCCCTCGACCCCGATTGGAACCCGGGCGGCCTGTGGCGTCCGGTGCGGCTGAGCGAGACCGGCCCGGTCCGCATCGCCCGTCTGCGCGTGCTGTGCAGCGAGGCCAGCCCCGAGCGGGCCGTGCTCGACGTGCGGGCCGTGCTCGACGCGGCCGGGCCGGGCCAGGTCGGCTTGCGCACCACCGTGGGCCCCCTGACCGGCCCCGACAGCCAGCAGGACCCGCAGACCGAGCACCTCCTCGAGCACCCGGTGGCCGCGGGCGAGAACAGGGTGGGCTGGCGGGTGGTGCTCGAACACCCTCGGCTCTGGTGGCCCCACGCCCTGGGCGACCAGCCCCTCTACCTGGTGACGGTGGAGGCCGGGCTCGACGGCGGGGCCCGCTCCTCGGACGAATCGGCCCACGAAGCGGCCAGCGACCGGCGCAGCGTCGAGGTGGGCCTGCGCCAGCTGCGCTTCCGGCGCTGGACCCTCACCGTGAACGGCGAGCGCCTCTTCCTCAAGGGCTCGAATCAGGGTCCCACCCGGATGCAGCTGGGCGAGGCGACGGCCGAGGAGATCGGGCGCGACGTCTCCCTGGCCCGCTCCGCCGGCCTCGACCTCCTCCGGGTCCACGGCCATGTGAGCCGGCCCGAGCTCTACGCCGCCGCCGACCGGGCCGGGCTCCTCCTCTGGCAGGATCTGCCATTGCAGTGGGGCTACGCCCGGGTCGTGCGCCGGGAGGCTGCCCGCCAGGCCCGGGAGGCGGTGGACCTCCTCGGCCACCACCCGTCCATCGCCGTGTGGTGCGGGCACAACGAGCCCTTCGCCCTGGCCCTGGAGCCGGGTGCTGGTCTCCAGGGCGGGGCCCGCCTCATCGCCCGCTTCGTCGCCGCCCAGGAGCTGCCCACCTACAACCGCACCATCCTCGACGCCTCGGTGAAGCGGGCCCTGGAGCGGGCCGACCCCACCCGCCCCGTCATCGCCCACTCCGGGGTGCTCCCCCACCCCGGCTCGGGGGGCACGGACAGCCACCTCTACTTCGGCTGGTACCTGGGCAGGACGGCGGACCTGGGCCCGGCCCTGGCCGCCTTCCCCCGCCTGGCCCGCTTCCCCACCGAGTTCGGCGCCCAAGCCGTGCCCGAGAGCGACGACTTCATGGAGCCCGAGCGATGGCCCCATCTCGACTGGGCCCGCCTGGGCCGGACCCACGGCCTGCAGCGAGACCGCTTCGATCGCCATGTGGCCCCCGCCGGGCACGACAGCTATCGGGCCTGGAAGGTCGCCACCCAGGCCTACCAGGCCGACCTCATCCGCCACCACGTAGAGACCCTGCGCCGGCTCAAGTACCGGCCCACGGGCGGCTTCTGCCAGTTCTGCCTGGGCGATGGCCATCCGGCCGTGAGCTGGTCCGTCCTCGACCACCTGCGGGTGCCCAAGGCCGGCTATCACGCCCTGGCCGCAGCCTGCGCCCCCGTGATCGTCGTCGCCGACCGCCTGGCGCCGGCCTACACGCCGGGCCAGCCCGTGGTCGCGCAGGTCCACGTGGTGAGCGACCTGCGCCACCCGCTGTCGGGCGCCACCGTCACGGCCCGGCTCTCCGGGCCCGGGCTGGAGCGGCACTGGAAGTGGTCGGGCCCGATCCCGGCCGACGAGTGCGTGCGCGTCGGCGCCGTCAGAGCCGAGGCGCCCGCCTGCCCCGGTCCTCTCACGCTGGAGCTGGAGCTGGAGGCGGGCGAGGTGCGCGCCAGCAACCGTTACTCCTCGGCCGTCGCCTCCGAGTAGCCGAGTAGCCGCTCCGAGTAGGGATCGGCGGCGGCGGTGCGCGAGGATCGAGCCGTGACCGCAGCGACGCGCAGCCCGCCGGCGTCGGGCCCGGCCGCACCCGTCCTACTGCCGGGGACCTCGGTGGCCAGGAAGCAGCTCGTGGCCATCACCGGCGTGGTGGGGGTGCTCTACGTACTGGTCCACATGCTCGGGAACCTGCACGCCTTCCAGGGCCCACGCCAGCTCAACCACTACGGGGAGTATCTGCGGACCATCGGCGAACCCCTGCTGCCCCGCTCCATGCTGTTGTGGATCGCCAGGATCGTGCTGCTTACCGCGGTGACGATCCACATCGGGCTGACCGCCCAGCTCGCCCTCCGGAGCCGGGCCGCCCGGCCCGTGCGCTACGTGCACCCGGGCGTGGTCCAGGCGTCCTACGCGTCGCGGACGATGAGGTGGGGAGGGTTGGCCCTGCTCGGCTTCATCGTGTTCCACCTCATGGACCTGTCGTGGGGGGTGCACCCCCACTTCGTGCGGGGCGACGTGTACCACAACGCGGTCACCGGCTTCCGGCGCTGGCCCGTCACCGCCGTGTACCTCGCAGCCATGGCCGCGCTGGGGCTGCACCTCTACCACGGCACGTGGAGCGTCTTCCAGACCCTCGGCGTCAACCGGCCCCGGTGGGACAGGGCGATACACCGGGGCGCCCTGACCCTGGCCCTGATCGTGGGACTGGGGTTCAGCACCGTCCCGGTCGCCGTGCTCGTCCATCTCGTGAAGTGAGCAGCGCCCCATGAGCACCCTGCTGGAGACCAGGACCGGCTCCGACCTCGACGGCAAGACTCCCACCGGGCCCATCGAGGAGCGTTGGGATCGCCACCGCTTCGAGCTCAAGCTGGTGAACCCGGCCAACCGGCGCCGCTACCGCGTGATCATGGTGGGGAGCGGGCTGGCGGGAGCCTCGGCGGCCGCGTCTCTGGGCGAGCTCGGCTACCACGTCGACTGCTTCTGCTACCAGGACAGCCCCCGCCGGGCCCACAGCATCGCCGCCCAGGGCGGCATCAACGCGGCCAAGAACTACCGCAACGACGGCGACAGCATCTATCGGCTCTTCTACGACACGGTGAAGGGGGGCGACTTCCGGGCCCGCGAGGCCAACGTCTACCGCCTGGCCCAGATCAGCGTCGAGATCATCGACCAGTGCGTGGCCCAGGGCGTCCCCTTCGCCCGCGAGTACGGAGGGCTGCTCGACACCCGGTCCTTCGGGGGGGCCCAGGTCTCCCGCACCTTCTACGCCCGGGGTCAGACGGGCCAGCAGCTGCTGCTGGGCGCCTACCAGGCCATGGAGCGCCAGATCGGGCTGGGCACCGTGGCCATGTACCCCCGCCACGAGATGCTGGAGCTGATCGTGGCCGACGGGCGGGCCCGGGGCATCGTGACCCGCGACATGGTCACCGGGGAGATCGAAGCCCACATGGGCGACGCCGTGGTGCTGGCCACCGGCGGCTACGGCAACGTCTTCTACCTGTCGACCAACGCCAAGGGCTGCAACACCACCGCCATCTGGCGGGCCCACCGCAAGGGGGCCTTCTTCGCCAACCCCTGCTTCACCCAGATCCACCCCACGTGCATCCCCGTCACGGGCGACCACCAGTCCAAGCTCACCCTGATGAGCGAGTCGCTGCGCAACGACGGACGGGTCTGGGTCCCCAAGAAGATGGGCGACTCCAGGCCGCCCGAGCAGATACCCGAAGCCGAGAGGGACTACTTCCTGGAGCGCAAGTACCCCAGCTTCGGGAACCTGGTGCCCCGGGACGTCGCCTCCCGGGCGGCCAAGGAGGCGTGCGACCAGGGCCGGGGCGTGGGTCCCGGGGGCCGGGGCGTCTACCTCGACTTCGCCGAGGCCATCGCCCGTCTGGGCGCCGGCGCCATCAAGGAGCGCTACGGGAACCTCTTCGACATGTACGAGCGCATCACGGCCGAGAACCCCTACGAGGCCCCCATGCGCATCTACCCCGCGGTGCACTACACCATGGGCGGGCTCTGGGTCGACTACGACCTGATGAGCACCGTCCCCGGCCTCTTCGTGACGGGCGAGGCCAACTTCTCCGACCACGGGGCCAACCGCCTGGGCGCCAGCGCCCTCATGCAGGGCCTGGCCGACGGCTACTTCATCCTCCCCTACACCCTGGCCGACTATCTGGCCCAGGTCGGTCCCCAGCCCACCGACGGCAACCTGGCCGGGGTCACAGAGGCCATGGCCGAGGTGGGCGCCCGGGTCGAGCGGTTGCTGGCCATCGACGGCGACCGCACCGCCGACTCCTTCCACCGGGAGCTGGGCCAGATCATGTGGGACCACTGCGGCATGGCCCGCAACGAGGCCGGCCTGCGCAAGGCCCTGGACCGCATCCCCGAGCTTCGCGACGAGTTCTGGCGCAACCTCAAGGTGAGCGGGACCAACGAGGAGCTCAACCCGGCGCTGGAGAAGGCGGGCCGGGTGGCCGACTTCCTGGAGCTGGCCGAGCTCACCTGCATCGACGCCCTGCACCGCGGCGAGTCCAGCGGCGGGCACTTCCGGGAGGAGAGCCAGACGCCCGAAGGGGAGGCCCGGCGCGACGACGAGCACTTCTCCTACGTGGCGGGCTGGGAGTTCACCGGGGTGTTGTCCGAGCCCGTGCTGCACAAGGAGCCGCTGGCCTTCGAGTACGTCCACCCCTCCCAGCGGAGCTACAAGTGAACCTCACCCTCGACGTCTGGCGGCAGCGCCATGCCGGCGACCAAGGCCGCATCGTGCGCTACCAGGCCGGCGGGATAAGCCCGGACATGTCGTTCCTCGAGATGCTCGACGTCGTCAACGAAGGTCTCATCCTCGGCGGCGACGAGCCCATCGCCTTCGACCACGACTGCCGCGAGGGCATCTGCGGGATGTGCGGGTTCATGATCAACGGCATCGCCCACGGCCCCGAGCGGGCCACGACGGTGTGCCAGCTCCACATGCGCCACTTCCGCGACGGGGATTCCCTCACCATCGAGCCGTGGAGGGCGGGCGCCTTCCCGGTGGTGCGCGACCTGATCGTCGACCGCAGCGCCTTCGATCGGATAATCGCGGCCGGCGGGTTCATCAGCGCGTCGACGGGGAGCGCCCCCGAGGCCAACAACATCGCCGTCCCCAAGCAGGACGCGGACTCGGCCATGGACGCGGCCGCCTGCATCGGCTGCGGGGCGTGCGTGGCGGCCTGCCCCAACGCCTCGGCCATGCTCTTCACCGCGGCCAAGGTCGTCCACCTCGGTGTCCTGCCCCAGGGTCAGCCCGAGCGAAAGGGCCGGGTCAAGGCCATGGTCGAGACCATGGACGGGCTGGGCTTCGGGCACTGCACCAACATCGGGGAGTGCGCGGCGGTGTGCCCCAAGGAGATCGGCATGGACACCATCGCCTTCCTCAACCGCGACCTGGCCCGATCGGCCGTCCTCACCGGGAACGGTCGAGCCTGATCGGCCCCGCGGGCCGGTAGGACTCGCTCCACCCCGGTTCCTCGTCCCCGTCGCCCCGGCCCACCCGGCACAGCGACCTCTCCAGGCGCCCGAGCACGGCCGCGTCCCGGCCCCCTGTCTCCGAGCCGGGGTCCCGGACCTCGACGGGCGCCCGCCCCACCGCCTCGACCACGGCCCCCTCGCCCCGCGACGGGCCCGGGGCCCGATGGAGGCGGGACGCCGCCCAGCTCCAGGACGAGCTCCAGTCCGCCTGCCCCCAGCCCCGCACCCGCCATCCCGGGCACTCCAGCGCCACCCGCTCGCTCCCGATCAGGACCTCGCCGTGCACCAGGGCGGGCTGCTCGTAGCGCCTCCCGCCGGCCCGGAGGCCCAGGGGATCCGTGTCCCGGGCCGGGGCGTCCGCCTCCCACTCCAGGTCGAGCCCCATGGGCAGGCGGTCGCCCCGGGCCTGCCCCAACGCCTCGTCGGGGTCGTCCAGTGCCACCGCGAACGCCTCCAGCCCGACCGACCAGTGCTCGAGCGGCGTCTCGCAGGTCAGGACCGACCACAGTCCCTCGGCCCTGACCTCCAGCGCCCGGCCCCTGGGCAGATCCACCTCGTCGTCGCGTGCCGCCACCAGGGGCCGCCCCGCGCCCACCAGGTCGGCCCAGTACCAGGCCCGCTGGGCACCGGGGACCAGGGTGAGGCGCACGGATCCGGCCAGCGAGGAGTCCTGGGCCCAGAAGACCAGCTCCCACCACTCGATCCACCACGGCCCGGGGCCGGACCGCTGCCGGCCCTCCTCAGCCGGCTGGGGCACGGATGACCCCGTCGGGGCCCGAGCAGTCCACCTCCACCTCCGTGCCCGGGCCCGGCTCCCCGCCGGGGAAGACGGCGGCGACGACGCACGGGAGCTGGAACTCCCGGCTGACGATGCCTATGTGGCTCCGCGGCGTGCCGCTCGTGCACACCACCGCGGTCAGCTCGTGATAGAGGGGGGCGAGAAACGTGGCGCCTGCGTCCCTGACCACGGCCACCACCCCCGTACCGCCACCGGCGTCCATGAGGCCGAGGACGTCCTCGGGACCCTCGAGCACCCGCCAGGCGCCCCCCACCGGGGCGTGGTCGAAGACCTTGGTCCCCCTCCCCAGCTCCCGCACCCCGGCGATGGTACGGCTTGCGCTGCGCCGGCCGCGGCGCTGAAGTCTTGGCGTGGCCGCCCGCACCGACCTCGGCGCCGAAGGCATCCGGGAGGAGGCCAACCGCCTCGTCCACTACCACGCCCAGATCTCCCGGGCCATGACCGCCGAGCGCACGTCGCTGGAGTCGGGGCTGATCCCGGTGACGGCGTACATCCTGGTGGCCTGCTGCGAGGCGTGGTTCCGCTACCCCGAGATGATCGAGGCCATCGAGGCCCGCCTCCCGGCCGAGGAGATCGGGCTGTCGGGCCGGCGGCCGGGGTCCCAGGTCAATCCCGTCTACCTGTGGTCGGTGCCGAACTTCTACCTCATCGGCCGCAAGTTCCTCACCACCTTCCAGCTGGTGGAGGACCCGCCCGAGCGCACCTGGCGGGTGCTCGACTTCTGGGAGCGGGCCGCGCTGGCCTTTCGGGGCGACGGCCACCGCCAGGCCTGGGACGCGGGCTTCACCGTGCGGCCCTACGACCGGGCGACCATCGCCACCCTGGTGGACGGGGTCGAGCCGGTGGGCGACGGCGGGGTCGACCCCCTGGTGGTGAAGCGCTTCAGCGCGTCGCTCATGACCTACCTGTTCCTGCTCTACTTCGACACCAGGGTGGGCACCGGTGACACGGGCCCCTACCAGCTGCCCGGCGGCCGCGTCCTGCTGGTGCGCGACTTCTACCGGCTGGGCCCGAGCGACCTGTGGTGGTCGCACGTGGCCAAGGACGTCCCCTACCGGAACCTGACCGCGGGCCTCGTCCTGCAGGACGTGAGCTTGAAGGTGAACGACTGGGGAACCAGCGTCACCACACCCGAGAACTACCTCGACCACCTGGTGGGCTTCTCCCTGTTCACCACGGACACGCCCGACGGCTCGCTGCGCCCCGTGCCCCTCGACGAGCTCGACGCCGTGGTGGCCGAGGTGCGCACGGCCCAGGCCCAGCTCTACCGCGACGTGGCCGCCATGTCCCGCAGGGAGAAGATCACCTGCGGCGCCTACGTGTACTTCACCTTCCTGCGCCCCTTCGCCCAGGCCGCCGGGGCGGAGCTGGACTGGACCGTGCCCAAGGCCACCGCGGGACCCGTGTTCGACATGCTCGAGCCCGTCGAGGGCACCAACGCCGGCCCCGATCCCGACGAGCCCTCCTACTACGCGCCGTTCGCGGACCCGGGGACCGAGGGCGGGGGCTGACGGTGCGCCGTCCATCGGTCCAGCCCCCCGCCTGGTACGCCGACCGCCGCCACGCCTCGGCCCTGCGCTACTGGGACGGCCGGCGCTGGACGAGCCGCTGGCGACCGGTGCCGGGGTGGGCGGGGACGGCGCTGCCGGCCCCGGCTCGGGGGCCGGGGCAGCCCGGACCCCCGGGGTCGGCTCCCCCGGGGTCGACGGCAGCAGCGGGATCGGCGGCTGCGCCGGGATCGGCGGCGGCGGCGGGGTCGGCGCCCATGGCCCCGGGACCCGGGGTCCGGGGCGGCGGGTTGGCGGCCCTGCGCCGGGCTCGCAGGCTGGCCCTGGCCTCGGCCGCGGCCCTGGCCGCGGCCGCCCTGCTCGGCACCCTTCTGACCGTGGGCCGCGCGGCCCGGGTGGCCCGGATCTCCGACGCCGCCTTCGTGCGCTCGGCCGACGGCGCCTGCTCGGCCGCCCTCGACCCCCTCCGCCGGGAGCGCCGGCCGGCGCGGCTGGGCCCGGCCGAGCGGGCGGCCCGCATCGACCGGCTGGGCTCGGCGCTCGGCGTGCTGGCCTCCCAGCTGCGCCTCATCCCGGTCCAGGACCGGGACCGTCCCGCGGTCGAGCAATGGCTGTCGGGATGGGATCAGTACACCGTCGTGGCCAACGACCTCGCCGCGTCGCTGCGCGCCGGCGACGGCCGGGCCTCGTCTCTGGGTTCGCGAGCCAACGTGGTGGACCTCCGCATCCAGCTCTTCAGCCGGGTGAACGGCCTCGACCGTTGCCTGTTCTGAGGCCGGGCCCGCGGTCGTAGGCATGGACGTGCTGTCGAGCCGCGTGCTGCTGCGGCCCACCGACCCAGAACGCTCGCGCCACTTCTACGGCGAGCTGCTCTCGCTCGCCGTCTACCGGGAGTACGGCCAGGGTCGGTCGCGGGGCGTCGTGTACTTCCTGGGTGGGGGCTTCCTGGAGGTGGCCGGACGCTCGGACGCGCCGGGCGGTGACAAGCTGCGGCTGTGGCTCCAGGTCCGGGACGTCGACGCCACCTACAGGGACCTGGTGGGCAAAGGGGTCGAGGTGACGCGGCCCCCGACCGACGAACCCTGGGGGCTGCGGGAGATGTGGCTGGCCGACCCGGACGGCGTCCCGATCGTGGTGGTGGAGGTGCCGGAGGACCACCCCCTCCGGCGCCGGCAGTGAGCCGGCTGGCCCAGCTCCTGGACGAGCAGGACGTCACCGAGGAGCTGGTCCTCGGCTCCTCGGTCGGCTTCCTCGCCATCCACGGCGGCTCGCTCGAGCGGGTGACGGACACCATCGCCCGGGCCGCGGCCCGGGCCGCGGGCGCCTCCCTGTACGCGGTCGTCCAGCCTCCCCGCCTGCGCTGGCACCTGCCCTCCCACGAGTTCGACCCCGCGGCCTCGCCCGCCCTGGCCGCCTTCCTCGACCACGTGGAGGTGGTCGTGGCCCTGCACGGCTACGGCCGCCACGGGCGCTGGACGGACCTGCTCCTCGGGGGAGGCAACCGGGCCCTGGCCCGGGACCTGGGCCGCCGCCTGAGCCTGGCCCTGCCCGACTACCAGGTGGTCACGGATATGGCCGACATCCCTGGACGCCTGCGGGGCATGCACCCGGACAACCCCGTCAACCGGGCCCGCCGGGGGGGAGTCCAGCTCGAGCTGCCCCCCCGGGTGCGGGGCCTGGGACCGGTGTGGGCCTCGTGGGAAGGGCCGGGGCTGGCCCCGCCCACAACCGCCCTGGTCGAGGCCCTGGCCCGGGGGGCCGTGGACTGGGCTGCGGCCTGAGCCCCGCCTCGGCCCGCCCCCGGGGGCCTTCAGTCCACGTGGAAGGTGCCTCCCGCCCGCCAGTACGAGCCCTCCCGGCGCTCGAGGAACTCCTCGTCGACCAGGTAGCGGCGCAGGGAGGCCACGTCGGGATGGAAGCGGGCCAGGATGCCGTTCACCTCCGCCTCCGTGTAGGTCCGCCCGGGCTCGAAGTGCCCGGCCAGGTAGTCGAGCACCATCCTGCGCTTGGCCCGGCGGGCCGGCATCGACCGCAGGCGCCCGTGCTCGAGGAACCGGCGCAGGACCTCGGCCTGCTCGGGCATGGAGGCGTCCACTCCGACACGGTAGATTTCCTGGTACGAGCGCGAACGCGGGTCGCGACCATGGGAAGGGGGCCATGTGACGCTGGCAGAGGTGATCGACGAGCACGTCCTCCAGCGGTACCGGGAGCTTCTCGACGCGGAAGACGCAGCCTTTGATGAGCTGGAGCACGCGTACGAGGATGGCGACCGGGACCGCTTCAACGCCGACCTGACGGCCTGGCGCCAGGCCATCGAACGCAAGCTCGCCTATCTCCGCCGCCTCGGGGTCGAGGTACCCGTCGCCGCCCAGGCCTGATCCTGAAGGGCGGGCCCGCCTCGGCTGCGGCCGGCCTCGGCTGGGCCGGCCTCGGCTGGGTCGGCATCAGCCCAGCAGCTCGGCCACCTCCTGGCGCTCGGCCAGCAGCTCCTCGGTCGTGACGCGCAGCTTCTCCTTGGCGAAGTCGTCGTGCTCGATGCCCTCGACCACGTCCCAGGACTTCTTCTTCGAGCGCACCGGGTAACCGAACACCAGCCCCTCCGGGACCCCGTACTGACCGCGGCTGACCACGGCCAGCGACGTCCAGCCCTTGGGTCCGGTGGGCGTGCGCACGCTGACCACGGAGTCGATGACGGCGCTGGCGGCCGAGGCCGCCGACGAGGCGCCCCGGGCCTCGATGACGGCCGCGCCCCGCCTCTGCACCGTCTCGAGGAACGGTCCCCTCAGCCACTCGGTGTCCTTGATCACCTTGGGGGCGGGCCGGCCCTGGATGCGCGCGTGGGCGAAGTCGGGGAACTGGGTGGTGGAGTGGTTGCCCCAAATGGCCACGTTGGTCACGTCGGTGACGGGGACGCCCGCCTTCATGGCCAGCTGGGACGTGGCCCGGTTCTGGTCCAGGCGGGTCATGGCGAACCAGCGCGTGTCGGGCAGGTCGGGGGCGTTGTTGCGGGCGATCAGGCAGTTGGTGTTGCAGGGGTTGCCCACCACCAGCACCCGCACGTCGGCGGCCGCGTTGGCGGCGATGGCCTGACCCTGGGGCTTGAAGATGCCGCCGTTGATCGTGAGCAGGTCCCGCCGCTCCATGCCCGCCCTGCGGGGGACGGACCCCACCAGCAGGGCCCATGACGTTCCGTCGAATGCCGTCTTCAGATCGGAGGTGGGCTCGATGTCGTCGATGAGAGGAAAGGCGCAGTCATTGAGCTCCATGACCACGCCCTCCAGCGCCTTCATGGCCGGCTCGATCTCGAGCAGGCGCAGCACGATGGGCTGATCGGGCCCCAGCAGCTGGCCCGAGGCGATGCGGAACAGCAGGGCGTAACCGATCTGGCCCGCAGCCCCGGTCACGGTCACGTGGACGGGCCGCGTCGATGTGGTGGCCATGGGCGTCACGCTACCGCCGCGACGCGGCACCCAGCCTCATCGACAGGCGTCGGTGGGGACGAGGAGGCGCACCGCCCCGGCCGGGTCACCGAGCACGGCCACGTGGGTGTCGGCGACGAAGGGCGAGGCCTCGGGGGCCACCTGGCTCGTCCCGGCCACGGCCCCGGTGGTCACGTCGGCGCACCCGAGCCCGGCGGCCCGGCCCCCCGAGAACCACAGGCGGGAGCCGGAGACGGTGTACGCGGCGGAGTTGGGCATGGCGCCCTGGAAGGTGGCCACCGTGGTCCCGTCGGTCGCCCTGATCTTCACGGCCGTGCTCTGGGTACCGGTCGGGAAGCCCACCCACACCCCGTCGAGGACGGCCGACACCGACCCGCCCCGCACGCCGCCCAGGTCCCGCCGCGAGCGAAGGACCCGGAAGGCCCCCAGGTCCACCTCGACCAGCGTCAGGGGGGGGTCCGTCGCCGGCAGGACGACCCACAAGGTGGTGGCCCTGGGGTCGGCGGCCAGGTCGGGGGCGTCGTCGTGGGCAGGCATGGGCAGCGAGGCGCGGGCGGCCAGGGTCACCGGGTCGCGGCGCTCGAGCGTCGTCCCCGGCGCCACGTAGACGCCGTCGGTCCTGGCCACCACCTGGCTGCCCCGGCCGGCCAGGGCGACCTGGGTCTGCACGGCCAGGCTGGTCGGGTCGAGGCGGGACAGGGTGGACGTGGCTCCCCCCGCCCCCCCGGCCACGACGTAGAGGCCGCCGGTGGAGACGCCGGCGCCCACCGGCGTGCCCGCGAGGGTGACCCGGGCCCCAACGGCCAGGGTGGGGAGGTCGACCCGGGCCACGTCGAAGTGGCCGGCGGTGGCCTCCCCGAGGACGAAGGCCTCGGGCCAGGCCAGGACGATGCGGGTCGGCCGCACACCCAGGGCCACGCTTCCGCCCGGCGCCACCGCGGGGGTGGCGCCCCGATCGGGAGGCGGCGGGACGGGAGCGCCGGTGGCGGCGAGCGACGCGGGCACGGCCGTCGTCGTGGGACCCGCGGTCGAGGTGGGGCTGAGCGACGTGGAGGTCGTCGAGCTGGTCGGCGTCAGGGCGGCGGATGCCGGGCGGCGGTGCGAGCTTCCCGAGCAGCCCGTGGCCGCCAGGGCCAGGGCCAGAGCCGCACCCGCGGCGGTCACGGCGCGCTTCGACACGGTCAGGCTCACTCCGCGATGTCTACAGGCGCTCGACGATCGCCTGGGCGAACTCCGAGCACTTCACCTCGGTCGCCCCTTCCATGAGCCGGGCGAAGTCGTAGGTGACGATCTTCTCGGCGATGGTGCGCTCCAGGGCCGAGACGATGTCCCGGGCCGCGTCGAGCCATTCCAGGTGCTCGAACATCATCACCCCGGACAGCAGCAGCGACCCGGGGTTGACCTTGTCCTGCCCCGCGTACTTGGGGGCGGTGCCGTGGGTGGCCTCGAAGATCCCGTGCCCGCTCACGTAGTTGATGTTGCCGCCGGGCGCGATGCCGATCCCGCCGACCTGGGCGGCGAGGGCGTCGGAGAGGTAGTCGCCGTTGAGGTTGGTCGTGGCGATGACGTCGAACTCGTCGGGGCGGGTGAGGACCTGCTGCAGGGTGATGTCGGCGATGGCGTCCTTCACCAGGATCTTGCCGCCCGGGTCCCCGCCGCAGTCGTCCCAACCCACGGCCACGTCGGCGAACTCTTCTCGCACCAGCTCGTAGCCCCAGTTCCGGAAGGCGCCCTCCGTGAACTTCTGGATGTTGCCCTTGTGCACCAGGGTCACGCTCTTGCGGCCGTGGCGCACGGCGTAGTTGAGGGCGGCCCGCACCAGGCGCTTGGAGCCCGTCTCGGAGACGGGCTTGATGCCGATGCCCGAGTCCTTGCGGATCTCCCACCCGAAGGCGTCGTGGAGCAGGTCGATGAGCCTGGCCGCCTCGGGCGTGCCCTCCTCGACCTCGAGGCCGGCGTAGATGTCCTCCGTGTTCTCCCGGAAGATCACCATGTCCACCTTCTCGGGGTGCTTCACCGGGGAGGGCACCCCGCTGAACCAGCGCACCGGGCGCAGGCAGACGTAGAGGTCGAGGAGCTGACGCAGGGCCACGTTGAGCGACCTGATGCCCCCTCCCACGGGGGTGGTGAGGGGGCCCTTGATCCCGATGAGGTACTCGCGGAAGGTCTCGACCGTCTCTTCCGGCAACCAGTCGCCCGTCTCCTTGTAGGCCTTCTCGCCGGCCAGCACCTCCTTCCAGGAGATGCGCTTGCCGTGCTTGGCCGCGGCCGCATCCATGACCAGCTGGGCCGCGGGCCAGATGTCGATGCCCGTGCCGTCCCCCTGGATGAACGGGACGATGGGCTCGTCGGGGACCCGCAGGGCGCCGCCCGCTCCCATGGTGATCTTCTCGGCCATGGAAGTGGAGCCTACCGTCCGTTCGGTGAACGGCCCGGGGGACCGAGGCCCAGATTGGCGGCGATCTCCCTGGTCGCCCGGGAGGAGTTGAGCGTGTAGAAGTGGACACCGGGGGCGCCCGCGTCCAGGAGCTCGGCCGTCAACCCGGTCGCCACCTCCACCCCGATGCGGCGGACCTCCTCGGGGCGGTCGCCGACCTGGTAGAGGCGCTGGGCCAGGTCGGGGGGGAACTCGGCTCCCGCCAGGCGGGCGAAGCGCTCGACCTGGTTGACGTTGGTCACCGGGATCACCCCCGGGATCACGGGCTTGTCCACCCGCAGGGCGGCCAGCTCGTCGAGCATGGCGAGGTACACCTCGGCCTTGAAGAAGAACTGGGTGATGGCGAAGTCCGCCTCCCGCAGCTTGGCCGCCAGGTGGCGCCTGTCGCTCTCGCGGTCCGGAGAGCGGGGATGGAGCTCGGGGTGGGCTGCCACCCCCACCGAGAAGTCACCGAGCGAGCGCACCAGCTCGATGAGCTCCATGGCGTAGCGGAAGTCGGAGGTCCCTTCGCCCTCCCCCTTCGGGGGGTCGCCGGCCAGGGCCAGGATGTTCACCAGGCCCAGCTCGCGGTACCGGCGCACGATCTCCACGACCTCGGACCTGCTCTGCCCCACGCAGGTGAGATGCGGCATGGGCGTCATCGAGGTGTCCCTGGCGATGTGGACGACGATCTGGCGCGTCTTGTCGCGCGTCGACCCACCCGCGCCGTAGGTGACCGACACGAAGGACGGGGCCAGGGGCTCGAGCTCGATCAGCGTCTTCTCGAGGGTGCGCTCGGCCTCCTCCGTCCCGGGAGGAAAGAACTCGAAGGACAGTGTCCTCCCGGCGGCGAGCAGCTCGCCGATCCTGACCATCGAGCCGTCAACCCATCAGGCGCTCGGCGAGGACACCCGCCGCTCGGCCGCCAGCACGCAGTTGCTGAGCAGCATGGCCCGGGTCATGGGCCCCACCCCGCCGACGCGGGGCGTCACCCACCCGGCCACCTCGGCCACCGACTCTTCCACGTCGCTCACCAGGCGGTTCTTGCCCTCGATGGTGACGCCCGCCCCCACCACCGCGGCTCCGGGTTTGACCATGTCGGCCTTGATGAGCCCCGGGCTTCCGGCCGCAGCCACCAGCACGTCGGCCTGACGGGTGTAGCGCCCCAGGTCGGCGACACCGGTGTGCACGACGGTGACGGCGGCGTTGCAACGGGGCCTCTTGAGGGCGAGCAGGAGGGCGAGGGGGCGCCCGATGGTCAGGCCCCGGCCCACGATCACCACGTGGCGCCCCTCGACCTCGACCCCGTAGTGCACCAGGAGCTCGAGGATGCCCGACGGCGTGCAGGCCAGGGGCCCGGGCGCCCCCATCACCAGGCGCCCCAGGTTCACGGGGTGCAGGCCGTCGACGTCCTTGTCGGGGTCGACGGCGAGCAACGCCGCGGCCTCGTCCAGACCCTTGGGCAGCGGCACCTGGACCAGGAAGGCGTCGATGGCGGGGTCGGCGTTGAAGCGCCTGATGACCGCTTCCACCTCGGCCTGGCTGGCCGAGGTGGGCAGGTGCTCGCCGAAGGAGGCGATGCCGATCTCGGCGGAGTCGCTGTGCTTGAGGCGCACGTAGGTGGCGCTGGCCGGGTTGTCCCCCACCAGGACAGTGCCCAGCCCGGGCTGGACCCCGGCGCCTGCCAGCTCGGCCACCCGCTTGGAGAGGTCCTCCCTGATCTGGGCGGCCAGGGCGGCGCCGTCGAGGATGCGCGCCGTCATCAGTGCAGAAAGTGGCGCTCGCCGGTGAGGACCATGGCGAGGCCGTGCTCGTCGGCGGCCGCGATTATCTCGTCGTCGCGCAGCCCCCCGCCGGGCTGGATCACGACCGCGACCCCCGCCCCCGCGGCCGCGTCCACGCCGTCCCGGAAGGGGTAGAAGGCATCGCTGGCGCAGGCGCCGCCCTTGGCCCGGCCCGCGGCCTTGCGTGCCGCGATCTCGCCCGCCTCCACCCGGTTCTGCTGGCCCGCCCCGATGCCCACGGCCTGCCCGTTGGCGACCAGGACGATGGCGTTGGACTTGACGTGGCCGCACACCCGCCAGGCCAGCTCCGTGTCGCGCCACTGTTCCTCGGTGGGGGTGGCCTTGGTCACCACCCGCCAGCTGTCACGGGTGGTCTCGAAGTGGTGGGGCTCCTGCACCAGGAAGCCGCCCGAGATCTGGCGCAGGTCCAGGGCCTCGGTGCCCGGAGCCGGTGCCTCCAGGAGCCTGGTGTTCCTGCGCTTGCGCACCAGGGCCTCGATGGTTCCCGCCTGGTAGGAGGGCGCGATCACCACATCGGCCTGAGGGCCGGCGACCATCTCCTCGGCCGTGGCCGGGTCGAGGGGCCGGTTCAGGGCGACCACGCCCCCGAAGGCCGAGCGCTCGTCGCCCTCCAGCGCCAGCCGGTAGGCGGTGGCCAGGTCGGCGGCCACGGCCACCCCGCACGGGTTGGCGTGCTTGATGATGGCCGCGGCGGGGCCGTCCCCCACGTCGTGGACCAGGCGCCAGGCGGCCTCGGCGTCGTAGAGGTTGAGGTAGGACAGGGCCAGGCCCGAGTGCTGCACGACCTGGTCCCACCAGGACCGGCGGCCGACGGTGCGGTAGCGGGCCCCCTGCTGGTGGGGGTTCTCGCCGTATCGCAGCTTCTCCTCGGTGCGGGCCAGGGCAAGGTGGAGGGTCGGCGGCAGCGCCTCCCGCGGCTCTGCCGTGCCGTCCATCCAGGTCACGATGGCCGCGTCGTAGGCGGCGGTGTGGGCGAAGGCGGCCCGGGCCAGCCTGCGCCGCGTCGCCTCGGAGAGGGCGCCGTCACGCCGCAGCTCGTCGAGCACGCCTCCGTACTCGCCGGGATCGACGACGACGCCGACGTGGTCGTGGTTCTTGGCCGCGGCCCGCACCATGGTCGGGCCCCCGATGTCGATGGTCTCGATGGAGGGCTCGGTCATGAAGGGGTACAGGTTGCACACCACCAGGTCGATGGCCTCGATGCCCTGGGCGGCCAGGTCGGCCAGGTGCTCGTCCTTGGACCGGTCGGCCAGGATCCCCCCGTGGATCTTGGGGTGCAGGGTCTTGACCCGGCCCCCCAGCATGGCCGGGGCGCCGGTGACGGCCTCGACCTCGACGTGGGGTACGCCCCCGGCGGCCAGGGCCTGCGACGTCCCCCCGCTGGAGACGAGCTCCCACCCCAGCCCCACCAGACCGCGGGCCAGGCCCTCCAGCCCCGTCTTGTCGTAGACGGAGAGAAGCGCCCTCACGGTGTGGCTCCCTGGGCCGCCTCGATGAAGTCCCGGATGGTGGCCGGGTAGAGCCGGCGCTCCACGGCCTTGATGCGCTCGTGGAGCGTCTCCACCGTGTCGTCGGGCAGCACCGCGACCGCCTCCTGGGCCAGGATCGGACCGGTGTCCACGTCCAGGGCGGCGACGTGCACGGTGCAGCCCGTCACCTTCACGCCGTAGGCCAGGGCCTCCTCCACCGCGTGCCACCCCTTGAAGGCGGGGAGCAGGGCGGGGTGGGTGTTGAGGATCATGCCCCCGTAGGCCCCGTGCATGGCCGGGCTCAAGATGGTGCCGAAGCCGGCCATGGCCACGACGTCGACCTCGTGGCGCTTGAGGGCGTCGACCACGAGGTGGGTGTAGGCGTCGCGGTCGAAGTCGGGCGCGAAGCTCGTGCGCTCCACCAGCTCGGCGGGGACACCCAGGTCCTCGGCGATCCCGAGGGCGGCGCAGGGCCGGTCGGCGAGTACGACCACGACGGGCAGGTCGTGCTCCGCGATGGCCCGCAGGATGGTGCCGCTGCCGGACACCATGACCCCGAGCCTCACGATCTCAACCTACCAGCGGCACCCCGGCGCGCCCGACCATTCCGCCACCGGTCCGGGGCGTTTGCGTCAGCGCCGGGGGACGTTCGTGCGCACCTCCCTGAAGGGCACGTCCACGTCCACCTGGGGCTCCTTGGGCAGCCCCAGGACCCGCTCGCCGATGATGTTGTGCTGGACCTCGTCGGTGCCTCCGGCGATGGACCCGGCCGGGACGGAGACGATGATCTCGGCCACGATGCCCTCCAGGGGAGACGCAGGGCCCGACAGCATGGCGCCGGCCCCGGTCATGGCCGCATGGAGGCGCGAGGCGGCGCGGGCGATCTCGCTTCCGCACAGCTTGGCCAGGCTGCCCTCGGGGCCGGGCGGGCGCCCCGCGGCCCGACCGGCGCGGGCCCGCTCCACGTTCCAGCGGGCCACCCGCTCCAACGCCGCCAGCCGGGCCGCGTCCTGGCGCACCACGGGATCCCCGTCCTTCCCCGTGGCCCGGGCCTGGCTCGGCACCAGATCGGGCCGGCCCGCCCGCTGGGGGTACCACTCGTAGGTCTTGGCGTACTCGGCCGCCTCGGCCGACGCTTCCCGGGCCGTGCGCCCCTGGCCCCGGGGCGGGACCGCGGCCAGGCGGGCGGTGGCCAGGCCCCGCTCGTGAGCCAGGGTGGCCAGCGCCACCGCCCACCCGCCACCCGCCTCGCCGATCACGTTGGCGTGGGGCACGCGCGCCTCGGTCAGGAAGACCTCGTTGAACGAGGCCCGGCCGTTCATCTGCCGCAGCGGGCGCGCCTCCACCCCGCTCTGGCGCATGGGCAGCGCGAAGTAGGTGATGCCCCGATGCTTGGGGACGTCCCAGTTGGTGCGGGCCAGGAGCATGCCGAAGGCGGCCAGGTGGGCCCCGGTGGTCCACACCTTCTGCCCGCTCACCACCCATTCGTCGCCGTCCCGCTCGGCCCTGGTCGTGAGCCCGGCCAGGTCGGATCCGTTGCCGGGCTCGCTGAACAGCTGGCACCACTTGTCCTCGCCGGTGACGATGGGGCGAAGCAGGCGCCGCCTCGCGTCGGGCGAGCCGTGCTCGAGGATGGTCGGCGCGGCCAGGGCCATGCCCGCCCCCGCGGCGGGACCCACCGCCCCGACCTCCGCGAACACCTCCGCCACCACCGCCGCCAGCCCGTTCGACAGCCCCCTGCCGTACCACTCGGTGGGCCAGGTTGGACAGCCCCAGCCGGAGTCGGCCAAGAGGCCCCGCCACTCCCGGAGCGGACGCTCGGGATCCCACCACTGCTCCAGCCACGACTCCACGTCGTGCCTCAGGTTCATGGCCACATCCGCGCCGGTCATCTCTCGAGCCCGGATCAGTCCGAGCGAGCGGTGCCGCCCCCGGGGAGGGCGTCCTCGCTGATGCCGTAGAGCTGGATCACGTTGCCGCTGGTCATCCTCACCTTCTCATCGTCGGGCACTCCGTCGAAGATGCGGCCGATCACCTCCATGGAGCGGGGCCAGATGGAGTCATGGTGGGGGTAGTCGTTGCCCCAGAGCATGTTGTCCACGCCGATGACGTCGCGGGTGCGAACCCCGATCTCGTCGTCCTCGAAGGTCACGGAGAACTGACGGCGGAAGTACTCGCTCGGCTCGGCGGTCAGGTCGGGCGAGGCCTCGCCCCGGGCTCGGTAGGTGGCGTGATCCAGGCGCTGGAGGAAGTGCGCCACCCAGCCCGTCTCGAACTCCGCGGCCACGAAACGCAGGCCGGGATGGCGCTCGGCCACACCGCCGTAGATGAGGTGGCCCACCGTCACCGCCACCCCCGCGTAGGCCAGCGCGTAGCCCATGATCGACGTCGCCGGCGTGCCCCAATGGGGCGGGAAGCCCATGTCCCAGGTGGTACCCGTGAAGATGTGCATGGTGATGGGCAGCCCGGCCGCTTCCGCCGCGCTCCAGAAGGGCTCGTAGTCGGGGTGGAAGTAGGGCTTGTCGGCGGGGTCGGTGCAGGGGATGGCGACGCCTCTGATCCCCATGGCCGCGACCCGCTCGAGCTCGGCCACGGCTTCGTCCACGTCGGGCAGGGGCAGGCAAGCCACGCCGATCAGGCGCTCGGGATCCTGGCTGCAGTAGTCGCGGATCCAGTCGTTGTGCCGGCGGAAGACGGCGTGCGCCACCTCCCGGTCGGGGAGCGAGAAGGTGACCATGTTGATGCTCGGGTACATGACCTCGCCCACGATGCCGTCCTGCTCCTGCTCCTTGAGCCGGGCGCCGGGGTCGAACACCCCCTGGTTGAGACCCTCGTATCCCCGCCGGATGAGCTCGTCGGTGGCGGGGTCGTCCAGGCGGTGCCCGGCGATGCCGAAGCGGCCCACGGGGACGGGGAACTTCCCCAGGGTGACGGCGGTGCGCTCGCCCCGGTCGTTGCGCAGCACCTGCGGCGCCCTGCTCCCGAAGTCCTTCTCCAGCCCCTCGAACACCTCGGGAGGCTCAACCACGTGGGAGTCGCACGAGTAGTAGATGGGCATGCCGCTCCCCTCCTCTTTCCTGTCCGGCCCTGCCAACTCTTCTACACCCGGTCGGGACCCGGTATCCCGAGCGAGGCCGCCATCGAGGCCAGCTCCGCCACGACCGAGGGCGGGTAGCGGATGGACCCCCGCTCCCTCGCCTGGTCGGCCCGAAGGCTCTCGGGCTCACCGGGCAGGGACACCACCGCCCCCGGGAGCGGCTCGGCCCCCTTGACGCCCGCGGCCATGGACTCGACCTGGCCGAGGAACCGGTCCCGCTCCCCGAACAGATCGGGTGAGACGGCCAGCATGAGCTGGCCCCGGTGACCGACGCCCACCTCGGAGGAGTGCCGTCCGCCGGGCAGGATGCCGGCCAGCACGTTCATCATCAGGCTCAGGCCCGTCCCCTTGTATGCGCCGATGGCGGGGATGATCCCGGCCAGGGCGGCGGCGGGATCGGTCGTGGGCCGGCCCTGGTCGTCGCGGAAGCCCCACTCTTCCGGTATGGGCTGGTGCTCGGCCTGCGCCCGCATGACCTTGCCCAGGGCCACCGGCGTGAGGGCCATGTCCAGCACCAGGGGTGGCCCCGAGCGCCGGGGCACGGCGAAGACCATGGGATTGTTGCCCAGCATCCTGGTGCGCCCTCCGAAGGGGGCCAGCGTGGGGACGCTGGTGGTGGTGGCGAAGGCCACGAAGCCGGCTTCGGCCGCCATGAGCGGGTAGTAGGCGCCGCAGCCCCAGTCGTTGGAGTTGCGGGAGGCGCCCAGGGCCAGCCCCGACCCCGTCGCCTTGGCGATGGTCAGCTCGGCCAGGCGCACACAGGCCAGCTGGCCCAGGGCGTTGTCGGCGTCGAGCAGGACACTCACGGGCGACTCCCGCACCACCCGCCACTGGGGGCTGGGGTTGTTCCTTCCTGCCAGGAGGTGTCCCACGTACCACGGCAGGCGCTGGAACCCGTGGGTGTCCACGCCCCTCACGTCGGCGGCCAGCTGCACCTCGACCACCGTCTCCGCGTCCCCGGAGCTGAGCCCGGCCTTCTCGTAGGCCGAGCGTCCCAGGCGGCGGAGATCGTCGAGCCCGATCTCTACGGCGCCGGCCGCCTCGTCCCGTGCGGTCACCGCCCCTGTCCGATCCTCGACAGCACCGCCCCGGCGAAGGAGCGGGTCGTGCCCCGACCG
>Ga0209577_10000455_pt1 | contig 41456 bp, 40 predicted proteins | sample GraSoiAngelo_109_FD_185874 | JGI IMG/M metagenome (GOLD analysis project Ga0209577, IMG submission 185874) | Grasslands soil microbial communities from the Angelo Coastal Reserve, California, USA - 14_0903_12_20cm (SPAdes) (version 2) | ecosystem: Environmental > Terrestrial > Soil > Grasslands... | reverse complement strand
GGTGCGGTGCAGTCCCCGCGCGAGGTCCTTGGGGAAGTCCTCCTGAGAGCCACCCGGGCTCCAGGTGGCGACCAGCTCCTCCACGCGCTCGGCCGCGATGTCGATCTCCGAGTGCAGCCGCTCGCCGGCGCCACACATCCAAGCGACCTCGAGCGCCACCACCAGCGAGTACGCGACCGCCGCTCGGGGCTGAAAGCCGCCCGGAAGCGGGATCACCGGCACGCCGTCGGCCCGCGCGGCCTCTGCCAGCTTGCCCCCGGTCGTAGCGACGATCCGGTAGGCGCCCAGCGCCCCCGCCGCCTCATATGCCGCGAGCGTCTCCTCAGTGTTGCCCGAGTAGCTGGAGCAGAGGACCGCGCTCTCGGGGGCGGTCCATGGCGGCAGCCCGTATCCGCGTGTGATCATGATCGGCCGGATCGCCCGGTCTCCCAGCGCCGCGCGGGCCAGCGTGCCCCCGATCGCCGAGCCGCCCATTCCCGCGACGATCAGCCCATTGGTGGCGTCACGCGGCTCCAGGTTGGCGGCCTCGACCCGCCACAGCGCGTCCCGCAGCTGCTCATGCAGCGCGAGTACGTCCTCGAGCATCCCCGCCTCGTCGACCGCTTCGATCGCAGCTCGATCGAGCGCCGCTGCCGCGGTCAACGCCTTCCGTCTCCCTCGGGCAGCTGCTGCACGTCCGGGAAGATACGCCCTCGTCCGCTCGGACGGTGTCCCGGCTCAGGTGCCGCTGGAGCCACCGGCGCCGTTGCGACCCACGCCCTCGTAATCGAGGCCCGCCGCCGCGACGCTCTCCGGATCGATGCAATTGCGGCCGTCGACGACCAGGCTGCCGGCCATGCGCTCGGCCGCCTCGCGCCAGTCGAGCCGCGAGAACTCCGGCCACTCCGTGACGATCACACAGGCGTGGGCCCCGTTCAGGGCGTCGAGCGCCGAGTCGGCGAATTCAACCCCCACCATCATCTTCCGCGCCTCGCGCTCGGCGACCGGGTCGTAGGCCCGGACCTTCGCCCCGTCCGCCTGCAGCCGGGCGGCCAGCACCAGCGAGGACGCCTCCCGCATGTCGTCGGTATTCGGCTTGAACGCCAGCCCCAGGAGCGCGACCTCCTTGCCCACCAGCGAGCCCAGATGCTTCTGGAGCTTGCCGATCGTCCGCCGCTTCTGCAGCTCGTTGACCTCGATCACCGCGTTGAGGAGCTGGAAGTGGTAGCCGGAGTTGCCGGCCAGCTGCTTGAGGGCGGAGACATCCTTTGGGAAGCACTGGCCAGAAATAAGGTGCGTCGAGGTGACGACAGTGTGGGCGTATGGGACCTCGAGCGAATACACCGGCCCCCGGTACGCATGCCGGTCGCCGGCCGTGACCCTCACCCACGGAAGGCCATCGCCGAACTGGCGGTAGCCGGTCGGTGCGATCCGCTTCTGCTGGCGCGCGATCGAAGCGAGCACCCCCGGACGGTCCCGCTTCGGGACGAGCTCGATCGCCCGCTCGACCGCAGCGGCGCCGGCGATCCGGATCCAGTGCGTGTCCTTCGTCGACTTCTTGGTCCGCCCGATCCGACGGCCGGCGACGATCCCCAGCTCGCCCAGCAGCCTCAGGACGCCGTCCGCCAGCTCGTCGCTGACTGTGCCGAGCTCGATCACGACGCTCGGGCCGCCATTGACAAGCGACCGGGAGCCGTCGCCCTCGAAGAGGCCCGATAACAGCGCCCACTTGGCCGCATCCGGCTGCTCCCAGATCATGTCGGGAAGGCGCTGCGCGTAGCTGGTCCGCCCGAGACCGAGGACCTCGGTCCACCAGGTTCCGATCAACCGCGAATCGACGGACACTACGCGCGCGGTTGCCGCGTTCGCGACCCGCGCACGGACGTTCTGGCGTGCCCAATAATCGACGACCTCGCGGACCAGGTGCTCCTCGCGGGTGGGGTGAAAGCTCCAGCGCAGGGGGTACTTCTTGCGATCGCGCGGGGCGCAGCCCTCGGCGACGTACAGTCCCACCACGCGCCAGAAGCCCTCATCGAGCTGAAGCTCGCTTCGCGGCTGGTTGCCGTTCTTCGTCGTGCTCATCGTCGCTCCCGTCAGTGGGATCTCGGCCAGCACGAGCTCGTCCAGCCGCACCGTCCCCGTCCGTCGGACACCGGAAGTCCGAGATCCGACCGCCCCCGCCCGTGCGAACACCGCCCGCCGCTCCTCCACCGGCCTCGTCACCAGCTCGTCGATGTGCTCCCGCTTCGGCCGGATGATCAGCTGCTCCGGCGACAGCTCCGCGACCTCGGCCGCGGCCATCAGCGAGGCGACTCGCGTCGGCTCCCAGTCCTCCGAGTCCCGGCCGCACGCCAGCGGCACCCAGTCCTCGGTGGTCAACTCGCCCGCGAGCTTGAACGTGGCCTCTCCCCCCTCGCCGTCGCTGACGATCCAGCCGTGATCGGGGGTGCAGCGGACCTTCCGCCCCATCTTCGTCGAGACCTCCACCAGCTCACCCTCATAGTCACGGCGCGTGACGCACATCACGGGCAGGAACAGCGGCCGCTCCGTGCCTGGCGCCCACGACAGCACCTCGAGTCGATGCGGCTCGAGCACGCCCTCCTCGACCTCCTCGTTCTCAGCGGCGAGCCGCTCCCACAGCTCCGAGAAGGTGAGCAGCGTGGTCCGGCCGTGATGGCGCGCCAGCACCGTCTCCTCCGGGGCGAAGCAACTCCCGCCGTACCCGATCCCCGGCTTCAGGAAGTGCGTCCCGATCCTCTGGTCCAGCCCCATCCCCCGCGCCACCTCGATCACGTCCGCCCCGGTCTCCTCGCACACGTTCGCGATCTCGTTGATGAACGAGATCTTCGTCGCCAGGAACGCGTTGGCGGCGAGCTTGACCATCTCCGCGCTGCGAATGTCGGTACGCACCAGCGGGGCGCCCAGCGGCGCGTACAGCTCGACAACGGCGTCGCCGGCCCAGTCGCGTTCGTCGCCGACGACCACGCGGTCGGGCTCGCGGAAGTCCTCAAGCGCCGTGCCCTCCTTCAGGAACTCGGGGCACGAGACGTACGCGAAACCCTCCTTGCCCTGCTCGGCGAAGATCCGCTTGATCGCGCTGCCCGTTCCCACCGGGACGGTCGACTTCATCACCAGCGCGTGCCGGTCGGACCTGGGCATCGCGGCAACGACGGCGTGGACCGCGGACAGGTCCGCATCCCCGGAGTACGTCGGGGGCGTCCCCACCGCCACGAACAGCAGGCGAGCGTGCTCCAGCGCGGCGCCCAGCTCGGTCGAGAAGTGCAGCCGGTCGCGGTTGTGCGTCACAGCGTCCTGCAGACCGGGCTCGTAGATCGGGATCTCGCCACGCTCGAGCTGCGCGATCTTGTCCTCGTCGATGTCCACGCACCAGACCTCGGTTCCGAGCTCGGCGAAGCCCGCGGCGGTGACGAGTCCGACGTAACCGGTGCCGATCACCGCGATCGGTTCACGCTGTGCAGCCATCGGACGGAGCAGGGTAGCGAGCCGCGGCACGGGACCGCCGGACTTCGGGCCGGGCCCCTACCCCCGCGTGAACGACGCCGCGATCCCAACCATCTGCGAATTGGACAGCGAGTCGGTCAGCGTGTTCGAGATCCAGTACACCGCCTGGGGGGTCTTCCAGGCCACGAGGCTGAGCTTGTGCCCGTTGAAGTACTCGAGCAGCTGCTTGCCCGAGACCGTCCGCGTCTGGGTGGGGTCGTTGAGGATCGGGGGGTTCAGCCAGGTGGTCCCCTGCACGCCGTAGTACTCGCCGTCGGACGGGCTGAGCGAGACGGTCATCCGGTACGAGACGTGGGTGGCGCCGCTGCGGTCATGGATCAGGTACCCGCGAGGATAGGAGCCGGTCGTCTGGACCTCGGCGGGACAGTTGCCAAGCGTCCCTGAGCAGTAGCTCGATCCGATCGCGAGCATCCGTGGGAAGTAGATGGGGATCGCGATGTTGCCGAGCGCGGCCGCCTGGTCCTTGCCGCCGGAGAGGTCGGCGAACAGGTTCGCGTTGGGCGGGGGCGGTGGCTTGTGCCCCGGCTTCGGCGGGCCCGCCGGCCGAGCCGGACCGGCGATCGTCGGCGTCATGAAGTCGTGGAACGCGTGATGCTCGGCGCCAGGGTTGGCGACCACGTAGCAGGACGCGGGCGTGCACGGCTCTTCGATGGCCGGGAACGGGACCTGCTTGACCGTGTGGCCGGCCGAGAACGCGATCAGGTTGAACAGGTTGATCAGCCCGTCGGTCGTGTGCAGGTCGGGGTCAGTCTGCGAGTTCGAGCCGAAGATCTTCAGCAGATGGTCGCGGTTCGAGATCAGCGTGGACGCGGTGAACTGGGACTTGGCCCAGCGCAGAAAGTCCTGCTGGCGCGCGTTCCGGACGATGTCGGTGTCGGTGTGGCGGAAACGCACGAACGCCAGGGCGCCGGAGGTCGATTGGTTGTTGCCGCACAGCTTCTGGTAGCCGGGCTGGATGTCGATGCTCGAATAGTTGGTGAACGAGGTGTTGTTGTAGTAGCGGTGGTCGACGTCGGTGTACACGCACCCGATCGCGTCCACCAGGTCCGAGAAGCCCTTGAAGTTCACGTCGATGATGTGGTTGACCTGGAGACCCGGGAAGACCTGGTGCTTGAGGACCTTCACCAGCAGGTTGGGACCGCCGTCGGGGTAGGCCTGGTTGAGCTTCGAGGTTGAGACGGCGCCGCCCTGGGGGATCTGCACCTTCAAATCGCGCGGGATCGATAACACGTTGATCGTCGACGAGTTGGGGTCCAGCCGCACGAGCATCATCGTGTCGGTGTGGGCCGCGTTGAACGGCTCCCTCGCGCGGTGGTCGGAGCCGATCAGCAACAGCGTCTGGGGGTTGCCCGGATTGGCGACCGTCACGTTGGCGTGCTTGATGGCCGGGTTCAGCGACAGGTCGGCCGCGAACTGCTTGAACTGCAGGAGCCCGGCGACCGAGGTCGCGGTGGCCGTGAACGCGATCACGATCACCGCACCAAGTGCGTAGCGCAGCAGCGCCCCCCGCCGCGAGGTCGGGAGCAGCTTCACGCCAGCCCTCCCTCGATCGCGCGCAGGCCCGGCTCGACGCCCTCGCGCTCCTCGAGGTGAATCGGCAGCCCCTTGACGAAGTCTCCGAGTGCCCGGCGGTAGCGGGCCAGCGAGCTGAGCGAGACCCATTCCTCCGGCCCGTGATGTCCGGCGCCGATGGGGCCGAACTCGACCGCCGGGATTCCGGCGGCCAGGAACGCCGCCGCGTCCGATGCGCCGTCCCGGCCCACGCTTAGGGTCTCTCCGTGCACCGAGCGGCTGACGGCATCGCGGAGCGCCCGCACGTACGGGTTGGTGCGCGGCACCGTCACCGGCGGGTGGATGAAGGTGCGCGTCACCTCGATCTCGGGGATCGCTCGCACCTCGTCCAGGATCTCCGTGGGGTCCTGTCCCGGCAGGTAGCGGATGTCAACCGCCATCGTGCACGAGTCCGGAACCTGGTTGACGGCGTCCCCGCCCTCGATCCGGCCGAGATTGATCGAGGGGCGGTCGAACAGCTCCGAGGACTGCCGGGAGAACGAGAGGGACTCGATCGCGCGGAACACGTCGATCGCCTTCAGCACCGCGTTGTCCCCAAGCCACGGCGTCGAGCTGTGCGCCGCCCGGCCATGGACCTCGATCAGCATCGCCAGCACGCCCTTGGCCTCGACCCCGATGTGGAGATCGGTCGGCTCGCCCGTGATCGCGAAGTCACCACCGAGGCCCATCCTGACGATCGTGTCGGTCGAGCGGACGTCGAGCTCCTCGGATTCCTCGTCCGGAACGCAGATCAACCGCACCCCCACCCGCTCCTGGCGCTCGAGGTCCTTGACCGCGCACATCATCGCCGCGAGCCCGCCCTTCATGTCGTAGGCGCCGCGCCCGTACAACCGGTCGTCCTCGACGCGCGGCTCGAACTGCTCCGGCCGGCCGGGCACGACGTCGAGATGGCCGTGCAGTACCACACGCGCCACCGCGTCCTCGTCCTGGGGCCCGGCCTCCGCGATCAGCACCGGCAGGCCGTTGTGATCCAGTTCCTGCACCTCGATGTCCCGGGATTCGAGCCATCCCTTGACGAATCCTGCGGCGGCAACCAGGTCCTCCAGGCGCGAGGTGTCGTAGGCGATCAGGCGTTCGGCAAGAACTCGCTCATCCAACATGCTCGGCCCCAGGATAGGCGCCCGCGTGACCACCGAGCGGCGCACCCGCTCAGTGCCCGTGGCGCCTATGAGCCTTCGGCGATTCGCAGGAAGACGTCCAGCCGGTCCTTGTCGCGCTCGGCCACGCGGCGGGCCTCGGTGTCGTCGCCCGACTGCTCGAGCCGGCGTTCGGCCTCCTGGAGCCGTTCCTTGAGCGACGAGGTGTCCAGCGAGCCCGGCTCGTGCGCTTCTTCGACCAGCAGCAGGACCCGGTTGTCGGCCACCTGCATGTACCCCTCCGCCTGCGCGAAGCTGACGACGTCCGACTCCGTGCGGTACAGCCGGAGCTCGCTTGGGTCGAGCATCGCCAGCACCGGCTCGTGGTTGGCCAGGATCCCGATCGAGCCGGCGGCTGTCTTGGTGGAGACCATCTCGACCTCGTCGTCGAACACGGTCCCCTCGGGCGTCAGCACCTCGACGGGGAACTTCTCGTGCGCCATCAGAGGGCCTCTGCCGCCGCGCCTACTCGTCGTCGTCGGAGCGCTCGTCGTCGTCGTCGGAGCGCCCTGAACGTTCGTCCTCGTCGGAGCGCGCTGAGCGCTCAGACTCGCCCGAGCCCTCCTCCGCGCTGGCCTGCTCCTCCGACTTGGACCCCTCCGAGCCCGACTCCTCCGATTCAGGCTTCTCCTCCGACTCGGACTCCTCGCCCGACTCCGAACGGGATTCCTCGACCACCTGGTCGATCGTCCCCTTCATGAAGAAGGCCCGCTCGGGTAGGTCGTCGTGCTTGCCCTGGAGGATCTCGTCGAAGCCGCGGATCGTGTCCTCGACCTTCACGTACACCCCGGGCGTGCCGGTGAACTGCTCGGCCACGAAGAACGGTTGCGACAGAAACCGCTCGATCTTCCGGGCCCGGTTCACGGTTAGCCGGTCCTCGTCGGAGAGCTCGTCGATCCCGAGGATCGCGATGATGTCCTGGAGCTCGCGATAGCGCTGCAGCACCGCCTTGACCTCGTTGGCCACGCGGAAATGCTCCTCGCCCAGGATGTCCTGCTTGAGGATGGTGGAGGTCGAGTCGAGCGGGTCGACCGCCGGGTAGATCCCCTTCTCGGCGATCGACCGCGACAGCGTGGTGGTCGCGTTCAGGTGCGAGAACACTGACGCCGGCGCCGGGTCGGTGAGGTCGTCGGCGGGCACGTAGATCGCCTGGATCGAGGTGACCGAGCCCTTCTTGGTCGACGTGATCCGCTCCTGGAGCTCGCCCATCTCGGACTCGAGCGTCGGCTGGTAGCCCACCTGGGAGGGCATCCGGCCGAGCAGCGCGGAGACCTCCGAGCCGGCCTGTACGAAACGGAAGATGTTGTCGATGAACAGGAGCACGTCCTGGCCCTCGGTGTCCCTGAGGTACTCCGCCATCGTCAGGCCCGAGAGCGCGACCCGCATGCGGGCGCCCGGGGGCTCGTTCATCTGGCCGAACACGAGCATCGTCTTGTCGAGGACGCCGGACTCCTTCATCTCGAGCCACAGGTCGTTGCCCTCGCGCGAGCGCTCCCCGACGCCGCAGAACGCCGACAGCCCCTCGTGCTCCTCGGCGAGGTTGCGGATCAGCTCCTGGATGATCACCGTCTTGCCGACGCCCGCCCCGCCGAACAGGCCCACCTTGCCGCCCTTCGCGTAGGGGGCCAGTAGGTCGATCACCTTGATCCCGGTCTCGAACATCTCGGCCGTCGGAGTGAGGTCCTCGACGCTCGGGGCAGGACGGTGGATCGGCCAGCGCTCGACGTCATCGGGGATCGCGTCGCCCAGGTCGATCGGCTCACCGAGCAGGTTGAAGATCCGCCCCAGCGTGGCGGTGCCGACCGGAACTGTGATCGGAGCACCCGTGTCGATCACCTCGGTCCCGCGAGCCAGGCCATCGGTCGAGTCCATGGCCACCGCGCGCACGCGGTCGTCGCCGAGGTGCTGCTGCACCTCGCACACCAGGTAGTCGTCCTGGGCCGCGGCGATGTCGACGTCCTCCTCCTCGCGGGCAATGTCGGGCCGCTTCACCTTGACCGCGTGGTAGATCTCGGGCAGGTGATCGGGGAACACGGCCTCGATCACGACCCCCTGGATCTCCTCGATCCGGCCGGTGTTCTCCTGCTCTTGGCGACCGTCGCCTGACGTCTTCGAGCGTGGCTCTTCGGTTATCGACATCGAATCTCCAGTCTAGGGACTAGCCGGCGAGCCCCTCGGCTCCGGCGACGACTTCCATGATCTCCTGCGTGATCTCCGCCTGGCGCGCGCGGTTCATCTCCAGAACGAGATCGTCGATCAGCGTGCTTGCGTTCTCGGAGGCGTTTCGCATCGCGGTCATTCGCGCGCCGTGCTCGGACGCGGTGGACTCGAGCAGCGCCCGGTAGATCGAGATCTCGACGTAGTCGGGCACCAGGCGCCCGAGGATTTCCTCGGGATCGGGCTCGTACTCGACCAGCGCGTGGTGGCCGTCCTGGCCGGCGGAACCAGCATCCTCCTCCTCTTCCTCCTCGTCCGATTCCAGCAACGTGGCCTGCTGGAGCGGCAGCAGCGTCTCGCGGCGGACGTCCTGCGAGAGCGGCGAGATATAACGGTTGTAGAAGATCTCGACCTGGTCGACCTCCTCGTCGATGTACGCCGCCATCAGCCGTTCCGCGATCCGGCGAGCATCGGCGTAGGCGGGCCTGTCGGTGAAGCCGGTGAAGCTCTCGGCGACGTCCAGGCCTCGGAACGTGAGCGACGACGAGGGGCGGCGTCCCGAGGCGAACCACACCGGCGACTTGCCGTCCGACTGGTGCTCGCGACCGGCCGCGATGCCCGCGCGCACGATGTTCGAGTTGAACGCACCCGCGAGCCCCCGGTCTCCGGCGATCAGCAGCAGCCCTACCGATCGCTGCTGCTCGTGCTCGGAGAGGATCGGTAGCCGCGGAACCGCGCCCGCCGCCTCCGCGGCCTGCCGGGTCATCCGGCGTATCGCGTCCGCATAGGGCCGCAGGGCCTCGATCCGCTGCTCGGCGCGGCGCAGCCGGGCCGCGGCAACCATCTCCATCGCCCGGGTGATCTTCTGGATGTTCTTGACCGCGCCGATGCGGTTGCGGACGTCGCGCTGGGAGGTTGCCATCGAAGCTCCGCCGTTCCGGGACTAGGCCGGAACGGTCTCCTCCTGCTGCTCGCCTTCGCCCTCGCCTTCGCCCTCCTCCTCGCCGGCCGAGCCGTCCGACTCGCCGGAGTCCTCGGCCCGGCCGCCGTCGCGCGACTCGTCCCCGTCCCGGGTCCGGCGTGGGGCGTCGTCCTCGTCCTCCAGCGGGAGCCCCTCTTCGTCGAGGTCGTAGCCGAAGTCCTCGGCGAACTCCTTCACCGCCTTCTCGACGGCCCGCTGCGTCTCATCGCTCCAGTCGCCCCCGGCGATTGTCTTCAGCACCTCGGGCTCGTTTCCGCGAACCCGGTCCGTCAGGTCGCCCAGGAACTTCTCGACCCGGTCGACATTGATCCGGTCGAGGTACCCCGCGGTGGCGGCGTAGATCTGGACTACCTGGTCTTCCACTGGCATCGGCTGGCGCTCTCCCTGGTTGAGCGTCTTGACCAGCCGCTCGCCCCGGGCCAGCGTCCGCTGAGTCTCGGGATCGAGCTCGGACCCAAACTGCGAGAACGCCTCGAGCTCGCGGTACTGGGAGAGGTCGAGCTTCAGCCGCCCGGCGACCTTGCGCATCGGCGTGATCTGGGCGTTTCCGCCCACTCGGGATACCGAGATCCCGACGTTGATCGCCGGCCTCACCCCGGAGCGGAACAGCTCCGGCTGGAGATAGATCTGGCCGTCGGTGATCGAGATCACGTTGGTCGGGATGTATGCCGAGACGTCACCGGCCTGCGTCTCGATGATCGGAAGCGCGGTCAGCGAACCGGCGCCCGGCATCTTCTCCCCCGTCGCCGGGTCGGTGACGTCGTCGGCGAGCTTGACCGCGCGCTCGAGCAGTCGCGAGTGAAGGTAGAACACGTCGCCCGGATACGCCTCTCGCCCCGGCGGCCGGCGCAGGAGCAGCGACATCTGGCGGTATGCATACGCGTGCTTGGTCAGGTCGTCGTAGATGGCGAGCGCAGCCTTGCCGTTGTAGAGGAAGTACTCGGCCATCGCGCAGCCCGCGTACGGGGCCAGGAACTTGATCGGTGCGGCCTCGTCGGCCGCCGCCATCACGATGATCGTGTTATCGAGCGCACCGTAGTCCTCGAGCGTCTGCGCGAGCGTGACCACGGTGGACTTCCGCTGCCCGATCGCCACGTACACGCAGTGGAGGTCGCGCTCGGTGTTGTTGATGATCGTGTCGACCGCGATCGCGGTCTTCCCCGTCTGGCGGTCGCCGATGATCAGCTCGCGCTGGCCGCGGCCGATCGGAATCATCGAGTCGATCGCCTTCAGGCCGGTGAGCATCGGCTCCTTCACCGGCTGGCGCAGCACGACGCCCGGCGCCTTGTGCTCGGCGGGGCGGGTCTCGGAGGTCTGCACGTCGCCCTTGCCGTCGAGCGGGTTCCCGAGCGGGTCGACGATCCGCCCGAGCAGCCCATCGCCGACGGGGATGTCGAGCAGGCGCTTGGTCCGCTTGACCGTGTCGCCCTCCTCGATCTGCTCCCAGTGGCCGAACAGCACGGCGCCGACGTTGTCGGACTCGAGGTTCAGCGCCAGGCCAGTGACGTCATGGGGCAGCTCGAGCATCTCGAACGACATGCAGTTCTCGAGGCCGTGAATCCGGCAGATGCCGTCGGCGACCGACAGCACCGTCCCCACCTCTTCCAGGTCGGCGGAATCGGTCTCGAGGCCTTCGATCCGGCTGCGGAGGATTGAGGTGATCTCGTCGGGCTTGATCTGCAATTGATCGGCTCCTTGCGCGGGCGAGGCTGGTTACGCCCGCGCTACTTGCTTTCGTAGTTGTTCCAGGCGGCCTGTGATCGAGGCATCCAGGATGAAGTTGCCCACTCGGAGCACGATCCCACCAAGGATGTCGGGATCGACCCGGCTGGAGAGCTCGACCTTGCGGCCGGTCTGCTCCCCCACCTGGTCCCCGATGCTGCGCACGATCTCATCGTCGAGCGAGACCGCGCTCGTGACCTCGACGGGGAGCAGCTTGTGCTCCTCTTCCCACATTCGGTCGAACCGCTCGCGGATGCGGAAGATCGCCGGCATGCGGTGGCGCTCCACCAGCGCCTCGAGGAAGTTCATGAACGCCGGGTGGGCTCCCTCGATCGCCCGCCCGAGCGCGTCCTTCTTCTCCTCGGTCGAGAAGTACGGCGAGAAGAAGAACTGCATCAGGTCGCGGCTATCGCCCAGGGCATCGGCAAACTGGCCGAGCTGCTCGCGCAACTCATCGAGCGCGTCCTGGTCGGAGGCGACCTCGAACAGGGCCCGGGCGTAGACCTCGGCGATCTCTTCCACTAGTGCTGCTCCTCGTAACTGCGGCCGCACGGAGCCACTAGTTCTGGCTCCCGGGGCTGAGCGACGCGAAATCGATCTCCGACAGCGTCTCCTCGACCAGCCGGCGCTGGTCCTCCTCGGTCAGTACCTTGCGGGTCACCCGTTCGGTCGCCAGCACCGTGAGGTCGGCGACCTCGCGCCGGATGTCCTGGATCGCTCGCTGGGTCTCGAGCTCGATCTCTCTGCGGGTCTGCTCCATCAACCGCTCGCGACGCGCCTTGGCCTCCTCCTCGGACTCGCGCTCGTGGGCCTCGCCGGCCTTGCGAGCCCGCTCGATGATCTCGTCCGCCTGCTGGCGAGCCTCGGTCAGCCGCTCGCGATACTCGCTCAGCAGATCGTCGGCGCGGCGGCGGATCTGCTCCGCCTCGTCGATCGACAGCTCGATCGCGCGCTGGCGGCGGTCCAGCGCCTCCCCGATCCGCGGGAAGGCGAACTTCCACAGGACCACCATCGAGAGCCCGAACAGGAGCAGCGTCCAGACCATCAGCCCGACGTTGGGCGTGATCAGGAACGAGCCGCTCGAGGAGGCGATGGGTGTGACGGCTGCCGCGGGCATCACTTGAGCACGTAGGAGAGCAGGCCGGCGACCAGCCCATAGAAGAAGCACGCCTCGGTCAGCGCGAATCCCAGCCACTGGATGCTCGTGATCTCGTCGCGCATCTCGGGCTGGCGCGTTACCGACTCGATCACCTTGCCGAAGATGATCCCGATGCCGACGCCCGCGCCCACCGCCCCGAGGCCGCCGCCGATTCCGATCCCGAGCCCCGCCCCCACCCCGGAGGAGGATGAGGCCGCGAAGGAGAGGATTGTTGAAAGCACTTGCGCTCAGCTCCTTATCTGTTACAGGTTTCTCGAAAGCACTAGTGATGGGTCACCGCCCCGCCGATGTAGATGGCGGCGAGGGTCGCGAAGATGAAGGCCTGCAGGGTCGCCACGAGCCCCAGCTCGAACAGGTAGACGGCGATCCCGAACGGCAGCGTGAACCAGCCGAGGAACGACAGCCCCAGGATCACCGCCAGTCCCCCCGCCATGAACAGGATGATCATGTGGCCGGCGAGGATGTTGGCGAACAGTCGGACGGTCAGCGAGATCAATCGCATGAAGGTCGAGATCAGCTCGAGCGGGAAGATCAAGAGCAGCATCGGCCCGTGTACGCCTGAGGGGATCAGGCTCTTTAGGTAGCCGAGCGGGCCCTGCTGGCGGATCCCCACGACGTTGAAGATCACGAACACGATGACCGCGAGCACCAGCGGGACGGAGATGTTCGCGGTGGCGGCGTACAGGGCGAAGGACGGGATGTGAACCCCGAAGATGTTGAACTTCTCCTGGCTGTTGGTGGGGAGCGGCAGGTAGCCGATGATGTTCGACCACCACAGGAACAAGAACAGCGCGCCGAGGAACGGGAACCACCGGGCCGCCATCGAGTCGGGCATGTTGCCCCGGGTGATGTTGTCGCGCATCAGCGAGTACAGCGACTCGACCGCCGTCTGCACGCGGTTGGGCCGCGTCTGCATCCGGCGCGAGATCCACAGCATCGTGACCACGGTGAGGATCGCCGCCAGCAGCAGGTAGACGACCGCACGGTTGATGCTGAACACGCCTAGGTGGACCCAGTTGATGAGCTTGAACTCGTTCTGGATCTGGAAGGCGTTGTTCTTGTGGCCGAAGCCGAAGATCACGACCAGCAACAGGAGCCCGACCACGTAGATCCCGACGAGGGACCAGAACACCTTCTTGGTATTGCTCATGAGCGCCTGGGCCGGTTGATCGCGGAGATGGCGAGCTGCACGGTGAACCCGAACACGACCACGGCGAGCGCGGTGAGACCGGCGTCCTGGCCCGAGCCCTTCCGCACCAGGATCACGGCCAGCGCGAGCACGAACAACCGGGCCAGCATGTACCCCAGCCGGATGCCGATCTGACGGCCGGGGTCCTTGACTTCGGCCGCGAGCCGCTCCACCGGGATCCCCAGCGCCCGCAGCCCTATCCACGCGCCGGCGCCGACGGCGTACCCGACGCCGGAGACCCCGATCAGGATCATGATCGGAGCCGCGACGATGAGCAGCACCACGTCGACATAGCGCAGCACGCTCATCTGCGGATGCCCGGGGAGATCAGGGTTCACGGAAGCGCCTAACGACAACGTAGATCCCCGCTCCTGCGACGTCCCTCCCGGAAAGAGGCGGACGGCCGTCTGTCATGTCGATAACTGCGTCTCAAGCCAGGTTGGGCGCCGGTGCGATGGGCACGGCGGCGGGCGGCGCCTGCCGGGCAGGGTACCCGGTCAGCGACTTAAACGGCGCCTCAAGAGAGGCTCAGCGAGCCGCGGTGGCGGGGGCGGCGAACCGCAGCCGCGGCTTGGGTAGCTGACCCTCCGCCCACATCGCCGCCAGGCCCGCTCGAGGCAGGCCGAGGGCCCCCTCGTAGACCAGGTAGCGCGGCTCCCAGCGAGGAAAGAACTTGGCGTTGAACCGGTACAGGCTCTCGATCTGGAAGAACGGGTTGGCAACCGCGACCAGCTTGCCGAGCAGCCGCTCGTACCACCGGGCCGGGCTGTGCATCCACTTCGCGAACGTAGCGAAGTTCAGCGACAGCTCCTCGAGGCCGTGGTCGCGCAGCAGCTCGGCGGCGCTGGCGACGAGAAACTCGGTCAGCCCGTTCGGGGTCGCGGGATCGCGGCGCATGAAGGACAGCGACACGGCCTGGCGCCCGTAGCAGGGCACGAAATGCAGGACCCCGCGGATCCTCCCCTGCTCGTCGCGGCCCAGAAGGACCAGCGTCTCGTCTGCATGCCGGCCGCAGACCGAGTCCATCGCCATCGAGAAGCCGCGCTCGGGTGCCCCCTGCCTCCCGAGCTCGAGCACTTCCTCGACCTGTGCGATCGTCGGCTCATCGAGCGACGCCACAGGCACGAGCTCGGCCGTATAGCCGGCCTTGCGCAGCCGGGTGACCGACTGGCGGATCTTGCGGATCGGGCGTCCCTCGAGCGAGAACCGGTCGAGCTCGATGATCGCCTCGTCCCCCAGATACACCGTCCGCAGACCGAGCTCCTCGTAGAGCGGGCGCAGGCGCTCGCTGGCGCCCACCCCGCCGAGCTTCAGGCCGCATGTCTCCGCGAATCCGCGCAACTCGCCGAGCAGCGGGCGGAAGGCGTCCTCGGGACCGACCGGATCGCCTGAGAGCAGCAGCACCCCGTTCTCGATCCGGTAGCCGACGAACGCGCGCCGGTCCTCGGAGAAGAAGTACTGCTTGTCCGCGCGGAGCTTGAAGAACGAGAGGGTGTCTCGCCCGTGCGCGCGCACCAGCTCGGCCGCGAGCCTGCGGCTGGCGGGCCCGGGCAGCGCCCTCGCCGGCGCTAGCGGGCGGAAGATCACGTACGCGATCGCCAGCAGCGTGCCGATCTCCACCAGGTGGACCGCCAGCGGGATCCAGGCGAAGTGCTGGTGGAGCATCGCGTGCCGCTCGAAGTGGAGCGGCCCGGGCTGCCAGGCCAGCAGATCGCCCGTCTCGCGCAGCACCGAGCCGACCGACGGGCGGCCCTGCGAGGCCCATGTCGCCAGCGCGGCGGCCGCGAGGCCGGCGATGCCGAGCAGTGGCACCCGCCACACCGCGGAGCGCGGCGTGATCGGGTCGTGCCGGACCCGGAACGCCTGCCCGCCTGCGAGCAGGACCGCCGCGGCGCCCCAGGTGATCGCCGTCTCCTCGAAATCGAGCCCCTTCAGGAGATCGAACGTGCCGAGCGCGAGCATCAGGACGATCGCGGCCTGCCACGCCCTGCGACGCCGCTTGAGCAGGTAGGGCGCGACCAGGAAGAGCGCGGCGCCCGCCGGAAGCGCGAGGGCGTGGAACAGGCGCATGGCCTGGACGGGCTCGATCCCGAGCAACAGGTGTCCGCGCCAGCGGATGTTGGGGGTGAGCGCCGAGGCGATGTTGACCAACCCGACGACCGCCGCGGCAAGCGCCGCGACCGCAGGCAGGCAGGACACAGGGGATGACCGGGTGGAGGGCTGGGGCATGTACCTGGATTCGCGGCCGGCTCGCCCCCTGCGACCGACGTCGCTCAGGACTGTAATACCTGGGCCGTGGCCCGGGGTTACGCCGGTTCGCTCCGGTCCCCTGCCATTCGGGGCCGGAGCCCCAGTCGCGACAGAGCGGGCCTTCGCCCCGGCAGCGCGAGCGTGAGCACCAGCGCGATCAGCGGGAGCACGGCGATCACCTCGAACACCGAGCGCAGCCCATCGGCGTCGGCGAGGAGCCCGAGGAGCGGCGCGCCGACCCCGCCAAGACCGATCGACAGCCCGATCGTGACGCCCGCGGAGACGCCGAGCCTGCCCGGCAGGTACTCCTGGCCCATCACGATCGTGACCGCGAACGTGGCGAACGTCGCTGCGCCAGCGGCCGCGGCCAGCACCACCGCCGGACCGGGCCCCGCGAGCAGGAAGCCCACGATCAGCGGGGGGAGCAGCGCCATCGACCCCATCAGCACGGCCCTGCGCCCGAACCGGTCCGCCAGCGGGCCTCCCAGCAGCGTCCCCAAGGCACCCCCGACCAGCATCGCGCTGAGCGCGCCGTTACCGAGGGCCTTGCCGGTCCCCAGCACGTGGACGAAGTACAGCGGGATGAACGTGACCAGTCCGAAGTACACGAACGAGCGGAGCGCGATCACGCCCCCCAGCACGGCGAACGGACCCCACCGCTCGGGGTGGTCCGAGCGGTGGACGCGGCCGGCGACCACGTCGGTGCGAAAGCCCTTCAGCCGCGGCAGCTCGATAACCAGGACCGCGGCCATCAGCAGCGTCGGAATCAGCACGAACAGAGTCCCCGGCAGCCCGAACACGAGCATCAGCGGAGTGACCAGCACCGGTCCCAGCGCAAACCCGAGGTTCCCGCCGACGCTGAACAGGCTCATCCCGCTCGCGCGCCGGGAGCCCGAGACGTAGTTGGCGAAACGCGATCCCTCGGGGTGGAACGAGGCGACGCCGATCCCGCTGACGACGATCGCCGCGAAGGTCAGCGCGTACGTCGGCGCGATCCCGGCCAGCGCGATCCCCAGCCCACCGAGCGCCGGCCCCAGCGGCATCAGCCACGGCAGCGAGCGGCGGTCCGAGAGGTGGCCGAACACGGGCTGGATGATGCTGCTCGAGATCGTCGCGGCGAGCACCAGCGCCGAGGCGGCGGCATAGCTCAGGTGGTCCTTCGCGATCAGGAACGGCAGCAATGCCGGGACCGACCCCTGCGCCATGTCGGTGAACAGATGGCCGGCCGAGAGCGTCGCCATCGCGCGCCGGTCGACCCCGCTGCCTCGGTCGCTCACGGCTTCAGTGCGGCCAGCTTCCCGCCGACGGAACGGCGCTTCTCGACGAGCTCGCGCTCCAGCTCCTCGAGCTCGCGCTTGCGGCCCCTGACAAGCTCGAGCTGGGTCGCGATGTGCCCGAGCGACTCGGTCAGCAGGCGCCGCTGGGTCTCGGGGTCCTCGGTCTGCCGGTACCTGCGCCTGATCTCGGCCCGCGCCGTCTCCGCCTCGAGCAGCTTCGAGAGCTCCTCGAGCGAGAGGCCGAGCAGATCCCTGAGCCGGATGATCTCCCGCACCCGCTCGATGTCCCCATCGGTGTAGGTGCGGTGCTTGCCCTGGGCGCGATCCTCGGGCCCCGGCAGCAGACCGATCTCCTCGTAGTAGCGGATCGTCCGGGGCGTCGTCCCGGTCTGCTCGGCGACCTCGCCGATCCGCAGCGCTCGCTCCCGTGTCGCGGTCATGCCGCGACCTCGACTTCCGCAGCCTCGATCTCCTCGGCGGTCACGGGGAGCTTTGACCTGACCTCGGCCTGCGACGGCCGCGCGGCCGCGACGAAGGCGCCGAGCACCGACACGGCCGCCAGGCACCACAGCGCGGTGTGCATGTTGGCCAGGAACGGGTCGAGCTGCGCGTTCGAGATGTGATTGGCCAGCCCGGAGAAGACCTTGAACAGCACCGTCTTGGGCACCGACGAGGTGACCACGGCCAGGACGAACGCGATCGAGATCACCGCACCCGTGTTCTGCACCAGCACCCGAGCCCCGGCCGCGATCCCGCGCCGCTTCGCGGCCACGGTCCCCATCATCGCCGCGGTGTTCGGCGAGTTGAACATCCCGCTCCCGATCCCGACTATGAACATGTACAGGCCACCCTGCCAGTAGGCCGTGTCGCGGCCGAGGGTCGTCATCAGCGCGAGGCCGGAGGCGGTTACGAGCATCCCCAGCACCGCCATCCCCCGCGATCCGCGCCGGTCGGCCCAGATCCCCGCCAGCGGCGAGGAGATCAGCATCCCGAGCGCCAGGGGGGCGAGCTTGACCCCGGCCACGATCGGCGAGTCGCCCTGGACGCCCTGGAAGTAGAAGACGAACACGAACATCAGCGCGAACCGCGCCAGCCCGTTGATGAACGCCGCGGCGGAGGCGGCCGCGAACAGCCGATTCTTGAAGATCGCCAGGTCGAGCATCGGCGAGCGGACATGGCGCTCGATCACGACGAACAGCGGGAGCAGCACCGCCGCGGCGATCAGCCCTCCGATCACCACCGGGTTGTTCCAGCCGGAGATCCCGCCCTTCGAGATCCCGAGCACCAGTCCGGTGAGCCCGAACAGGAACGTGAGCGTGCCGGCGGCGTCGAATCTGGTGTCCTCGTCGCGCTTGGTCAGCTCGTGCAGGATCGCGCCCGCCCACAGGCTGCCCGCCAGCGCCAGCGGGACGTTGAACCAGAACACCCAGTGCCAGCTGATCGCCACCAGAGCACCGCCGAGCACCGGGCCGATCACCAGCCCAATGGCCGCGACCATCGTGTTGGTCCCCATCGCCAGACCGAGCTGCTCGCGCGGGAAGGCGTCGGTGACGATCGCCGCGGCGTTGGCGAACAGGAACGATCCGCCGATTCCCTGGAGGATCCGCCACAGGATCAGCTCGTTGCCCGAGCCCGCGAACCCCGCGCCCAGCGAAGCGATTCCGAACACCACGAACCCGCCGATGTACGCCTTCTTGCGGCCGAACTGGTCCGACAGGCGCCCGGCGCTCAGCACGAGCACGGTCGAGGCGATCATGTAGACGAGGATCACCCAGACCAGCTCGAGCAGACTGGTGTGCAGGCTGCGCTCGAGGTCGGGCAGCGCGATGATCAGCGTGCCCGAGTTGACCGTGGCCAGCAGCATCCCCAGGCTGGTGCACGACAGCGCCCACCATTTGTAGGAGGCGTGGCCGGCGTGGACGCCGACTCTCCTCGCTCGTGCTGCCTGCAGCGTCGCCAGTGGGGGTCCTTTCATCGCCCGAACCGAATTCTTACGTAAACGTCAGTTTAGCAGGCCGCCCTCTCTGGAGCGGGCCCGCCGCTAGGCTTCGAACGCCGCGACCGTTGCCAGGATCACGTACGCCGCGATCAGCGCCGTCCCCTCGAACAGGGTCGCCTCGCCGTCGCCGGTGATCTGCCAGATGATCAGCGCGGTGCCGAACAGCGCGCCGGCGTAGACGGGCGCGAGCGCAAACGTGAGCGTCGTCGCGGTCAGCAGCGAGACGAGCACCAGCGCCGGGTACAGGAACGCCGCGATCTGCGCGACCGAGTTCTTGACCACTGAGATCGCCAGCTCGGATCGCCCCTTGGCGGCGAGCACGATCCCGGTCACGTTCTCCACGGCGTTGCCCGCGATCGCGACGATCACCAGGCCCGCGAACGCCTGCGAGATGTGGAGCTTGTGGATGGTCGGCTGCAGCGCATGTACGAACCAGTCCGACACGAACGCCGACGCCGTCCCCGCGATGGCGAGCAGCACCAGCGCCGTCACGGCGGCGATCCGCGGCGCCGACGCCCCTTCCCCCGGGGCTGGGCCCCCCGTGAGGTACTGGCGCAGCCAGGTCCCGTACACGATCAGGATCGCCACGGCGCCGACGATCGAGATCGTCCGGATGTGGTGGCTGGCGCGGTCGTGCGAGCCCGTGGCCAGCGCGGCCAGCACGATGATGAACGTGGAGATCAGCAGCAGGGTCGCGGTGTCGTTCGGGAGTCGCGGGCTGAAGCGCATCACTCCGTCGCGCGCGTGGTGGGCGCCGGCCACGATCACCAGGCCGAGGACCAGCAGGGCATTGGCGAGGATCGAACCGAGGATCGCGGTCTGGGCGACGATCAGCTGCCCGGCGTTCAACGCGAACACCACGACGAAGAACTCGGGCAGGTTGCCGAGTGTCGACTGCATGAAACCGGTCGCGGCCGCGCCGAATCGCTCGCCCACCTGCTCGGTCGCAAACGACACCACCCACGCCAGCCCGGCGAGCGCGATCGTGGCGAGCACGAACGCGAGCACCTCCGAGATCCCGGCGGCGTACCGGGCGATGCCCGCCAGCACCGTCGCCAGCGCGACGCCCACGAGCACGTAGCGCTCGGTTCGGGTCACCTCCCGGTCATCACCGTGTCGTCGTCCGAGTAGGCGGGCGCGCAGCAGCACAGCAGCACGAGTGGCTCGGCCCCCGGGTTCCACAGCTTGTGCACGGTCCCCGGCGGGATCACCAGGCAGTCGCCCGCGCGCACCTCGTCCTCGGCGTCGCCGAGCCGCATTCGCCCGGCTCCGGATGTGAAGTAGTAGAGCTCCTCGGTGTTGGGGTGGTAGTGCTCGGCGGTCGCGCCGCCGGGCGGCACCGTCGCCTCGGCCAGGCTCTGGTTCCTGGCCTCGGTCCACGACGGTCCCGCCAGCTCTCTGATCGCCGAGCCGTCCTTGGTCACGAACGACTCGAGCTCCTGCAGGTTCGCCTTGCGCATCGGCGCACTATTTCACCCGTTCGAACTCGCCGGTCTCGATGTCGTGGGCGACGCGCTCGTCGATCTCGTGCTCGCTGGTGTCCGGATCGATGCTCTTGAGCTCGCTCGCCCGGCGGTTCTTGAACTTCAGGATCTCAAGCACGTACACCAGGTAGACGCTCGCGGCGAACGCCACCAGCGCGATCACGATCATCAGAGCCAGCCATCCGGCTCGGTAGTGGCCCCGGTGGTCCGAGTAGGGCACGAACCGCAGCGCGATCGCCACCCCGGCCAGCATCAGCGTCCACCCGTACAGATAGGCGACCGTCTTGCGCTGACTGAAGCCGATTCGTGCCATCCGGTGATGGAAGTGGTTGGCGTCCGCCGACCACGGTGCGCGCCTGTACTTGAGCCGCTTGGCGACCACGAACCCCGTGTCAAGGAACGGGACCGCGAGGATCACCAGCGGTACGGCCAGGGCGATGACCACGTTCGTCTTCAGCGAGCCGACGACCGCGACCACCCCCAGCAGGTAGCCGAGCAGGTTGGCCCCGGAGTCGCCCATGAACACCGAGGCGGGGTGGAAGTTGTGAAACAGGAACCCGAGCGCCGCCCCCGCGGTCAGCGCCGCCAGCACCGCGGCGCCACTCACCCCCAGATCGAACGCGATCACCGCGAACGCCATCCCGTCGATCGCGCACAGGCCCGCCGCCAGCCCGTCCACGCCGTCCGAGAAGTTGACCACGTTCATCAGCCCGACCAGCCAGATCACGGTGAGCACTCCACCGGCGTTCGGGAACTGCAGGGATCCGACGAACGGGAGCGTCACGTCGGTGACGACCGCGCCCCCCTCGACGGCGATCACGGCGGCGCCGATCTGGCCGATCAGCTTGACGAGCGGCGGCAGGGCCCGGCGGTCGTCGATTGCGCCCACCACCGCGATCAGGCATGCCCCCGCAAGCACCACCCAGGTGTCCACCGTGTTGACGCTCCCGGGCAGCGCGTGCGCGGCCCGCGGAAGCTTGATCGTCGCCGGCATGAACAGCGCGCAGGCGATCAGCACGCCCGCGAGGATCGCCAGCCCTCCCCACAGCGGCGTCGTCCGCTGCGCCAGTCCGCGCTCGCTCGGCATCGAGACGGCGTGGTATCGCCACGCCAGCTTGGCTGCGAATGGGGTCAACAGCGCCGCGACGACCATCGCCACCACGAAGGCGAGAACGGCGTCCCAGTAGTGCATCGGGGCCTAAGCATCGCAGCCGCCCAGGACTGCGGCGCCCGAGCGAGGCTATACGGTGGCCGCGCTCAGCGTCGGATACAGCGGGTATCGCCCGGCGATCGCGCCGGCGCGCTCGGCGAGCTCACCCTGGCGGGCGCTGAAGTCCTCCGCCGTCAGCGCCTCGGCGAGGATCCTGCCGACCTCGATGAAGTCCTCTTCCTGCAGGCCGCGGGTGGCCAGTGCGGGCGTGCCGATCCGCAGCCCGCTCGAGACCGCGGGCGGGCGCGGATCGAACGGAACTGCGTTGCGGTTGACGGTGACGCCAACGGTCGCGAGCCGGTCCTCGGCCTGCTTGCCGTCCAGCTCGGACTCGCGCAGGTCGCACAGCACCAGATGCACGTCGGTGCCGCCCGTGAGGACGTTGACGCCTCCTCCGGCGCCGAGCAGCTGCGCGGCCACAGCCTTCGCCCCGGCGACCGTCCGCTCCTGGCGCTCGCGGAACGGCTCCGAGGCCGCGATCCGCAGAGCCACCGCCTTGCCGGCGATCACGTGCTCGAGCGGGCCTCCCTGCTGCCCTGGGAACACGGCGGAGTCGATCTTCTTCTGGAGCTCCTCGGTGCACAGGATCATCCCGCCGCGGCCCCCGCCGATCGTCTTGTGGATCGTGGTCGTCACCACGTCCGCGTACGGGACCGGATTTGGATGAAGGCCGGCGGCGACGAGGCCGGCGAAATGGGCCATGTCGACCACCAGGTAGGCGCCGACGGCGTCCGCGATCTCCTTGAAGCGCTCGAAGTCGAGGAACCGCGAGTACGCCGACCATCCCGCGAGGATCACGCTCGGGCGTCGTTCGTGGGCCAGCCGCTCCACCTCGTCCATGTCGATCACGCTGGTCTCGGCATCCACGTGGTATGCGGCGATGTCGTACAGCCGGCCGGAGAAGTTGATCTTCATCCCGTGGGTCAGGTGACCGCCGTGGGCGAGCTCGAGCCCGAGCATGGTGTCCCCCGGCTGCATCAGCGCCTGATAGGCGGCGGCGTTGGCCTGCGCGCCGGCGTGCGGCTGGACGTTGGCGTGCTCGGCGCCGAACAGCTCCTTGGCCCGGTCGATCGCCAGCTGCTCGGCGATGTCGACGAACTCACAGCCGCCGTAGTAGCGCCGGCCGGGATAGCCCTCCGCGTACTTGTTGGTCAGGACCGAGCCCTGGCACTCGAGGATCGAGGTCGGCACGAAGTTCTCCGAGGCGATCATCTCGAGCGTGCCCTGCTGGCGCTCGAGCTCGTGCGCCAGCACGTCCGCGATCTCCGGGTCGACCTCGGCCAAGGGCCGGTCGAAGAAGTCGGGCGGAAGCTCGGTGCTCATCCGTGGCCGACGATATCAGCGGCCGTGGCCGGGACCGCCCCGACGCCCCCCGTCACAACTCTCGCGCGTAGCACCGCGACAGCGGCGAGTCCTTGTAGTCGCCAAACGGCCGGATCGGGTGGTAGCCGTTGCGCTCGTACACCGCCATCGCCTCGGGCTGCGGAACGCCGGTCTCGAGCTTGACCCGCGCGGCGCCCAGTCGGCGCGCCCGCTCCTCGACCGCGGCCAGCAGCCGGTCGCCCAGCCGCCTGCCGCGAGCCTCGGGGCGGACGTACATCCGCTTGATCTCGAAGCTCCCGTCTTCCCGGCGGCGCAGCGCGATGCACCCGAGCGGATGGCCGTTACGGCCGCGGGCAACCAGGAACGCCGCCACCTCGAGCGGGCTCGGCTTGACCCACGGGTGTTCCTCGCCGCCGTAGCGGCTGCGCAGGTCGGCTTCGAGCTCGCCCAACAGTCGCTGGCTGTCGGGCGAGTCGAGTCGCTCCTCGGCGATCGTGAACTCCTCGATCACGTGCGCCCCACGATCACCGCCAGGTCGCCCTCCACCCAAGCCACTTCCGCATCGAACCCCGCGTCGCGCAGCCAGCGCATCTGGTCGGCGATCGAGCTCGGCTTGTCGAATCCCGGCGTGAACGGCGTCCGGGCGATGGTGGGATCCTCCGGGAGCACGAGGTCGCCGAGGACGAACCGCCCGCCGGGCCGGAGCGCTTGGCGCACGCGCGTGAACAGGACCGCCTTCTCCTCGCCCTCCAGATGGTGGACGGCAAGGGCGCTCGCGGCCAGATCGAATGGCCCCTCCGGCAGCTCCTCCTGGATCCGCGCGACCCGGAGCTCGACCCGGTCCGCCGGGAGCGCGGCCGACGCCGCGCTGAGCATCCCCTCGCTCTCGTCGATCCCGACGAGCGACGCGTCCGGATGCCGCTCGAGCAGGCGGCGGGCCGTCTCGCCGGTGCCCGTCCCCAGCTCCAGGATCCGCCTGGCGCCGCTCCCGCTCGCCGCCGCCAGCTGGTCCTGCAGCTCCCGGAACAGCGGCACGTCCAGATCGATCATCTCGAGGTACGTCTCCGGGTCGAAGTGCCACTGGCCGCCCAATGCCGAGCGCAGCTGCTCTTCCCGGACGGCGCCGCTGCGCACGATCCGCCACGAGCCGTCCTCCTCGTAGCGGCGAAGGTCGACCACCGTCGACGACTTCCCGGGCAGCTCGCCGCCGTCGATCACCAGGTCCGCCGAGCGCCGGGTCAGCTCGGGGACGTCCTCGAGCCGCCGGGGATCCGGACCGCCCGCTCGGTTGGCGCTCGATTGGAGCACCGGCCACCTCACTCCGGCCAGCCGCTCCACAAGCGGCACACGCACCCCCAGGGTCGCCGGGTCATCGCCGCAGGCGAGCGGGAATCGCCGCGCCGGGTTGGGCAGCAGCACCGTCACCCCGCCCGGCATCAGCCGCCCCAACGCCTTGCGGGTGCGCTCGCCGAGCTCGGGCAGCGCTTCGAGCGTCACCTCCAGGTCGAAGAACATCACCGCCGATGGCTTCTCCGGCGGCCGGCGCTTGAGCAGGTACAGCCGCTGGACCGCAAGGCGCTGGCCCGGATCGCATGCCAGCCCGTACACCGTGTCCGACGGGAACACCGCTACCCCGCCGACCGCCATGCAGCGCTCGAACGCCTCGGCGTCGCTCACCCCCTCGCGACCACCACCCGCTCGTGGTCCGCCAGATCCCTCAGCACCTCGATCGACTCAAAGCCTGCGCGTTCCAGGAGCGTGCTGACCGCCTGCGGGAGCCCAACCTCCATGGCGATCACCGGCACGCCTTTAGCCATCGCCACCAGTCGCCGGATCACATCGAGGCCATCCGGGCCGCCGAAAAGCGCCGCGGGGGGCTCGTACCGTGAAATCTCCGGCGCCAGCCCGACGCCCTCAGCCACGTACGGGAGGTTCGCGAGCACGCCGTCGACCGGCCCCTCGACCCCGTTCAGCAAGTCGCCGAGCACGAAATCGACGTCGAGCCCGAGCCGTGCCGCGTTCGCCCGAGCCACCTCGAGCGCGTCTGCGCTCAAGTCGACGCCGAGCACCGTGAGGTCCGGCCGCTCGTGCTTCAACGCGAGCGCCACCGCGCCGCTGCCTGTTCCCACGTCGATGACACGCGCACCCGGCGGCACCGTCAGGCCCACTTCCACCAGCCGCTCGGTCTCAGGCCGCGGGATCAGCACCCGGGGATCGACCGCGAGTGTGATCCGGCGGAACTCCTTGCGGCCGAGGATGTACGCCACGGGCTCGCGCGCCGCGCGCCGGGCGAGCAGCGCATCGAACCGCTCAGAGGCGCCCTCGCCGAGCGGCTCGGCGGCGTCGAGGACCAGTCGCTCCCGGTCGACTCCGAGCGCCTCGGCCAGCAGCAGCTCGGCGTCGAGCCGCGGCGTGTCGCAGCCGGCCTCGCTCAACCTCGCGCTCGCCCGGCCCAGCGCGTCCGCGATCGACACGCGCACGCCGGCCTCAGCCAACTGCTTGCCCTTCCAGGTTCCGCCGCTTCTCGTCGTCCTGCAGCGCGTCGGTCAGCTCGTCCATCTCCCCCATCAGGATCGAGTCGAGGTTGTGGAGCCGCAATCCGATGCGGTGGTCGGTGACCCGCTTGTCCGGGAAGTTGTACGTGCGGATCTTCTCGGCCCGCTCTCCGGTCCCGACTTGGGCCTGCCGGGAGGCGGCGACTTCTGCCTGCTGCTCGGCCAGCGCTCGTTCGTACAGCCGCGCCCGCAAAACCCGCATCGCGCGCTCCCGGTTCTGGAGCTGCGACTTCTCGTCCTGCATCGAGACGACGATGCCCGTCGGCTTGTGGTTGATCCGGACGGCCGAGTCCGTCGTATTGACTGATTGCCCACCCGGACCGGAGCTGCGGTACACGTCTATCTGTAGGTCGCCAGGGTCGATCTCGACCTCGACGTCGTCTGCCTCTGGGAGGACCGCGACCGTGGCAGTGGAGGTGTGGATCCGCCCTTGGGACTCGGTCTCCGGCACGCGCTGCACCCGGTGGGTGCCGCCCTCGAACTTGAACACCGAGTATGCGCCGTCGCCCTTGACCGCGAACGTGTACGTGCCGTCGCCGACCGCGAGCGGCTCGACTTCGAACCCGCGCCGCTCGGCGTAGCGGGTGAGCATCCGGTACAGGTCCCCGGCCCACAGCGCCGCCTCGTCACCGCCCGCGCCGGGGCGGATCTCGACGATGACGTTCTTGTCGTCGCTGGGATCGCGCTCGACCATCGCCAGGCGGAGCTCGTCCTCGAGCGTCGCGAGCCGCTCGCGCGATGACTCGAGCAGCGCGCGCAGCTCAGGGTCATCGCCGTCCTCGGCCAGGAGCTCGCGCGCGCCCTCCAGGTCTCCGCTCACTCGCCGGTACTCCTGCGCCAGCCTGGCGGCCGGCTGGAGCTCGCGGTACGCCTTGCTGGCGGCGCGAAACTGCTCGCGGTCACCTATCACGGCGGGATCCGAGAGCTGCTGCTCGAGCTCGCCGAAGCGGGTCTCGATCTGGGAGACGAGGTCGTCGATCATCCCGATCGAGTGTAGGGACGGGTTATGCGGCTACGGGTTCCCGCTCGGGTGCGGGGATCAGCTCGTACTCGCCGGGGTCGAGCGTCCGCAACCGCTGCTCGTACTCGCGCATGTAGCCCGGCCAGTTGGTCACGATCCGGCCGGTGCGATCCCGGTACCACGAGTCGCAGGCCAGCCAGGCCGTCCCCGCGAACCGGGCCTGGAGCTCGCGGTCGCTCGCCGCCTCTACCGACTCGCGCACCTCGATTGCGGCTGCGCCTTGCCTGCGCACCTGCTCGAGCGCCTGCCGGATGTACGCGGCCTGCGTCTCCTCGTAGAAGATGATCGAGCCGCCGGAGGTGTTCGTGTTCGGGCCGTACATGAAGAACAGCGACGGAAACCCGGGTACGGCGATGCCGAGGTGGGCGTGCGGCCCCATCGCCCATGCCTCGCGTAGCGTCCGCCCGCCCGCTCCGGTGATCTCCATCGGGAACATGAACTCGGTGGTGCGAAAGCCGGTCGCGTAGATGATGCAGTCGAGCTCGCGCTCGGCGCCGTCGGCGGTGACGATGCCCTTCTCGGTGACCCGGTTGATGCGGTCGCTCACGAGCTCGACGTTGGGACGCTGGAGCGAGGCCAGGAACTCCGAGCTGAACAGGATCCGCTTGCAGCCGAACGTGTAGTCCGGCCACACCTTCTTGCGCACCACCGGGTCCTTCAGCTGTGAGCGCATGAACGCCGAGGACAAGAGCCACCCGATCTTCCCCCACGTGCGGGGATGGCGGATCATCAGCGTGAGCGACTCGGCGTAGTAGTAGATGTACTTGCGTCGCAGCGCCTGAAGCCCCGGCACACGTTTGATCACCGTCTTGAACCACTCCGGGTACTCGCGGTTGCGGCGTGCCATGAACCAGTTGCCGGTCCGCTGGAAGACGTGCAGCTTTTCCGCCTGCTCGGCGACATGCGGGATGAACTGGATTGCGCTTGCGCCGGTTCCGATCACCGCCACCCGCTTGCCGCGCAACTCGTAATCGTGATCCCACCGCGATGAGTGGAAGCTGTGGCCTGCGAACTCCTCGAGCCCTTCGATCGCCGGCACCCGCGGCTGGTGCAGTTGCCCGGTCGCGACGATCACCGCGTCGGCGTCCCAGCTGCGCCCGTCCTCGCTCCTCACCGCCCATTGGCGGGCGTCGTCGTCCCAGGTGACCGCGTTCACGTCGGTTGCGGGCACCACCGTGCGGTCGATGCCGTGGTCGCGCGCCACCCCCTGGAGGTACTCGAGAATCTCGTCATGGGGCGAGCACAGTCGCGACCAATCCCGCCGCTGCGCGAACGAGAACGAGTACAGGTGGCTCGGCACGTCGCACACGCAGCCGGGATACGTGTTGTACCACCAGGTGCCGCCCGGCTCCGGCGCTCGCTCCAGCAGCGTGATGTCGTCGATCCCGTGACGGCGCAGCTCAATCGCGGCCGCGATTCCACCGAACCCGGCGCCGACGATCACCACCTTCATCGGCCGCCGTCGTGCCATCGCGGTAACCCTATACCTAGGCGACCACTTCGACCCCGACGAGGTCCTCTCCGGACTTCGCCTCCGAGCCCTCCACGGCCAGCACCGCCTGCAGCGCCGCGATCGACACCTCCAGCTGCGACAGGTCCGGCTCGCGGGTCGTCAGCTTCTGCAGCTGCATGCCCGGCCACATGATCGTCCTCACCCACGGCCGTCTCCGGTTGCGCCCGGCCCACTTGATCAGCTCGAACGACAGCCCCGCGATCAGCGGCACGCCGACTATGCGGGTGATCACCAACAGCCACCACGCCGGGAGGCCGATCGGCGCGAACACGAAGATCGCCACGATCATCACCAGCAGCAGAAAGCTCGTCCCGCAGCGTGGGTGAAGCCGCGAGTAGCGCTTCGCCCGGGCGGGGACCAGCTCGTCATCGGCCTCGTAGCAAGAGATCACCTTGTGCTCGGCGCCGTGGTACTCGAATACGCGGCGCAGATCTGACAGGCGGGAGAGAAGCACCAGGTAGCCGAGGAAGATTCCCGTCCGGAGCACGCCCTCGACCGCCCAGAAAGCGACCGGGGACCCCAGCTGATGCTTGACGAGGCTGGTCAGCCCCACCGGGACGACGAAGAACAGCCCGATCGAGAACGCCAGCGCCACCACGACCGTCCCCGCCCACATGCGGTTGGAGATCTCCTGGGGACCGCCTTCGGCGGCCGCGTCCGCCTCGGGCAGCTGAGCGTTGGCCGAGATCCCGAGCGCGCGCAGGCCGATCGCGAGCGACTCGACCAGCGCCACGACGCCGCGGATCACCGGCCAGCGGTAGATCCGGCGCCGCTTCGTCCACGACACGAGCGGGAACGACTGGACGTCGATCGGCCCCAGCGTAGGGCCGCCGTGGGCCCCCGCCCCCGCCCCGGGCTTGCGAACGGCCACGGCCCAGGTCGAGATGCCGCGCATCATCACGCCCTCGAGCACGGCCTGGCCGCCGAGCGGGGCGTCGCGCGAGGCCGTCAGTTCGGCCTCCCTGCCCGGCCCGCTCATCGAGAACGCCCTGGGCTACGCGCTCGCGGGGTCGCGAGCGGGACGCCGGCCCTTGGCCACGCGCCGCTGGAAGCGCTCGACGCGGCCGCCGGTATCGACGAGCTTCTGCTTGCCGGTATAGAACGGATGGCACGCAGAGCAGATCTCGACGTGTATCTCGGGCTTGGTCGAACGGGTCGTGAACTCGTTGCCGCACGTGCAGCGCACGTGGGCCTCGACGTACTCGGGATGGATCTCGGTCTTCATCAATACAGAGTGTAGCCGCGCGCCGATGCCCTCACTGGGTGCACTCACGGCTCAACCGGACCACCGTCTGAAGCGTCGTGTCCTGCGATCCGAGCCAGCGGAAGCTCACGCGCAACCGGTACATGGCCGGGGCGGAGAGGTTCACGACCGGCTTCTGCACGGTCCAGTGGTCGCCCGGCCGCTGGCCCAGCGTCCGCGGCTTGGTGGGGTGGATCCACTTGCCGAGGTCGCCGCTCGAGACGTCCACGAACATCCGGCCGCCAGGACGCTTTCGCAGCAGCTGGAACTTCATCTCCATGTGTTTCGTCCCCGGGATGTGACGCATCACCGCGGTGACCTCGATCCACCGGTTGAACGAGTCCGAGGAGCGGTGGCAGCCGAAATTCTCCAGCGCGCTGCGGGGAGGCGGGGGCGTGGTGGTCGTGCCGAACGCCTGAGGCGCGGCTCCCGCCAGCACCGCGGCGCTCCCGAGGCATGCCAAGCCCGCTCTGCCCATGCCCCCTTAACCGACGAGCGGCGCGGAAGTTGCCGTCGCCGGGGCGACGCGTCTCAGGTGAGCGTGTACAGAGGCCCGTCCCCGCCCTCAGGCGGGGTCAGGCGACCGCCCTTGGCGGTGATCGCGCCGCACTGCACGCAGTTCGTGTAGTTGACGATCACGTCCACGGGACCCGACTCCGGAGCGTCGTCCGGGATCTCATACACACCCGCCGGGCACATCCACTCCCACGTCTCGGCGATCTCCCTGGGGACCTCCTTCTGCACCCGGATGTGGTTCGGGGCATCGTCGCGGGTGGCGTTGCCCGAGATGTACACGCTCGAGAGCTTGTCGAAGATGTACTTGCCGTCCGGCTTCGGGTAGCGCTCGCGGGTGTCGCCGATGAACATCGGCTCTTCGTCGTTGCGGTGCCACTCGAGCCGCCCACCGGGTATCTTCCCCTTCGTCGCGATCGCCAGGTTGACCACCGGGGCCCCCTGGATGAAGCCCTTGGAGAACGGCTGGCGGGTGTTGCGGACCTGGTAGAGCTCCTTGCCGATCGAGGAGTTCTCGACCGCCTGCTCGTAGGACTCGAGCGACTCGCCGCCTTTCAGCGACTTGTAGATCGCCTCGGCCGACAGGAAGCCCGACTTGATGCAATGGTGCACGCCCTTCAGCGACACCGTGTCCACCATCCCCGCCGAGTCGCCGACCAGCAACGCGCCCGGCATCGTCAGCTTGGGCATCGACCAGTAGCCGCCGCCGGGCAGCGCCTTCGCACCCCAGCCGACGCGCTCGCCGCCGTCGAGGATCTCCTTGACGAACGGATGGGTCTTGAACAGCTGCAGGAGGTCGTGGGCGGATGTGGTGGCGTCGCGGTAGTCGAGGTCGATCACGAACCCGATCGAGACCAGGTCGTCGCCCGACTTCTCGTCCTTCATCGGATACAGCCACGTGCCGCCGATCTGCCCGTACTTCGAGGCCACGCGCAGGGGCCACGGGCCGATCGTGTGGATTACGCGGTCGAGCGGCTTGGGGACCTTCCACAGCTCCTTGACGCCGAGCTCCCACACTTGCGGCTCACGGTTCTCGGCCAGGCCGAACTCCTTGATCGCCGCGCCGGTCAGATGACCCCAGCAGCCCTCCGCCAGGACCGTCACCTTGGCGCCGATGTCTGTCCCCGGCTCGAAGTTCGAAAGCGGCTCGCCATCCTTGCCGCGGCCCTTGTCGCCGGAGCGCACCCCCAGGACCCGCCCGTCCTCGACGATCAGTTGCGTCGCCGAGGTCTCGGTGAGCACGTAGGCGCCGCCCTCCTCGGCCATCCGCTGCTGGTAGCGAGCCAGCGAGGAGACCGAGATCACCTCGTTCCCGTGGTTCTTGAACGGCGGCGGCGTCGGGATCCGGAGCTTCGCCTTTCCGTTGGGAAGCATGTAGACGGCTTCCTTCTTGACCTCACCGAAGGCGAACCGCTCCTTGCGCCAGTCCTCGCGAGTCATGTCGGGGAACAGCTCCTGCAGCGGGCCCGGCCGCATCACCGCGCCGGATAGGTTGTGGCCACCGCACGTCTTGGCCTTCTCGATGATCGCCACGGGGACCTCCCCCAGGCTCTCCATCAGCTCGGAATCGTCGCCCAGCAGCTGCAGCAGGCGGTTGGCGCACGCCAGCCCCGCCGTCCCGCCGCCGACGATCACGACGCCGACGTCGATCCGCTCGTCCTCGGAGTCGAGTCCCTGCTTGACGAACTCGCGGACGGAGTCCACCGGAGGCGGGGATTCCGCCGGAGCCGGAGCTGACCCGTTATGGGAGGCCATCAGCCGCCCTTCTTGGTCTTGATCGCCTCGGTCAGCTTGGGCAGGATCTTGTTCAGATCGCCGACGATTCCCAGGTCGGAGAATTCGAAGATCGGCGCGCCCGCGTCCTTGTTGATCGCGACGATGTTCTCGGAGGTCTGCATCCCGACCTTGTGCTGGATCGCGCCGGAGATGCCGGCTGCCAGGTACAGCTTCGGGGCCACCGTCTTGCCCGTCTGACCGATCTGCGCGGCGTACGGGTACCAGCCGGCGTCGACCACCGCGCGGGTGGCCGCGACGGCCGAGTTGCCGCCGAACGCGCCGGCCAGCTCCTCGGCCAGCTTGAAGTTCTCGGCCTTCCCGAGGCCGCGGCCGCCGGCGACCAGGATGTCGGCGCCCTCGATGTCGACGTCGGCGCCGCGCTGCTCTCCGCGCTGGACCATCTTGGCCTTGTTGGACCAGTCCGAGTACTCGACGTCGACGTCGACCACCTCGGCCGAGCCGCCGTCGCGCTCCTGGATCTCGAACGCGTTGATCCGGCCGATGATGATCCCGAGGTCGCCCTGGTAGCGGGACACGGAGATCTTCGAGTCCTGGAGGATCGGGCGCTCGGCCACGAGCTTGCCGTCCTCGGCCCGGACGCCCGTCACCTCCATCGTGACGCCGGCGTGCATCCGAGCCGCGAGCCCGGCTCCGATCTCGAACCCGAGCAGGCCACCGCCGAACAGCGCGTAGTTGTGACCGTGCTCGTCGACCACCTTGGCCATCACGTCGACGACCGGCTGCGCGAGCCCTTCGGCTCCCTTGGCGCGGAACACCTTGGTGGCGCCGTAGGCGCCAAGCGACTGGCAGAGCTCGTCGGAGAGATCGTCCCCGCCTACGACCACCGCATGGCACTCGCCGCCGATCTCCGATGCGCGAGCGGCGCCCTCGGACACGGCCCCGAGCGAGTTCTTGTTGAACGCGCCCTCGTAGTGGAGGACGTAGGTCAGAACATCAGCCATGTCTAGATCAACTTCCTCTCTTCGAGCCAGGCGACGATCTGCTCGACCGTCTCGTTCGTGTCCTCGTCCTCGATGATCTTCCCCGGGGGCTTGGCCTCTGGGTCGTGGAAGTCGCCGCACTGCACGCGCGAGCCCTCCTCGCCGACCTTCGAGGAGTCGATCCCGACGTCGCCCGACCCGACGGTCTCGAGTGGCTTCTTGCGCGCGCCCATGATCGCCTTCAGGGAGGGGTACCGGGGCTCGTTGATCGCGTCCCCGACCGAGATCACAGCCGGCAGGTCGACCTGGACGGTGTCGTAGCCGTACTCGGCCTGGCGCTCGCAGCGAAGCCCGCTGTCCTCGACATCCATCTTGATCACCTGCGTGAGCGACGGCATCTTCAGGTGGTCGGCGACGACGGCGCCAATCGTGTAGCACTCGCCGTCGTCGGACTGCTGGCCGAGCAGCACCAGGTCGGGCTGTTCCTTCTCCAGCGCCTTCGACAGGGCGTAGCCGGTGGCGGCCACGTCGGAGCCGGAGAGCGCATCGTCGGTGAGGTGCAGGGAGCGGTCGGCCCCGAGCGACACCGCCTTGTGCAGCGCCCGGACCGCGGACTCCGGTCCCATGGTCACGGCGACGATCTCCTCGACCTCGGCTGCGCCGCCTTCGCGGATCTGCATCGCGGCCTCGATCGCGTGCGTGTCGTACGGGTTCAGGTTCTTCTCACCCGAGCGATCGAGCCGGCCGTTCGACGGATCGATCCGCTTCTCGACGGCGGCGTCGGGCACCTCCTTGACGAGGACGCAAATCTTCAACTCAGCCTCCTAATTCCCATGAATACGGCGCACTATACCCTGTTGACTGACCAGTCAATCGGGTTCCTATCCGGCCTGAGCTACGCGCGAATCGCTCACGCCGAGGCCCGCTCCCTGACCGCCGCGCGGATGAACTCGACCGCCTGCTGAGTCGGGGCCCCGGGCGTGAACACCTCCGCCACGCCCTTGGACTTCAGCTCCTCGACGTCGTCCGAGGGGATCGTCCCGCCCACCGTGACGACTACGTCCTCGGCCCCCTGCTCGGCGAGCAGCTCCATCACCTTCGGCACCAGCGTCATGTGGGCGCCCGACAGGATCGAGAGACCGACCGCGTCGGCGTCCTCCTGGATCACCGTCTCGGCGATCTGCTCCGGGGTCTGGTGCAAGCCGGTGTAGATCACCTCCATGCCCGCGTCGCGGAGTGCGCGGGCGATGATCTTGGCGCCACGATCGTGGCCATCTAGCCCGGGCTTCGCGACGACGACGCGAATCTTCTTCTCTGAGGAGGCAGACATCGGGGGCTGGCCGGCGCGCACGGAGCGCCCGCGGGCGGCGGATTCTAGTTAGAACGCGGGTGACTCGGTGTACGTACCGAACACCCGCTGGAGCGCCTGCACCATCTCGCCCTCGGTCGCGTCCGCGCGGGCGGCTTCGAGCAGGTAGGGCATCAGGTTCTCCTGCTGGTCTCGCGCCGCCCGCTCGAGCAGCTCGAGCGCGCCGCCCACACGCCCGGCGTCGCGGCGCTCGCGGACCGCCCTGACCCGACCGATCTGCTCGCGCTCGGATGCAGGATCGATCCGCAGGATGGGCGTGTCGTGGTCGTCGCCCTCGGTGTAGGCATTCACTCCCACGACCTTGCGCTCACCCGATTCGAGCTCCTGCTGATAGCGGAAGGCCGCGTCGGCGATCTCCCGCTGCGGGAACCCGGTCTTGATCGCCTCGACCATCCCGCCGAGCTCGTCGATCTTGGCGAAGTACTCGTAGGCGATCTCCTCCATCCGGTCGGTCATCGCTTCGAGGTAGTAGGAGCCCGCCAGCGGGTCGATCGTGTTCGCCACGCCCGTCTCCTCGGCGATGATCTGCTGCGTGCGGAGCGCCACCCGGACGGCCTGCTCGGTGGGCAGCGCCAGCGCCTCGTCGAAGCTGTTGGTGTGCAGCGACTGCGTGCCGCCGAGCACGCCGGCCAGCGCCTCGATCGCCGTCCTCACGATGTTGTTGACCGGCTGCTGGGCGGTCAGCGAAACCCCCGCCGTCTGGGTGTGAAAACGCATCAGCAGCGAGCGCTCGTCGCGCGCGCCGAACGTGTCGCGCAGCTCCCGTGCCCAGATCCGCCGGGCCGCTCGATACTTCGCGATCTCCTCGAAGAAGTCGATGTGGGCGTTGAAGAAGAAGCTCAACCGGGGCGCGAAGGCATCGACCTTCAGGCCCCGCGCGACCGCCTGCTCCACGTAGGTGAGCCCGTCCTTGAGCGTGAACGCGAGCTCCTGGCCGGCGGTCGACCCCGCCTCGCGGATGTGGTAGCCGGAGATCGAGATCGGGTGCCAGCGCGGCATGTGCCGCGAGCACCACTCGATCATGTCGGTCACCAGCCGTATCGCCGGATCGACCGGGAAGCACCACTCCTTCTGGGCGATGTACTCCTTGAGGATGTCCGTCTGGATCGTCCCCGCGAGCTGCTCGGGGCCGATACCGCGCCGCTCGGCGGCGACGACGTAGAACGCGAGCATGATCGCCGCGGGGGCGTTGATCGTCATCGAGACGCTCACCTGGTCGAGCGGGATGCCGTCGAACAGCGTCTCCATGTCCGCGAGGGTGTCGATCGCGACGCCCTCGCGCCCCACCTCCCCCAGCGACCGGGGATGGTCCGAGTCGTGCCCCATCAGCGAGGGCATGTCGAAGGCGGTGGACAGCCCGGTCTGCCCATGGTCGAGCAGGTAGCGGAAGCGTGCGTTGGTCTCCCGCGCGCTGCCGAAGCCGGCGAACTGCCGCATCGTCCACAGGCGACCGCGGTACATGCTCGGATACACGCCGCGGGTGTAGGGATACTCGCCGGGCAGCCCGATCGCTTCGTCCAGATCGGCGGGCAGGTCCCCCTCGGTGTACAGCGCCTTGACCGGCTCGCCGGAGATCGTCGAGAACGGCGCGTCACGCTCGGGGAGGCGGGCGAACCGCTCCCGCTCCCAGCGCTCGGCGTCGGTCAGGCGAGGGCGCGTGGCCATCGAAGATGAGTCTAGGGACGGCCGGGGACCTTGACGTGGCTTCACGCATGGGAATAGGTTCCCGGGCGCGGTCGGAACCAGGGGCCAGCGGCACAACCCCGGAGGATCTCCATGAGCAGGCTACGATCCAGGACGACCGAGCCCAGGCCTCGTCGTCGCCATCATCGCGCTGATCGTCGCCCTCGGCGGCACGAGCTACGCGGCAATCATCCTGCCCAACAACAGCGTGGGCACCAAGCAGCTGAAGAACGGAGCCGTCGGCACCTTCAAGCTCAAGAACAACGCCGTCGGCACGTTCAAGCTCAAGAACAACGCCGTCACCACGGCGAAGATCAAGAACGGGGCGGTGACCGGAGCGAAGATGAACTTCGCCGGCGTCACGGTCCCGAACGCGAATCACGCGAACAACGCGGACCACGCCACCACCGCCGACAACGCCACGACGGTCGGCGGCGCGAGCCTCGACTCGCTGACGCTGGGGAGGAGCATCGCGAGCAGTTGCGATCCCGCAACGACGACGTTCGTGGACTGCGGGACCGTCGGGCTGACCCTCCCGCGCTCGGGGAGGGTCCTGATCGTCGCGAACGTGGGCTATGACGGGTCAAACAGCAATGGCTATCGGGGAGACTGCCGGCTCCAGGCCGACACGACCGCGGTCGGTTCGACGATCTCGTTCGGCCAGGCGCCGTATGTGGCGTCCGGGGGCGTGACGGTCGTCGGCGGCCCCGGGTTCAACGCGAACGGCCAAGATGGCGGCGGCTTGAACGGGGTCACGGGCGTGCTTCCGGCCGGGACGCACGCCTTCTCGCTGCAGTGCAACCAGGCCGGCGGGAGCATCGAGTTCTCGACCACCCAGGTCTCCGCGGCGATGCTGTCGAGCGGCTAACAGCCGCTCGGCGGGCCGGGAGGCGCCGGCCGCGGAGCGCACATGTGCGGCCGGCGCCTTCCCATCCTTGACTTGCGTGCTCGGTTGCGCGTAGCGTTTCGCTGCGGGCAAGTGACCACTGAGGTCAGAGGGCGCAAGCATCTAAGACTGCGAGAGCTCCACCGACTCGGTCCGCATCGTCTGCCCCGAGCCGGCGTCGAAGCAGACGGCCCGGCGCGGTGATCTCGCAACGAAGGAGGAGGCCATGAGGAGATTTCACGTCGGACGTCCCAGCACCGCGCTGATCGCGTCGATGATCGCGCTGATCGTCGCGCTGGGCGGTACGAGCTACGCGGCGTTCAGCCTGCCCAACAACAGCGTGGGCGCGAAGCAGTTGAAGAACGGCGCGGTCGGCGCGTTCAAGCTCAAGAACAACGCGGTCGGCACGTTTAAGCTCAAGAACAACGCCGTCACCACGGCGAAGCTCAAGAACGGCGCCATCACTGCGGCGAAGATTGCCAACGGCGCCATCACCGCCGCCGCGCTTAATCTCGCCGCGCTCGGCACCGTCCCGTCTGCGACCAACGCGACCAACGCAACCAACGCAAACCACGCGACGACCGCGGACAACGCCGGACATGCGACGCTCGCGGATTCGTCCACCAGCACGTCTGTGGTGTCGATTCACGCGACCAAGACCGTCAATGCCGCCTCCGACTTCCCCTCTGCTCCACAGGTCCCATTGGGCACCAAGGGCCCGTTCAGCTTCTACGGGAAGTGCTATGTGAACGCCAGCGGACGCGTTGAGGCCACGACTTACCTCGCCTCGACCAGCAACACCGGGATGTTCGATACCGAGGCCGAGGACAGCGGTTACGTGACGCCGTCCACCGCCGAGAATCTCCGGAAACTGCAGGATGTCACTACAACCGCTGCAAACACCTTTGTCGCGGGTGATGGCGACAAGGACTTCATGGCCACTGACGGCACGACGACGATCTACGGCATCGTCGGGCTGGCGGCAGCCAAGGAGGGCACCCCACCGACCGGGGACGGGCCGTTCGGGCCCGGCAACCGTTGCATGTTCGGTGAGGCGATCTTCGGCTAGGCGCTCCCATCGGCCCGAACAGGCCGGTGGTTCGGTCGAGCTCAAGAGGCGGCTGCGGGCATTGCGCGCAGCCGCCTCTTTGGGCATGAGGAAACGGCCGAGTGGCCCCGGAGTCCGCGCATCAGCGCGCCCTCAGGTCCAACCGCCGCCAGCCCGAGCGCAATACCGACGGAATGCCGCTGAACCGGGTCCGGCGCCGTCCCCGCCCCGCGAGCGCTGCGCTGCCCAGCCCGCCGGCAACTGCCGCTCCTAGCACTCCGACAACCGCCCTCAGCCTCCGCCCCAGCCGATCGAACCGGAGCACCTGCCAGCCCTCCCGCCGCGCCACCCGCAGTAGCTCCCGGTCCGGGTTCACGACGACCGGATGCCCGACCAGCCGCAGCATCGGCAGGTCGGAGGCGGAATCCGAGTAGGCGTAGGAGGCCGACAGGTCGATGCCCTCCCGCTCCGCGAGCTCCTCGATCGCGCGGGCCTTGCCCTCGCCGTAGATGAACAGGCCCGTCGGCCGTCCCGTATAGACGCCGTCGACCGCCTCCGAGAACTCCGACCCGATCCCGCCGTCCAACACGAGCACCCGCGCCAGGATCTGCGCCAGCTCCTGGGAGGCCGCGGTCATGATGTAGACCTTGCGCCCCTCGTCCTGGTGCTCGTGCGCGATCGCCAGCACCTGGGGATAGATGCGGGGCAGCACGCCCGCCAGCACGCTCGGCCCGAGCCGCTCGAGATCGCGCACCCGCGTGCCCTGCAGCGACGCCGAGATCCGGTCGCGCAGCGCGTGGGTGTCCTCGTCGCTGGCCCCGCGCAGCCGGAACCTGACGTTGGCCCAGCCGTCGGCGATCAGCTGGCGGCGCGAGAGCAGCCCCGCCTTGAATGCCGCGCGACCGAACTGGAAGGCCGAGGAGCCCTCCATCAGGGTCCGGTCTAGGTCGAAGAAGGCCGCCCCGCTCGCGGTCAGCCCCCGTTCACCTCCACGATCACCGCGTCGCCCTGGCCGCCGCCCGAGCAGATCGCCGCGCACCCGAGGCCTCCGCCCCGCCGCCGGAGCTCGTGCACGAGCGTGCCGAGGATCCGGGCGCCGGATGCGCCGATCGGGTGGCCGAGCGCGACCGCTCCGCCGTTGACGTTGACGCGGTCGGGGTCGATGCCGAGCATCCTGATCGAGTTCAGCGTCACGGATGCGAACGCCTCGTTGATCTCCCACAGGTCGATGTCCTCGGCCTTGAGCCCGGCGCGCTCGAGCGCCTGCTTGGCGGCCTTCCCGGGGGTCCTGGCCAGATACGGGAAGTCGTCGGCGACCTGCGCCTGGGCGACGATCGTGGCCAGCGCGGACCTGGCGTTGGCCTTGGCCCACTCGTCGCTCGAGACGACCAGCGCGCCGGCGCCGTCGTTGACGCCGGGCGAGTTGCCGGCAGTGTGCGAGCCGTCCTTGACGAACGCGGGCGGAAGCTTCGAAAGCACCTCGAGCGAGGTGTCCCGCCGCGGGGCCTCGTCGACCTCGACCACGGTGTCGCCCTTCTTGCTCTTGATCGTCACCGGGACGATCTCCTCGGGAAGCCGGCCCTCGTCCGTCGCCTTGATCGCCAGCTGGTGCGAGCGAAGCGCCCATTTGTCCATGTCCGCGCGGGTGAGCTCGAGCTCGTCGGCCACCTCGCTGGCCTCCTGCATCATGTGCTTGCCGCTGAACGGGTTGGTGAGCCCGTCGTTGATCATCACGTCGATCGCCTTCGCATCGCCCATCCGGAAGCCAAAGCGGGCCTCCTTGAGCATGTACGGCGCCTTCGACATCGACTCCATGCCGCCGCCGACGCCGACCTCGAGGTCGCCGGCGCGGATCGCCGTGTCGAGCAGGCACGCCGCGCGGATCCCGGAGGCGCACACCTTGTTGATCGTCTCGGACGGGACTTCCTTCGGGATGCCCGCCTTGATCTGGGCCTGGCGCGAGGGGATCTGGCCCTGCCCCGCCTGAAGCACCTGGCCCATCACCACCTGCTGCACCTGGTCGGGTCCCACCTCGGCGCGCTCGAGCGCCGCGCTGATCGCGGTCCCGCCGAGCTCGGTCGCGTCCACGCTCGCCAGACCCCCTCCCAGCTTGCCGATGGGCGTGCGGGCCGCAGCGAGAATCACGGTCTTGGGCATCGTGTGGGTTCTCCGGGGGTCGGGTGACTGAGCCGTGAATCGTAGTGGCGGGACGCCGAACCCGGACGCTACACCTGGATCACACCCAGAAAGCGCCTCAGCAGCCCGATCTTCCCCTCCACCCTGACCCGTCCGAGCGCGACCATCCCGAGCGCCGCCCGGCCCCGGCGGTCGATCGGGTTCGGCAGGCCCCTGACCAGCGGCGCGACCATCAGGCTGACCAGGTCCGGGAGCTGCCCCGTGACCCGGAGGTCCGGTTGCTCGCCCGGGGCATCCTCGACCAGCACCGCCTCCTCGTCGAACACGATCCGGACCGGCGGATAGCGACTTCCCATGTCGAGCTCGATCTCCGCGCGCAGGTCGCTCGAGAGCGCCGGTCGCTGCCTCACCCCCCGGTCGACGATCGCCATGATCGCGGGGGCCACCCCGCCTTCGGCCAGCCGTCCCAGCCTCACCTCGGGCGCCGCTACAGCCACCCGCTGATCGTACGCGTGACAATCGGGCCATGGACTTTGACCTCTCAGATGATCACCGCCTGCTCCGCGACACAGTGCGCGAGTTCGCCGCCGGCGAGATCGCTCCGGTAGCCGAGGAGCTCGACCGGACCAAGTCGTTCCCCTACGCGATCGTGCGCCGGCTGGCCGAGCTCGACCTGATGGGGATCCCGTTCCCCGAGGAGTACGGAGGGGCCGGCGGCGACTCGCTCGCCTATGCCCTCGTGGTGGAGGAGCTGACCAGGGTGGACTCGTCGGTCGCGATCACGCTGTGCGCCCACACCTCGCTCGGCACCCAGCCGATCTACCTGTTCGGCTCCGAGGAGCACAAGCAGGAGTGGATGCCGCGGCTGTGCCGGGGAGAGGTGCTCGGCGCGTTCGGACTAACCGAGCCCGAGGCCGGCTCAGACGCGGGGAACACCCAGACCCGCGCGACGCTCGAGGACGGCGAGTGGGTGATCAACGGCTCCAAGCAGTTCATCACCAATGCCGGGACCGAGATGTCGGGGGTGGTGGTGATTACGGCGGTCACGGACTCCCGTCGATCACCCGGAACGCGTGAGATCTCGAACCTGCTCGTACCCAACGGCACGCCGGGCTACGAGCAGGGCGAGCCCTACCGGAAGATGGGCTGGAACGCCTCCGACACCCGCCCGCTGACGTTCACCGACTGCCGCGTGCCGGCCGAGAACCTGGTGGGCGAGCGCGGCGGCGGGCTCAAGCAGTTCCTCGTCGTGCTCGACATCGGGCGGATCGGAGTCGCCGCGATGGGCGTTGGGCTGGCCCAAGGGGCGCTCGATCAGGCCCTCGCCTACGCGCGAGAGCGCCGCGCCTTCGGGCAGCCGATCTCCCGGTTCCAGGCCATCCAGGCAAAGCTCGCCGACCTGTCGGCCGAGATCGAGGCCACTCGGCTGCTCGTGTACAAGGCGGCATTTCTGAAGGACGCCGGTCGCAACTTCACCCTGACGGCGGCGCAGGCGAAGCTGAAGAGCGGGCGCCTGGCGGTCCGTGCCGCAGACGAAGCCGTCCAGATCCACGGCGGCTACGGCTACATCGAGGAGTACCCGGTGTGCCGCTTCTACCGCGACGCCAAGATCCTCACGATCGGCGAGGGCACCGACGAGGTCCAGCAGCTCGTGATCGCCCGGCAGCTCGGGGCGTAACACTTTTGTTGCAGCTAGACGTCTTGTTCTGTTACAGGCGTTGGCGCCACCCTGGGCGCCATGCGCGAACGATGGCGAATCACTTAGCCCATGGCGAAGCAATTCGCCAAAGATCGTGTCGGGCGCACCGCGG
>Ga0209577_10000454_pt1 | contig 41512 bp, 39 predicted proteins | sample GraSoiAngelo_109_FD_185874 | JGI IMG/M metagenome (GOLD analysis project Ga0209577, IMG submission 185874) | Grasslands soil microbial communities from the Angelo Coastal Reserve, California, USA - 14_0903_12_20cm (SPAdes) (version 2) | ecosystem: Environmental > Terrestrial > Soil > Grasslands... | reverse complement strand
ATCCCGTTCAATTCCATGCGCCGCGATTTTCCAAACAAGCCGCCGGCCGTCGAGCACAGCGTGGACCGTTTGCTCGTCGCGCCTTGGTCGCTGGAGACGCATCCCGATTGCGTCAAGCAGATTCGCCGCTCCCTCGGTCGGCTCCACAATTTTGATCCACGCGACAAAGAAGCCGCCAGCATCTGGGACACCGTCAAGAACGCAGAAGCCAACCGCATGATCATCGTGGGAATGGAAGTTTTCATGGGGGCGGTCGGCGTGGCCACGCTTTTCCTGGGCGGCCTGGGCGTGATGAACGTGATGCTCGTCTCCGTCCGCGAACGGACGCGCGAAATCGGCGTGCGCAAGGCGCTCGGCGCCACCCGCGAATCCATCCTCCGGCAATTCTTTCTGGAGACCGTAATTGTTGTGGGTTTGAGCGGTGGCACGGGGTTGCTCCTCTCGTATGGTTTTTGCGCGCTGGTGAATTTACTGCCCATGCCACTCTTCTTTGCAGGTTTGCTCGCAAGCTGGAAGCTTGGCGCTCTCTCCGTTTTTCTGCTTGGTTTGATTGCCGTCCTGTCCGCTCTTTATCCGGCGAATCGCGCCGCTTCTGTCGACCCCATCGAAGCGCTGCGGTTTGAGGCGGGAGGCTAGATGCTCCTCGAAATCTTCAAGGAAGCATGGGCCGCACTTGGCCGCAATCCAGTCCGCAGCTTACTCACTATGACCGGCATTGCCTGGGGAATCGTCGCCGTCACCCTGCTGCTCAGCTATGGCTCAGGGTTTCGGGGCGTGCTGATGTACACCTTCGAGGTCTTTGGCAAAGGCGCTGTGGTTTGCTGGCCCGGAACCACCAGCGAGCAGGCGGGCGGGGAACGCGCCGGCAAGGCCGTCCGCTTCGAACAGGAGGACGCGGATTGGGTGAAGGCACAGTCCCCCCTCGTTAAGCGCGTGACGCGCGAGACGGTGCGGTGGAAGGGCATTACGCACGACGAACGGCTCTCGGACACCGCCATCCGCGGCGTCTATCCCGAATACGGCGAAATGCGCAATGAAATTCCCATGGAAGGCCGCTGGATTTCTCCCGAAGATATTGCCGAGCGCCGCCGCGTGGCTTTCCTCGGCGCCATATTGCGCAGAAAACTTTTCAGCGGCACGCCCGCCATTGGCGAAACGGTGCGCATCGACGGCGTTAAGTTCACCGTCGTCGGCTCCATGGACACGAAATTCTCCGACAGCAACTATTTTACCAGCGACGATGAGTCTGTGTTTATCCCGTACACCACGGCAGGCGACCTGTGGGACGCGCGCTACGCCAGTGTGATGCTCTTCGAACCCGTCGCGCCCAATTTTGAAGCGGACGCCATGCAACAGTTTCGCGCTGCCATCGCCAACCGCCAGCACTTCTCGCCGAGCGACAAGCGCGCCATCACCATGTTTGGCCGCGAAGAATTCAAGCCCATCTACGAAGGAATCACCTTGGGTATCGAAGCTTTGCTCTTTTTCGTTGGCGCACTCACGCTGGGCATCGGCGGCGTGGGGGTGATGAATATCATGCTCGTATCCGTCGAAGAACGCATCCGCGAAATCGGCCTGCGCCGCGCGCTCGGTGCAAAAAAATCACACATCCGCTGGCAGTTTTTGCTCGAAGCGCTGGTCATGACGCTTGCCGCCGGCGTGATCGGCATGCTGCTCTCGGCGGCCATCACTTCAGCGATCGGCGCGTTGCCGTTCCTCGGGCCCGCCTACGAGGACGACTCCGGCAAAGTGGACATCAAGCTCACTCTCTCGTTGGTCACCATGATGCTGTCTGCCGCCATCCTCGTTGTGGTCGGCGTGATTAGCGGCTGGCTCCCCGCCATGCAAGCCGCCAAACTAGACCCCGTCGAAGCCCTCCGCTACGAGTAATCCGCCATGAAAAAACTACGCGGAGACGCGGAGTTCGCTGCAGAAAATGAAACCAGAGGAAGGGAATGAGCATTTTTCTGCCTCCGCTCTGCGCTCTTTGCGTCTCTGCTTTAGATTTTTTGTTGAATTTCGTTCTTAGGTTTGCCCGAGGAGGGTGTCGAAATACGCCAGCATGTCCGGCGAGTCCCACTGCTGGAAGCCGATGAACTTGCGGGCGATCTTGCCGCGGCGGTCGATGACGTAGGTTTCCGGGTACATCGAGGTGCCGTAGGACAGTGCGATGGGTGAGTGATTGTCTTTGGTGGACGGGTCGCGGTAGGTCAGGAAGACTATGCCTTGGTCGCGCAGAAATTTTTCGAAAGCGGCGGGGTTCTCGTCGGCAGCGACGCCGAGGATGACGCCGTTGCGCGCCTGGATATATTTCTGCAAGTGGTTCAGCGCGGGAGTCTCTTCGACGCAAGGCGGGCACCAAGTCGCCCAGAAATTCAGTATGACGACCTTGCCCTTCAGATCGGTGAGATGCCCGGGCTTCCCCATGATTTCCAGCGGAAAGTCCTCCGCTCTCTTTCCAGCAATCGAGGCCTCGCCCTGGCGGTAGCTCGGCATCGCAAAGAGCAGCAAAATCCCCAGCGCAACCACCACCACGGCCCAAGCGGCAATTCTTCGAAGGATTCTCATCAAATGCTATACTAACCCAACCGGCCCTGATCGGGAAACAATCCTTCCGCATCCAATACACAATGCCTAACGACGCCCACAACACAACCTGCATCGGCACCGCCGTCCCGGCGGCGACTTCGGGCTCCGTCACGGCTATCGTTCCGGCCCGGGATGAGGAGGCGGTCATCGCGGCGTGCATTAAGTCCTTGGCGAGCCAGACGGAAATTGCCGAAATCCTGGTGGTGAACGATCAGTCCACTGACGGAACCGCCGGGGTCGTGAAAAGCCTCATGGAGAAAGTTCCGAACTTGCGCTTGCTGGAAACCGCCGGATTGCCCGATGGCTGGGTTGGGAAGAACCATGCCCTTTGGGTCGGCGTGCAACAAGCGAAGTCCACCTGGCTCCTTTTCACCGATGCCGACGCTGAGCACGAGCGGAATTCCGCGTCCCGTGCACTCCAAATTGCGCAAGAACACAACGCTGCTCTGGTTTCATTTTCTCCCGAGCAGATCACCGGGACCTGGTATGAAAAATCCCTGATTCCTTACGTTTACCTGAGGCTGGCGAAGCGCTTTTCTTATGAGCAAGTGAATGATCCAAACTCACGCGCTGCTGCCGCGAACGGCCAGTTTCTGATGATACGCCGCGAGGTGTACGACGCTGTCGGCGGCCACGCCAGCGTCGCCGGCGAGCTCCTGGAAGACGTCGCCCTCGCCATGCGCGTCAAGGCCGCGGGCCATGGTATCTGGTTCGGCTCCGGCAACGGCATTGTTCGAGTAAGGATGTACCGCTCGTTCCAAGAGATATGGCAGGGCTGGAAAAAGAATCTCTATCGCTTGATGGGCGGCACGCCGTGGGCGGTTGTCCGCGAGATGGAGTCAAACCTCCCTTGGATTCCGTTTCTGCTGATCGCCGCGGGATTGAAGTATCCTTTGCTGCTTTTGCTGGGAGTTTTGCTCCTGATCGCCCGCCAAACCAGCTACGGCCTTGATCTGGCTCGTAACCATTTCCCCTTTTCTTTCATCTTCTACTACATGCCCGCCGTGGTGCTCTACGTAGCTGTGCTCTGGGCGTCCTACCGCAGCCATGTAAATGGAAGAATCCAATGGAAAGGCCGGGAGTACTCCATTGGAACTCCCGAATCGGCGAGATAAGCGAACATCCATGGTTCTTCTCACGCGAAAAATCGAGTTTGCCGCCTCGCACCTCTACCACAACCCGAATCTCTCGGCTGAGGAAAACCGGCGAATCTTTGGAAAATGCAATAACCCCCACGGCCACGGGCACAATTACACGTTGGAGGTAACCGTTGAGGGCGAGCCGGATCCGGTGACCGGCATGGTCCTCGACCTGAAAGAACTAAAAGAGATTCTCGAACGCGAAGTCATGCAGCGCATGGATCACCGTCATCTCAATTACGAGGTCGCCGAACTGGCCGGACAGATTCCGACCTGTGAGAACATTGCCCGCGTAATCTGGCAATTGCTGGAGCCGAAAATGACGCAAGGCCGGTTGCATCGCGTGCGGCTATACGAGTCGCCCGACCTCTTCGTCGATTGCTACCGCAACGGCGCAGTCCCAGCGGGGAAGTCATGAGCAATGCGCTCAAGGTCGAACTCGGCCGCCGATATCGATTCTCGGCGTCACACCGGCTGCATAGCCCGCATCTAAGCGAAGAGGAGAATTGTCGTGTCTTTGGGAAATGTAACAATCCCTATGGCCACGGCCATAATTACGTGTTGGAAGTCAGCATGTCAGGAGACGTTGACCCGGCCACGGGCATGATCGCGAATCTTGCCGATCTGGATGCCTTCGTCGAACGTCAGGTGCTCGAGGAGTTCGATCACAAGTCGCTCAACGAAGATGTCCCCGCTTTTCGCGAAAAAGTGCCCACCACTGAGAATTTGTGCATGGAGATATTTCAGCGCCTGAAAGCCTTCCCCAGGGCGAAGCTCGAACGTATCCGCGTCCAAGAGACTGGAAATAACAGCTTCGAATACGCAGAGGAAAACCTGGAAGGGAACCGCCCGTGACCAAGCCAACGGAAGAAATTCTGCTGAATGATCGCAAGGAAATCGACGCGCGCACCATCGCCTGCCACGTGCGCGAGATCATCAAGATCATCGGAGAGGATCCGAATCGCGAAGGGCTGCGCAAAACGCCGGAGCGTTTTGAAAAAGCGCTCAAGTATTTGACCAGCGGTTACCACCTGAACTTGGACCATGTATTGAACGGTGCGACGTTTAGCGTGTCCTACGACGAGATGGTCATCGTGAAGGACATCGAGTTCTTCAGCCTCTGCGAGCACCACCTGTTGCCGTTCTTCGGCAAGGCTCATGTGGCCTATTTGCCGGACAAGCGCGTTCTGGGGCTCAGCAAGATCGCCCGCGTGGTCAACATGTTTGCGCGCCGCCTGCAAATTCAGGAGCGCCTGACCAGCCAAATCGCGAAGTCCATCGAGGAAAAAATCACCCCTCAGGGTGTCGGCGTGATTATCGAAGCCCGCCATCTCTGCATGCAAATGCGCGGCGTGGAAAAACAGCATGGACAGGCCGTCACTAGCGCCATGCTCGGCGCTTTCCGTCACAATAAGCAGACGCGCGACGAGTTTCTCGCGCTCGTGCGCCGCAAGAGTTCCTAACTTCAGAGCAGCAGATTTGCCTGCGGGCCTGGCGCCAGAAGACATTCTCTTCGTCAGGCTTTTCGCTTTTGTGCGGCCCGGGCACGGCGGACACGGGCGCGGTTGCCACAAGTGCGGTCGTGGCACCAGCGCTTGGTCCTGGCTTTGGTCGGGTCGTAGAAAACCCAACGGCAATCGGGATTGGCGCAAACTTTAATGCGCTCTACCTCGCGGGTCGCCAGCATTTCTCCAAGGGACGCCGCAATCTGTGCGATCACCCAACTCCAATCGCTCTGTACCGGAACCATTTCGACGCGGAACCCATTTTGGTCCTGTACTAGCTTCTGCCGCCCCGGTACGTTCAATGCCTGATTCAGATTGGAAAGCTCTCTTGCACCTAGGGAGCCTCCCACGGCTAGCTTTTCCGCGGCGCGGCGCAGCAGAATGCGCAATTGCACCAGTTTGCGGCGCGGAATGTCTTTCGAGGAAAGGGGATGAAGGTTCCAATGCTTGAGGAACGTGGCAAGCCACCGCGGATTTGTAAGGTGATCGGTGAGCTTCCCAAAGCCATTCCATTCCTTGCTGTTGGCGAGATCGACCCAGGGGGCGACCTTGCCGAACCCCGTCACGTGGAAGATGTCAGTTTTCATTGTAATGCTTTAAATTAACTTGACTCGTTACAAGAGATCGCCTATGCTCTCGTAATGAGTATAGTAGTGATAGGGCATTACAGCAACGCAAGCTTGAAGAGCCATACTGCGGCTCGCGTTACCGCTCATTGTTGAACCGAGGCCCGTGAAATCCGCGACAGTCATCGAAGAAGTCCCAGCGGTCATGACTCCTGCGCGCCCGCGATTGCATCGCGGCGCCATGGCCTTTTCCTTTCTTTCCATTTACCTCATCTGGGGTTCCACGTACCTTGCGATTCGTTACGCCGTGGAAACGATTCCCCCGCTCTACACTGCCGGCCTCCGCCACTTGATCGCCGGCACGATTCTCCTCGTCTGGTGCCTGGCAAAACATCTTCGGCCCACCTGGGCGCAGGTTCGCGCCAGCATCATCATCGGCACATTCTTCTTTCTTATCGGCCACGGCACGCTTCACTGGGCAGAGCAAAGAGTGCCGTCTGGCCTTGCCTCCCTGCTCATTGCCAGCGAGCCCATCTGGGTTTTCCTGCTCACCGCCATCGCCGCCCGGCAGTGGCGCTTGAACGCGACGCTTCTGGCTGGAATTTTTCTGGGATTCGGAGGCGTCGGCCTCCTGATGGGCCGAAGCGCTTTGAATTCTGGCCCCGGCGTGTTTGTCGGTTCGCTCGCCGTCCTGCTAGGTGCGTTTTCGTGGTCCCTGGGAATTGTCTATTCCAGGCGGTCACAACTCTCCGGGCATCCACTTCTCTTATCGGCACTTTCATTATTGGCGGGTTCCGTGCAACTGCTTTTCGCCGGAACGGCTCTTGGGGAGTACCACGGATTTTCGTTCGCCTGCGTCTCCTTACGCTCGTGGTTGGCGCTCGGCTACCTCATTCTCTTCGGCTCGGTTGTGGCCTTCACAGCCTACAACTGGCTCCTCGAGCACTACTCTCCCACCGTTGTTGCCACCCACACCTACGTCAATCCTATTGTGGCCGTTCTGCTCGGCTGGTTCTTCGCCGGCGAAGCCGTCACGTTAAACGTGCTCCTCTCCACCGCCATGGTTATCGGCGCCGTCATGCTCGTCGATCGCGGCATGGCACGCCTTCAGCGAGGCTCTTAAAGTTCTTGCATTTCATCAGTCGAACCAAAAATCAAGAAGGCGCGCTACCCCACCAGCCGGAGCATCTCTCCTCGTTTTGAATCGCTTTCGAGGCTTTGTTTGCTCCCCAAACACGCAACGCGGCGGGGGGAAGCTAATAAAACCGCCTCCCCATTCTCTGACTAAAAATTAAGACTGACGACTAAAAGTTTTCCAAAACAGTGCTACATCTTGGTGATTTCCACGGATGCCCGCGTCGTTTCCCAATCCATGCGCAGCGTGCAGCCATTGACCGTTTTGTCGAAGGCGATAGTGAAGTTCTCGACCGCCGAGGGCAGCGCCGCCGCCTTCATGTCGATTCGCGCAAGGTCCTGCGAGGCGCCCGGATAATCGGTACCCCATTCGCCCGTCTTCTTGCTGATGATGAGCGTCCACTTGTCCTGGTTTGGAATTGTGAAAATAGTGTAGTTGCCGGCGGGAACATGGGTGCCGCCGACCATTACGTCGGCAGAGGTGACGAAGGTCGTTGCATCATTGGCCCCGGCACGCCACACTTGGCCATAGGGCACCAGCCCGCCATAGATTTTGCGCCCCTTGGCACGCGGGCTCGAATAATCCACGGCGATCGACTTCCCATCGGCCAGCGCGCAGCTCGCCTTCGCCGCCGGACTGGGTCGCGAAGCTTTGTCCCCCTGCGCTGAGCCCAGCGCCGCCATCAGACCCAAAGTCAAACATCCCACGGCCAATACAGCAAGTTGTTTTCTCATTTCTTGTCCCCCTTTTATATCGTGCACAAGCATTGAACCTAATTTGTCCGCCCGGCGCAACTCCTAAAACCTCCACCCGCAACAGACGGCTGAGATGGAAACTCGTTTCTGCCCTTTTTATTTCGATCCTTGCGTCGGTACTGAATAAACCTAGGCATTGGCGGATCCGCAGCGGCGCACGCATTATCCAGGGCCAGCGGGTACATGGGAATCTGTTTCGTGGAGGTGTCTACGCCGAAATCACCCAATGGGCGCGACCTCCAACATTGATTCGGGCCTCGACGCTCCCACGATCCTGGTCGAACAAGCCAATCAAAAAGAGATCCGACCGGACGTCGCGAAGCTTTATGAAATGGTCTCCGAGCTAAAGGGCCAAGTCGAGAAGACCGGCTCAACTTCTACTCTTTCCCTGTCCGTCGTGAAAAAACCTCAGCAAGTTGAAAAACTCGCCAGGCATATTAAGGATCTCGCGAAAGGCTGACACTCGTCTTCTCTGTTCATCCAGCCGAAATACTTTCCATTGCTGGGTATGTTCCGCCAACGGCCGGTCTTTGGCCGGTCTTTTGACACGATCTTTCGACATTCTTTTACATTCCTTTACACGTTTGTCGAGTTTGTGTTAGCCTAAATGGGTCGAAGAGAAGAGGAAAAAATTCAGGGGACGACGGAGAGGGGAACTTGAGCGCACCGAAAGCAGCGTTGATCGAACAATTCCGGACCCACGTTAAGGACACGGGCTCGCCCGAAGTGCAAATCGCGCTTCTGAGTGAGCGGATCAACTACCTGACGTCGCATCTCAAGTCCCACGTGAAAGACCATGCATCGCGCCGCGGATTGATTATGATGGTCAATAAGCGCCGCCGTTTGCTGGACTATCTCAACCGCCGCGACCCGGATCGGTACCGCGAGATTGTTGAACGTCTTAGCCTGCGCAAGTAATCGCCCTGCAATTTCATTGGAATCAGGACGATATCCACTGCGTTCTCACGAAGTGACACATTCCACACGGAGTCTGTCGTTAGGCTTCCGGTTGAATTAGTGCCGGAATTTCTCGTGGTAGTCCGTCGCGTTTCGTGAGCTTCGCGACAATTCTCGCCTCTTGCTCTTCCACATGGATGGCCGCGCTGCGGCCAACGCAAACTCAAGGCCGTTTCCCCAGCGAACGCGCCTAAAGATGCTTCGCTCGGATGCGGAGCCAAAGGAAACGATTATGTCTGAAAATACGCACACCCCCGCACCACATCGCGTCACGGTCGAAGTCGGCGGACGCACCCTGACTCTCGAAACTGGAAAAATTGCGAAACAGGCCAATGGCGCTATTGTGGCGCGCTACGGCGACACCGTCGTGCTCACCACCGCTTGTATGGCCTCGGCGATGAATGACCGCGACTTCTTGCCGCTCACCGTCGACTATCGCGAGAACACCTACTCCGCCGGAAAGATACCCGGCGGCTTCTTCAAGCGCGAAGGCCGTCCCTCGGAAAAGGAAGTTCTCACCTCCCGTTTGATCGACCGCCCCATGCGCCCGCTCTTCCCGGAATCCTGGCGTAATGAAACTCAGATCGTCTCCATGGTGCTTTCCGCGGACAGTGAGAACGACCCCGATGTCATTGCCGTAACCAGCGCTTCTGCTGCGGCTTATTGCTCGGACCTCCCGTTCGAGAAGCCCATTGCCTGTGTGCGCGTTGGCCTGGTGGACGGGCAGTTGGTGATCAACCCTACCGTCGCCGACCAGAAGAAAAGTTTGATGAATATCATCATTGCCGGCACGGATGAAGCCATCGTCATGGTGGAATCCGGCGCGCTCGAAGTTTCCGAGGAAGCCGTGGCTGACGCTCTCGAGTTCGGCCACGCACAAATCAAAAAAATCGTCGCTGCCATCAAGGAACTCCACGCGCAGCTCAAGCCCCAGAAGGTCGTTGTCGCGCCGCTCCCGTTCGATCAAGCCATCTACAAGGATCTTCAAAAGAAATACGGCGACAGGCTCCATGACGCGCTGAACACCGAAAAGCATCCCAAGAAGGAAAGCTACCACTTCGTTGACGCTCTCAAGGAAGAGATCATCAAGTTGATTCCCGAAGAGCCCAAGAAGGAGATGGATGAGAAGCGCACCCTCACCAAGCGCGCCTTTGAACGCCTCCGTGAAAACTTCTTTCGCGATGATGTTCTTAACGCACGCCGCCGTCCCGATGGCCGCGCTTTCGATCAGATTCGCCTGATCACTTGCGAAGTCGGTTTGCTACCCCGCGTACACGGTTCCGCGCTTTTCACTCGCGGCGAAACCCAGGCGCTCGCTACTTTGACCCTGGGCACCAAGGAAGACATGCAGCGCCTCGACCTGCTCTTCGAGCAGGACCAGTTCAAACGCTTTATGTTGCACTACAATTTCCCACCGTTCAGCGTCGGCGAAGTAAAATTCCTCCGCGGCCCGGGTCGTCGCGAAATCGGCCACGGCGCTCTTGCCGAGCGCGCGCTTCTCAATCTGCTTCCTCCCGAAACGGATTTCCCATACGCAATGCGTCTCGTCTCCGACATTTTGGAATCCAATGGCTCCTCTTCCATGGCCACCGTTTGCGGCGGATCGCTCGCCCTGATGGACGCCGGTGTGCCCCTGAAGGCCACTTGCGCGGGCATCGCCATGGGCCTAGTCGTCGGTGACGACAAGAAATACTCCATCCTCACGGACATCGCCGGAGCCGAAGATCACTACGGAGACATGGACTTCAAAGTTGCCGGCACTCGCGCGGGCATCACCGCGCTGCAGATGGACATTAAGGTCCTTGGCATTTCTATCGGCATGATGCGCGAAGCCCTCGCGCAAGCGAAGAAAGCCCGCCTCCAGATTCTCGACACCATGGAGAAGACGCTCGGCGAGGCGCGCACCGCAATTTCCGCCTACGCCCCGCGCCTCTTCAAGCTGAAAATCCCGCAGGACAAGATCCGCGACCTCATCGGGCCGGGCGGCAAGAAGATCAAGTCCATCATCGAAGCCACCGGCGTCAAGATCGACGTTCTTGAAGACGGCACCGTGCACATCTTCTCCACCAGCGGAGCCGGCGGCGATGCGGCTCTGCAAATGGTTCGCGATGTCACCGCTAGCGCCGAAATCGGCAAAACCTATCTCGGCAAAGTCGTTCGCCTCGCGGAGTTCGGTGCCTTCGTCGAGCTTTTCCCCGGTACCGACGGCCTCCTGCACATCAGCGAAATCTCCGAGCACCGCATCCGCGACGTTCGCGACGAGTTGAAGCTCGGTGACCAGGTCCTTGTGAAGGTCCTCTCAATCGAGGGCAATAAGGTCCGCCTCTCGCGCAAGGCCCTCATCCGCGAAGCCCGCGAAAAGCAGCAAAAAGCCGCCGCCGGCGGCGGCAATCCCGGCTCCTCAAGCGGTGAAAGCAACAGTGGCGATTCCGGCTCCCATGAATAACTCTTCAGCTCTTTTTCTTTGCCAACTTGTGTAAGGGCGACTTCAGTCCGCCCTTCTTCTTTCAGGCGCGCTTTACAGCTGGGTGTATGCACGATCCGCATAATTTTGCTCGTGGAGTGCGTAGCGGTTTTCCGCACTTGGAACAGGGCGGGCCATTAATTGAAAGCCGCTGGTGATAGACGGCATTAGGACTCATCTCGGGGAAGCCAGTAATGCGCTCGTACTCGCGTAATATGGCGCCGAACCTGCGCTCCCGGAAAGTTTTCCCCTCACCATTATTGATAAGCGAGGTTACCCTCCAAAATTCTTCATCATCAAGCATGGGCACTCCGGTCTTGCATCGCCAACACGACAGCATCTTCATGTCAAGATTCTCGCATCTCTAATGACGAAGGCCCGGCTTCTTTTGCCGGGCCCCGCAAATTCCGATTTCTTTCCTTACTTTATTACTTTTTGTTTCTCGCAATGCACCGCATCCAACGCCCCCCAAAGCGCGTCCAGCGCCTCGTGGGCCGTCGCCAAAATTTCTTCTTCATTCCCGGCCGCATGCTCCTCCAGCCACCCACGCCAAGCCGCACGATGCGTCCTGTCCGCTTCCTCGTGCACCGCGAAATACGCCAGCCCCTCCGGCTGCGTCACGCCGTAAAACTTCTTCAATCCATCAATCTTCGTCGTCGCAATTTCCGGCACCTGCGATTCGTAAGCGTAGAGTGCCGCCACTGCTTCCGCCACCGGCCGGTCCCCGCAGATCTCGCGGAACTTCTGCACCACCGCCTGCGTTCCCGGCAGGGCCGGGCAGCAGGTGATGTCGTCCTCACCCACACCCACGGCCGCCGCAAAATCCCGCCACAGCTTCGGATGCGGCCCGGCGGGATTCTCTTCCTCCGCTAGATTTTCCCTGATCAAGCTCTGAAGCGGACCCTCCGTCCGTGCCGCCAGCATCCGCAGGTGCTTCGGAAACGCCTCCACGTGCCGGTAATACTGCGCCGCATAAAGCTGCAGCGCCTCTCGGCTCAGCTTCCCCGCCTGCCAATCCTGATAAAACGGATGCTTCAGCAAACTCCACTCCGCAATCGCCGCGTCCAGCTTTCTCACCAAATCCGCGTTCGCCATGGTCGATCTCCTCCGCAGGCCGCCTCTCAACTTCTGCCCACGTACGCCGCATCAAAATCGTGGCGTGCATTGTATCAAACTTCATTTCGAATTGCCCGAACGAGAACAGGGGCTAGGAGAGAGAGCAGTTGACACAACGGGCTCGTCAAGTCGCAGAACTTTTCGCATCGCGTACCAGGTGCCAAAATTGATCCACACTGCGAGAATCATTCCGACTGAGTCCGACATTCGAGGAAATATCTCAGAGACAAGATCCCCAGGTAGCAACAAGATTCCTCCCACAAATATCGGAGCCACATTCATGTGACATTTCCGAAGTGCGGAAGGATTGCTTCCGCGATTTGACACGCTGCGGAAATGGCCCAATAGATCTCCCATAAAAAGTTTGCACCTGACGTGACCCAGTCTATGCTCCCGTCCCATGCCCGCGCTTAATCACTGTCTCTCCACTCGCCACCAACCCCGCCAGCACCGGCGCCGCGCTCGCCGGAAAATCCGACGCTCGCACTGTCGGGCCCGAGAGTGCCGCGCAATTCTGTCAGCAAATAATAGGAGAATGTCTGTTCCGAGCGCTGCAAAGAATTCATTACGGGTGTATCGAAAGCCGAGCTTTTCGAGCACCTTCTTGGAAGCTGCGTTCTCAGGGTGATGATCCGCAGACAAACCATTCGCGCCAATAGCCTTAAACGCAACATCAATTACCGCGCGGGCGGACTCTAGCGCCAGCCTTTGGCCCCAATACCTCGGCCGCCAATGGAATCCTAATTTGTGTATATCACACTCCAATTTGTACGGCCTCAGGCCACAGCAACCCACGTGCTGGTTGTCGGCCAGCAAATAGATCGGCCAGTATTGGAACTGCTGAGTATTCATCCGGGTGATCTCGCGCTCTAATCGCTGACTGATTTCTTCGTCGGAGAAAGGCCCGCCGAAGAAGCGTGTCACCTCGATATCGCCCCAAAATTCACGCGCCAATGGCAGGTCGTCTTTCGACCAGCGCCGGAATCCAATCCGCGCGCTTTTCAGAAAATAGGGCTAGTGAAGCATGTAGCTCATTACAGTCGCCCCTGAAAGTGGTGAAGTGCTTAAGACACAGCGCCATGCACACGTTCAATGTCCGCGCCCACTCCGCGCAATTTCTCAACGATCCCTTCATACCCTCGATCAATGTGATACACGCGCTCGATAATTGTTTCCCCGCTCGCTACCAGCCCCGCCAACACCAGCCCCGCGCTCGCCCGCAAATCCGAAGCCTGCACCGTGGTGCCCGACAATTGCGCCGGCCCGCGCACCACCGCCTTGCGCCCATCGATCGAAATATTCGCCCCCATGCGCACCATCTCGCTCGCATGCAGGTAGCGGTTCTCAAAAATTGTTTCGGTAACCACCGACGTGCCTTCCGCCTGCGTCGCCAGAGCCATGTACTGCGCCTGCATATCAGTCGCAAAGCCGGGATACTCCTCCGTTGCCATGTCCAATCCCACCAGCTTCTTCGCGCCCCGCACACGCATTGTTCTTTTGTTCACAATCTCAATCGGCACGCCCGCCTGCTCCAGTTTCGCAATCACCGCCCCCAAATGCCCTGGCGCGCAATGCGAAATCGTCAGTTCCCCGCCGGTAATCGCTCCTGCTACCAGAAACGTTCCCGCCTCAATTCTGTCTGGAATCACGGAATGTTCCGTCCCGTGAAGTCTGTCTACGCCGCGAATCCGCAGCGTCGCAGTTCCGTCGCCCTCGATCTGCGCCCCCATCTTCCGCAGCATCTTCACCAGGTCCGTCACTTCCGGCTCGCGCGCCGCATTCTCCAGCACGGTTTCGCCGTCCGCCAGCACTGCTGCCATCAAAGTATTTTCCGTCCCCGTCACGGTAATTTTCTCAAACACGATGTGCGCGCCCTTCAACCGCCCCTCTGGTGCGCGCGCCTCGATGTAACCGTGCGACGTGCCAATCTCCGCGCCCATTTGCTCCAACGCTTTCAAATGCAAATCCACCGGCCGCGCCCCGATCGCGCATCCTCCTGGCAGCGAAACTCGCGCGACCCCGACCCGCGCCATCAGCGGCCCCAGCGTCAGGACCGACGCCCGCATTGTCTTCACCAGTTCATACGGCGCCTCCGCGTGGTTCAACTTCGGCGCCTCGATCACATAATCGCTTGCCGGCATTTCGGTGATCGAAACCTTCGCGTCCATGAACGCCAGCAGCTTGCTCATGGTGATCAGGTCACGCACTTTCGGTATATTGTGCAGCGTCACTTTCTCGGCCGTCAGCAAAGCTGCCGCCATCACCGGTAGCGCGGAATTCTTCGCCCCGCTGATCGCCACCGTGCCGCGCAGCGCCTTCCCGCCCTTGATCCGAAATTTATCCATTCGCTCTTTCTGTGTAGCGGTGGCCTTCCGAAGCCGGCGCTTTGGACTACGGCAGCCCTGCCGCCACTTTCTCGCAGCGACTCTTCCTTAGCGATACGCGTTCACCAGATTACGGACTCCAAAACACAAAAGCAGGAAACCCAGGGGCACCTACACCGCGCGCGCAGCCCAAACTGGAAGAGGTTTTTTCCACGGATTCCACTGGTTGAAAAAAGTGCCTTTCGAGTCAGACCATGTCGAATCAGTACAAACAACCCGCCGAAACCAGAAGAACCCCTGACCAGAGTGCCTCGTCATTCGTCGGCATTTCATTTCCCCAGCGCTTTCCGCAAATCGCCCTCCGCCCTCGCAATCAATCTTCTGGCAGACCTCGCGTCCACTGTTCGCTTCAACATCACCAGCGCCACTCGCATATTGTGTCCCGCCGCCCGCAGAGCGTGGTTCGCTGCGGACACACTCTTCCCGCTCGCCTCCGCCAGGATCCGCAGCGCCCGCTCCCCAAGCTTCTCATTCGTCAGCATCATGTCGATCATCAAGTTCTCATAAACATGTCCCAGCCGCGCCATCACTGCCGTACTCAGCATGTTCAGCACCATCTTTTGCGACGTCCCGGCCTTCAGCCGCGTCGACCCCGTCAGCACTTCGGGCCCCACCTCAGGCGCAATCACGAATTTTGCCAGCCGTCCCACGGGCATGCGCAGGTTTGACGTCACTGCCACCGTGGTCGCTCGGCGTCTCCGCGCATACTTCAGCGCCCCCAGCACGTACGGGGTTGTCCCGCTCGCCGCAATGCCCACCACCACGTCGTTCCGCGTCAATTTCTTCGCTCGCAAATCCCGCTCCCCGTTCTGCTGCGAATCCTCCGCCCCTTCCACCGCCTTCGAAATCGCACGCCGCCCGCCCGCAATCAACGCCTGCACCAGCCTTGGCGAAGTCCCAAATGTCGGCGCACATTCCGCCGCATCCAGCACTCCCATCCGTCCGCTCGATCCCGCCCCTACATAAATCAACCGCCCGCCCTTTCGAATCCTGCCCACAATCGCATCCACGGTCCGCGCAATCGCCGCCCCCTCTCGCCCTACCGCGATCGCCACCTTGCGGTCCTCGCGATTCATCAACCGCACTATCTCCCGCGCCGTCATGCGGTCCAGATTTCTCGAAGCCGCATTCCTCTTTTCAGTGAGTCGTTGTTCCGTGAGCAGGCGCTCCGCGCGCCTGGGTTTCTTAGGCTGGGAAGTCATCTCCGCATTATATCCGCGCCGCCAAGAGCCTCGTGTGCTCCCCGCCAAAAGAACGCCTCGTTTGCCTCGTTAGTTAACGCGAAGGACAGCAACTCCCCATCAATCAATTTTCTTCCGTGGGATTCAGCTATGCTAAAAATAGTTAGCCCTAACAATTCATCGACGCAGAATGACAGAAATCAACCGAATGGACATTCTCAAGAAACTATTCGAACAGCATTTCCACACACCGCCTGAGCGCATCGTGCCGCTTCAGGGCGACCTCGGCGGTTCGGGGCGCAAAATCATCAGGCTCGCGAACGAAAAAGACCGCGCCATCGGCATTCTCTACGGCATCCGCGAAGAAAACATAGCCTTCCTCGAATTCTCCAAGCATTTTCGCCGCCATGGCCTTCCTGTGCCGGAAATTTACGCCGAAGATTTGAGCCACGGCGCGTATCTCGAAGAAGACCTCGGCGACACCACGCTTTTCGAATTCCTTTCCAAAAACCGCACCGGCGAAAGCATTGCCCCCCGGGTCGTCGACGCCTATCGCAAAGTCGTTGCCGTGCTCCCGCGCTTTCAGGTCGAAGCCAGCCGTGATCTCAATTACAAAGTCTGCTATCCCATAGCCAGCTTCGACCGTCAATCCATCGCCTGGGATCTGAACTATTTCAAATATTATTTCCTTCGCCTCGCCGGCGTCCCTTTCAATGAACAGGCCCTCGAAGACGATTTCAGCCGCTTGACGGAACTCCTGCTGAGCGTCCCGCGCGATTACTTTCTCTACCGCGACTTTCAGTCTCGCAACATTATGCTGCGCAACGGCGATCCCTTTTTTGTGGATTACCAAGGCGGCCGCAAGGGCGCTCTGCAATATGACATCGCCTCACTCTTGTACGATGCCAAAGCCGACCTGCCGCCCGAGCTTCGCCAGCAGCTTCTCGATCATTATCTCGATACTCTCGCTGGTTTCATCAAGCTGGACCGCGCAGCATTCATGCATCATTTTTACGCCTACGTTTATATCCGCATCCTGCAAGCGCTCGGCGCCTACGGTTTTCGCGGTTTCTACGAACGCAAAGCTCATTTTCTACAAAGCGTCCCCTACGCCTTGAAAAACCTGCGCTGGCTCCTTCACCATGTCAGGCTGCCCGTCCCCCTCCCAGCGTTGATGGATGCGTTCAAAGGCATGCTGGCCTCGGAGAAGTTGCAAGGCCTGGCCACTGACGCGGACAATCTCGTCGTGCGGATTTTCAGTTTTTCCTTTCATCACGGCTTGCCAAAGGACGAGAGTGGCAATGGCGGCGGATTTATCTTCGATGGCCGCAGTCTCCCGAATCCCGGCCGCGAAGAGCGCTTCAAGACTCTCACCGGCAAAGACTCTCCGGTCATCGACTATCTCAATCAGCAGGAAAGCGTGCACCAGTTTCTAGCCAGCGTTTACTCCCTGGTGGATTCGAGCCTCAGCAACTATCAGCAGCGCGGCTTCAAGAATTTGATGGTCTCGTTCGGCTGCACCGGCGGCCAGCATCGCTCCGTTTTTCTCGCCGAGCAATTAGCCAGGCATCTGCGCGCCAGGAACGGTTTGGAAGTAGCGGTACGACATCTTGAGTTGGAGAAGCTGGGCAAGCGGAGAGCGCTCCAATGAAAGCCCCCCCATGAAAGCCATGATCTTGGCCGCCGGCCTCGGCACGCGCCTTCGCCCGCTCACTGACGCTCGCCCCAAGGCCCTCGTCGAACTGGCCGGTCGCACGCTGCTCGAAATCACCCTCTCCCGTCTGCGCGCCTTCGGCGTCAGCGAAGTGATCGTCAACGTCCATCACTTCGTCGACATGGTCATTGACTATCTGAAATCCAATAACAACTTTGGTATGCGCATCGAAATCTCGCGCGAAGACGTTTTACTCGACACAGGCGGCGGCCTGAAAAGGGCCGCCTGGTTTTTCCTCGAAGATTCCGCTCGCCGCGATTCCAGCCAAGATGAGCCCTTTCTTCTCCACAACGTCGACGTCATCAGCAACATCGACCTCCGCCGCATGCTCCAGTTCCACACGGAAAATCACGCCATGGCCACCCTGGCCGTGCAATCCCGCGAAACCTCCCGCTACCTCCTCTTCGACGACCACCAGCTCTGCGGCCGCCGCACCGGCCGCGATGGCACGCCCGAGTGGGTTCGAGGCCATCTCCCCGATAGTCTTCGTGGGGGCACGGTTTCAGCCGTGCCAAATAAGATAGGGAATTCGGAGGCTTTAGCCCCTGCGGTCCCGCTCCAAGCCCTTGCCTTCACCGGCATCCACACAATCTCTCCCCGCCTCCTCCCCATGCTCACCGAAGAAGGCGTCTTCTCCATCATCCCCTCCTACCTCCGCCTCGCCGACCAAGGCGAAAAAATCCTAGCCTTTCGCGCCGACGACTACTATTGGCGCGACCTCGGCCGCCCCGCCGACCTTGCCCAAGCCGCCCGCGATTTGCAGCAAAACGTTCTTCTGTAACACGCTCGCTGTATCCATGACTCCCCCTCTTTGGTCTCATGTCCGGCATTTAGTTTCATTGTCCTGTTTGGTTGCAATTTGCCCTCGACCCGCATGCAGGAACGAGTTGCAGAACACTATATTCCTGGCCGGGTTCTGTGGGGTTCGGGGAGGTGTTTCTAAATACCGTCATCAAGAAGGGCCAGGGCCAGTTTCCCATAAAAGATCCGGAACTATGAGGACATCGTACTCGCACACCTTGCGCGAGTGCTGTGAGACGATCTGTGCGCCAGGCTCGTGCCCTCACTCCTCACCGGCGTGTTGGCGAAACAGTTTGATCGTGCAAATCCCGCAATTCCTGAATCAATTCTTTCCTGCGTCTTACCAGATCCTTGAAACTAAGAACTGAAAACTGTTGGCCATTGCGCGCTTGGTTCCGTACCGCTAGCATATGAATCCGATCGGAGCTCTCACGATGAAATCTGTCAAATCCATTTTCATGATCGCAGCGCTGATCGCGGCCGTCTTGTTCAGAAGTGCCGCGGGAGCACAAACGCCGCGCTGGCCCGAGCAGAAGGCCAATGCCTGGTACGCGCAACAGCCATGGCTGGTCGGAAGCAATTATGTTCCCAAGTCCGCCATAAACCAGTTGGAGATGTGGCAGGAGCCGACGTTCAATCCCGAGGAGATCGACAAGGAATTAACCTGGGCCGAAGGGATGGGCATGAACACCATGCGCGTCTTTCTTCACGATCTGCTTTGGCAGCAGGATGGCGCTGGTTTTCAGAAGCGCATCGACCGGTTCTTGGCAATCGCCTCGCGGCACCACATCCGTCCGATGTTTGTGCTCTTCGATTCATGCTGGGACCCGTTGCCGCATCTGGGCCCGCAGCATCCACCAATTCCTGGCGTCCACAATTCAGGCTGGGTGCAGAGTCCCGGTGCGGCGGCGCTGGCAGACGCCAATCAATACCCCCGGCTGAAGGCGTACATAGTAGGCGTGGTGGGAGCCTTCGCCAAGGACGATCGCATCCTTACCTGGGACGTATGGAACGAGCCCGGCGCCGATAACCTCGGAAGCTATCCGAAACAGGAACTGAGAGACAAGACCGCCCGTGTGACGGCCCTTTTGCCGCAAGTGTTCGCCTGGGCGCGAGAAGCCAATCCCACGCAGCCCCTTACCAGCGGAGTCTGGGCCGTCGACACCTCGCCGGACGGAGCAAACCTGGGTGAACTCCAGCAGATTCAACTCCGCGAGTCGGACGTCATCACCTTTCATAACTACAGTTGGCCGGAATACTTCCTGCGACAGGTGACGTGGCTAAAGAAGTACAACCGCCCAGTGATCTGTACGGAATACATGGCGCGTCCGGCGGGCAGTACGTTTGACACAGTGTTGCCGATCGCGAAGCAAGAGCGCGTCGGGGCCATCAATTGGGGATTCGTCGCTGGCAAGACGCAGACCTATTTGCCGTGGGAATCCTGGGAGCATCCCTACATTCTCAGCCAGCCGCCCGTGTGGTTTCACGAGGTGCTGCATCCCGATGGAACACCATACCGCCAGGCAGAAGTGGATTTAATCCGCCGCCTCACCGGAAAGCAGTAGAATCGCAATCCACTAAGGTTGGGTCTACGCCCCTGTAGCCAAGAAGCATTCCCGACCTGTTTCTGTCTTGGCCATCTCTCTTAGGCTAGCTACCAGCATCGAGCATTTCTATGCCGGAGCGGGGCGAGAAGGACGCCTCCGCAACCGCGAAAGCATGACGGAGAGTTGGCGTAAGGGCCTTTTCTCTTCTCCCTAAACACCAAAAAACTAAATACTTAGAACTCCTGTCTTATTTCGCCGGAGCCGCGGCCGTCACAAATCCCAGCGCTTGCATCACCGCATCATGCAGCGCCGGACGCACCTGCTGAATCTTCGTATTCTCCCGCGTCGGATGCACCCGATTCGTCAGCAGCACCACAAAAAGCTGTCGGTCCGGATCAATCCAAATCGAAGTGCCGGTAAATCCGGTGTGCCCGAAGCTGTGCGCGGGAAAATAATGCCCGCTCGATCCGCCTTCGGTCGGCACCGCCCAGCCCAGCGTCCGCGTTCCGTTCGAGAGTTGCTGTGCTGTCGTGAATTGCGCAATCGTCGCGCGCCGCAAAATTCTTTGGTGCGCGTAAACGCCACCGTTCAGTAGCATCTGGCAGAACGCCGCCAAATCTGGCGCCGTGCTGAAAAGTCCCGCATGGCCCGAAACGCCGCCGATCGCAAACGCATTCTCGTCGTGAACCTCGCCCTGCACCAGCCGATGCCGCAAATTATTGTCAATCTCCGTCGGCGCAATTTGCGGCCACAATGTTTTCGGCGGACGGTACATCGTGTCCTGCATCCCTAGCGGTGAAAAAATACAATTTTTCGCCAAATCATCCAGCGTTTTTCCCGTCAAGTGCTCGATAATTTCGCTCATCAAAATAATCCCCAGGTCAGAATAAACTTCCTTCGTCCCCGGCTCGTAATCCAATGGCTCCGCAAAAATTTTTGTCAGTGTATCCTGCTTATTCTTCGATGTCCGCCAATATTCCTTGAACGGTGGCAATCCCGAAGTGTGCGTCAGCAGATGCCGCACCGTTACTTGATGCCGCCACTCTGCGTTCGGCCCGCTCGCCCATTCCGGCAAATACCGCTCGATTTTCGCATCGAGGTCGAGCGGCACAGCAAAGTCTCCCTCGGCTAATTTCGCCACTAACGTCGTGGTGGCCACCACTTTCGTCAGCGACGCGATGTCATACATCGTCTCCGGCGCAATCGCCGCGGCCTTTGCGTCGTAGCTCAGTTTTCCGAAAGCATGAATCGCTACTTTCCCGCGATATCCAACAGCCAGCGTCGCTCCTGGAAACGCCTTCTCCGCAATCGCTTTCTCGATCACGTCATAAGCCGGCCGCAGTTGCGCTTCGCCGCGCATATCCATCGGCTGCACGGTCATGGGATTCACCGGCAGCTCGATTCCGAATCCGGCCTTCAAATTCACACCGGGAATCGTCACCGGCAATTTCCCGCGCACTGGAATTTGTCCAAACAGCGCGCGCGCCGCGGCAATTTGCGCAACATCACTGATGCCAAACGCCGCCAGCCACGTCTCCGCTTGCGGAAATCGCTCGATCAAATATGGACTTCCGAATCCCACCGTGATCACCGGCTTGCCTGTTTTGTAAATCTGATCCGCCAGCGCCGCTTGCTCCGCGGGAACGTCAACGTTTCCCTTGCGGTCGCTCACGCGCACAAACAGTGCCAAAATTGCGACGTCGTAACTTTCAGGTGGCGGCAATTTCAGAATGGAAGCATTCACAAATCTTGTGTCCGCGCGCAGGGTCGTCACCGAGTCGAATCGCGAACGCAATTCGCGCTCAAGATCTTCTCCTGGATACGGTTCGGGATCAGCGTAAAAAGCCAGCAGCAGCGCCCGTGATGGCTTTGTTCCATCGAGCGGCAGCCGCTGAGGCGTGTCGCGCAACAGCGTCACGCCACGGTCTGAAATTTCCTGCGCTTCTTTTTGCCAGGCAGCGCTAGCGAATTTCTGATTAATTGCATTCACGTCCACGAGCCGGCTCGTGTTCAGGCCAAGCCGAGCTTTCGCGTGAAGAATACGCCGCACCGATGCATCGAGACGCTCTTTCGAAATGCTTCCCGACTTCGCTGCCGCCCGCAACGCTTCGAACGCCGCATCCGGTACCGGTGGCATCAACAAACAATCCGCTCCCGCCGCGACTGCGCGCACCGCCGCTTCTCCTGGCGCGTAGCGCACAGTGATTCCGCCCATGTCCATCGCATCGGTAACAATAAGGCCCTGATAGCCGAGCTGATTGCGCAGCAGATTGGTGAGTATGTTGTGCGAAAGCGTCGCCGGCGTGTCGGGGTCGGGCTCGAGAGCAGGAACGTTCAGATGCCCCGTCATGATGCTGTCGACCTGCATGGAGATGGCAACTCGGAAGGGAACAAGTTCAAGTTGATCAAGGCGAGCGCGATCGGCGCGAATCACAGGAAGATCGATGTGCGAGTCTGCAGCCGTGTCGCCGTGGCCCGGAAAATGTTTAGCCGTCGCCAGACCTCCATTTTCTTGCACGCCGCGAACGAACTCGCTCACAAATTGCGCGACGCGCTCCGGATCTTCGCCAAAGGACCGCGTGTTGATGATCGGATTTCCGGGATTATTGTTTACATCCGCGTCTGGCGCATAGACCCAGTGAATTCCGACGGCGCGTGCCTCGAGTGCCGTGATCTTGCCCACCGTGTAGGCGTCTTTTGGATTGCCACTGGCGGCAACTGCCATTGCCGTTGGAAAAGAGGTGCCCTCATCCAGCCGCATTGCCGTGCCGCGCTCGAAATCCGCGCCGATCAGAAGCGGCAGTTTTGACTTCGCCTGGAGCTGGTTGTTCAGCACCGCCGTGGGATAAGCCTGGCTCTTCACGATTCCCAGAGGCGATCCTTGCGTGATGTTGATGAACCCTCCGACGTGGAGATCGGTCACGTCGTGCAGGACCCGCCGGTATGCCGCCGTGTCCCTGGCCGTAAAACCTCCGTGATAAGTGGTGAAAAGAAGCTGCCCGATCTTTTCGTCGACGCTCATCTTGCGCAGCGTGCTTTCCACCCAGGCGTTCGCGGCCAGTGGTAATTTTTTCGCGCCGCTCTTTAGGTGAACTAGGCCTTGCTTAGCGACGGGTTTTTTTGCCGAAGTGCTGCGGCTCTGGCTGCGCGCGTTATAGGCCATAAGGAAAACGATCGAGACGGGAATCAGGAGCAAAAAACGGACCCGGCGTCCTCCCATTGGTTAGAATCCCCCAGCGGCCGCCGGCAGTCTGCATTTATACATAGCACACGCACCTCGTGCTCTCAACGCCGCTGCGGCCAGCGCGTTCCAGAATATCATTGTATGGTTGCAATAGCGGGGGACCCTTTGACTGGACTCAAGCGCGCGCACTGCACGTTCATCCATTTGACTATCTTTGTCGCGGTCCTCTCGCTTGGACCCGTGCCCGCGCGTGCCGCATCGAAACATTCAGGTCGCGCAGCGCGTGTTCAAACCGGCCTCGATGTTCTCGAATCGCAGAAGTTCGCTCCTCTTCGCGGCAAGCACATCGGCCTCATCACCAATCACACCGGCCTCGATTCGCAAGGGCGCAGTACCGTTGACCTTTTATCCCATGCCCCCGGGGTTCAACTGATTGCTCTATTCAGTCCGGAACATGGCCTCGCCGGCCGCAATGATGAAAAGATCTCTTCCTCCAACGATCCCGCCACCGGCCTTCCCGTTCATAGCCTCTATGGCGAAACGCTCCGGCCCACGGATGAAATGCTCAAGGGCATTGACACTCTTGTCTTCGACGTTCAGGACGCCGGCGTCCGGTTCTACACGTATACGACAACAATGGCCTATTGCATGGAGGAAGCCGCCAAACACAACATTGCGTTCTTCGTGCTCGACCGTCCCAATCCGCTCGGCGGTCAAATTGTGGAGGGCCCGATGCTCGATGCCGACAAAACCAGCTTCGTTGGGTATTTTCCATTGCCGGTGCGCTACGGCCTCACAATCGGCGAACTCGCCCAGCTATTCAACGCCGAAAATCACATCGGCGCCGACCTTCACGTCATCACCATGAAGAATTGGCACCGCAACTATTTTTTTGAGAGCACCGGCCTCAAATGGATTCCGCCCTCGCCAAATCTCCGTACGACGAAGGGTTCCATTCTCTACCCCGGAATTGAAATCCTGCAAAACGCCGGTGTCTCCGTCGGCCGCGGCACGGAAACTCCGTTCGAAGAGTTGGGGGCGCCCTGGCTCAACGGAGATGATGTCGCTGTGGCGCTGAACGAGCGTCATCTTCCTGGTTTGCATTTTGCAGCGAAACCCTTCATTCCCATTGTCGGTCTCTATAGCGGCCAGCGCTGCGGTGGCGTAGCTATTCGCATCACCGATCGTGCCGCGGTGCGCTCCATACGCACAGGCATTGAAATCGCCGCCATATTACTGAAGCTCGATCCCAAGCAGTTCGATCCCGAAAAACTCCTCTTGCTGATGGGAAACTCCGACACCATCCGGCAATTGCAGTCGGGGACGCCTCCCGAAGAGATCGTAGCCAGCTGGTCCACCGCTCTAACTGCCTTTGACCAAATCCGCCGCAAGTATTTCCTTTATAAATAGCCTGGTTTCGAATTGTGCTAAAGTTGCCTTCGTCATGCGCATCGTCTCATTGTTGCCGTCGGCTACCGAGATTCTCTTCGCGCTTGGTCTGGACCGCGAAATTGTGGGCGTAAGCCAAGAGTGCGATTTCCCACTGCGCGCCCGCACGAAGCGTGTGGTCATTCATTCGCGCATACCACACGATGCTTCGCCGGTGGAAATTGACCGGCTCGTGGGCGAATATGTGCACCGCGGCGAAAGCTTGTACGCCGTTGATGCCGAGGTGCTGGAAGCGTTGGCCCCAGATTTGATCGTCACACAGGATTTGTGCCACGTTTGCGCGGCCTCGCCGGACGATCTCGCGGCGGCGCTAGCACGATTTGAACGGCGCCCTGAAGTTCTCTGCCTCAATCCGCAGGATTTGGGCGACGTCTGGCGCGACATTCTTTGGGTGGGAGAAGAATCCTGCCGCGGCCCTCAGGCGGAAGCGCTGCTGAAACAGATTGGCGCGCTGCTTGGCGCGCTAGGGCAGCAGCTGCCGCAAACGGCGGATCGCCCTCGCGTAGCCTTTCTCGAATGGCTGCAGCCGTTCTACGTTGGCGGGCATTGGGTTCCGGAAATGATCTGTCTCGCTGGCGGCGAAGACGTTTTCGGACGGGCCCGTACGCCGTCCTTTCGAGTCGCTATCGAAGATGTGATCGATGCCGCGCCGGAAATCCTGCTCATCGCCCCTTGCGGCTACGCCGCCGAGCAAGCTCGCGACGAATACCAATCCATGTCATTTTCTGAACCGTGGCACGCTATTCCGGCCGTTCGAAGCGGTCGCGTTTACGCGCTCGAAGCCAACAGTTACTTTTCGCGCCCCGGCCCGCGCCTCGCCACCGGCATTGAAACGCTCGCCAAACTCTTCCATCCCGCCGTGGAGGTCAGCCGCGAAGCGGAAGCCGCCATCCTGCCAATCACTGCCGGCACAAGCACGGCCCGCGCCGCTTCGGTTTAGTCCGCACCGGGGCCGTTTGCCTCTGGACAGCTGTCCCCGCGGCCAGTTGACAATTCGTATTTTATATATAAGACTCTTATATGTAAGGAAGAGTTCTATGATCGGAACAGGAATCAAGCGCGGCACAGCGGAACTTGCCGTTCTCAGCGTTCTGGAAGACAGCCCGCTCCACGGCTATGAGGTGGCCCGCCGCATCGAGCAGCAAACCAAAGGCGCACTGCGCTTCACCCTCGCTGCCTTGTATCCCATGCTCTACCGCATGGAGCAACGCCGCTGGATTCGCGGAAGCTGGGAAACCAGCGATGCCGGGCGCCGCCGCCGCCGCTATCGCCTCACACCCGCAGGAAAGAAAATGCTTTCGCCGCTCCGCCAGGAATGGTCGGAACTCTTCCAAGCTTTGCGGCGGCTCAAGAAGGTGGCCCATGCCTGATTGGCAAACGCTCGTTCGCCGCCGGCTCGACGGACTCGCTCTCGAGCCCCACGAGCGCGCCCAAGTCATCGAAGAGCTCGCCGCCCACCTCGACGACACCTTCGAAGGATTGCGCCGGCGAGGATTGACAGTAGAGGACGCCGCTCAGCGCTGCTTGGGCGAGGTCAAGGATTGGCGAGATCTGCGCCGAAAGATTCAAACCGCCAGAACGAAGGAGAACATCATGACAAATCGCGTAAAGCAATTTTGGTTGCCCAGCCTGTTGACCCTTTTGCTGTCGATGGGCCTTCTCGCGCTGATCCAGATTTTTGGTCCCAATCCCTGGATGGTCGCCCGACACAGCGGCGGGTCTCTCGTCGCTCCCGTCACGGTGGTTTACATTCCCTGGCTGCTGGCATTGCCATTGATCGGGGCAATGGGAGCCTATCTATCAAATCGGGCGGGCGGCTCACAACGCGCGGTGTTTTCTTCCATCGTTTTTCCCGTGCTGCCCTATTTGGTCTTTTTTCTGGCTGTGCTTCCTATGATTGCAATCCTCAATGACCGCGTCGCCCACAACATCATGCTCGCTCCCTTGTTCGTTGGTCTATTCGCGTGGGTGTTGGCCCCCGGAGGGGCTTTGCTAGCTGGCGGCTTGCTCCTTCAGCTCTTTTATGCCCGACGGCTAACTTCACGCCGGGTTGTTAGCAACTGAACTCACCCGTTTCCAACGGTGATAAAACGGAAGCCCCGCGAGCATCAGAAGCAAGCCAATAGAAGAGCGGCCGGGGCGTTCAAGCCAGATGTTGAATGTCAGGGCCAACGCGCCGGCCACAAAAATGCCGGGCACCCAGGGATAGCACCAGCAGCGATAGGGGCGCGGCAAATCGGGTTCGGTCTTGCGCATTCGAAACAACGCGACCACTGCGAAACCGTAAAAGATCCAGCCCGCAAAAATGAAGAGATTGGTCAGCTCTTCGAACGTTCCCGTCAGCGCCATCAGGCTCGCGAGCACGCCTTGAAAAAGCAGTGAGCGTCCCGGCGTTCGGAATTTCGGGTGGATGCCATCCACAATCTTGAAAAATATTCCGTCGCGGGCCATGGCGTAGCCGACGCGCGCTCCGCTTAGCACGGACGAGTTCATGGAACCCAGCGCGGAAATCACCATCGCGAGCGTGATCCAAGCCGCCGCGCCGTGGCCCGAGATGTGCTCCACGACATCCGAAGCTATGTGTGGCGATGCTGCTACACTTTCGAACGGCAGCACCTTCAAGCATGCCGCGCTGAACAGCAGATAAACTGCGGCGACAAATCCGACGCCGCCGACCAGCGCACGTGGAAAATTTTTTTGCGGATTTTCCACTTCCGAGCCGACCAGATTTAAATCCTCCCACCCATCGTATGCCCAAAGCGCGGCGGCCAGCGTCGCCAGGAACGCGCCGAAGATGGCGGGGCCTCCCATACCCATCGCCGGCCAGAACGGATCGGGCGGGCGCGCGGCCGGCGCCGCAGAAAAAAACGCCGCGCCGATCACAATCGCCACGGACATGATCTTGATGGAAGTCAAGAACACCTGCACCGCGCCGCCCAGCCGCACGCCAAGATAATTCACGCCGGTCATCGCCAGCAGCCACACCACGGCCAGTGGCTGCGCCCAGGTGAACACGAAATCGTAGGGTTTGATCCAGCCCCCGAGCATAGGAACCGCCCCCGGAATTGTGATATGCACGGTGAACAACGGCGCTGCGATAGCAGGAAACAGGAAACTGAGAAACCGCATCATACCCGCCGAGATCGACGCAAGGGAACTGGGGCGTCCCACGATCGAATGTGTCCAGCCGAACAGAAATCCGTAGACCGGTCCGAAGCCACGGCGCAGATAGGCGTATTCGCCGCCCGCTTCCGGAATCATCGAACCCAGTTCGGCGAATGAAAACGCACCGAAGATCGAAAGAATCGCGCCCACGATCCACGCGGCAAATACGACGGAGACGCTGCGGCCTTCGCGCGCCATTTCCGCGGGCTTCAGGAAAATACCTGTTCCAATCATCGTGCCGACTACGATCGCCGCGGACGCCCACGCGCCCAGCCCACGCACCAGTTCCAGCCGTTTTTCGGTCATGGCTCCTCTGTGACGACGGCCTTTTAGGCAGGCGCCTTTTCTTCTCGCGACTTATCAACCGCGCCAAACCGGCTTGCCACAAAGCCAGTCACAAACGTCACGCCGGCCCCAATCATCACGTACCACGTAAACGCCACGCTCGTAAATCGAAATACACATAAAATCGTCGCGAGCCCCGCAATCATCCCGGCCAAGGCGCCACGCGCGTTGGCACTACGATCCAGCGTTCCCAGCAGAAAGAGGCCAAGCAAACTCCCGAATGGAAGCGACGCTACGGTCAGGCCTGTTTCGAGGAGAGGGCCCCACTTCACGAGGCCGAATCCCATTAGCACCAGTCCCCATACAAGCGTCATGCCCCGGGAGAGCCGCAGAGACCGCGTCGCTGCGGCACCCTGTCCGCGCAGTTTTGAAAAATCAAGCACGCTCGAAGCTGCAAGAGAATTTAGTGCTCCGCTGGCGTTGGACATCGCCACGGCCACAATCGATGCCAGCACAAATCCCGCCATTCCCGCCGGCATTTCCCGCACCACGAAGAGCGGCAGGATGCGGTCTTTGCGTTCCCCCACGGCCAACAGGGGCGTGTGTTGTGCGAGGACGTAGAGCAGAACACCAATCAGCAGGAACACGGTGAACTGGAACAGAACGATGCCACCGCTCGCGAGCAGCGCTCGTCGGCTGTCTCGCTCGCTTTTCGCCGCCAGCAGCCGCTGCACAATGGTTTGATCCGTGCCGTGGCTGGCCATGGTGAGAAATGCGCCCCCGATCAAACCGGACCAAAAGGTATATTTCATCGCAACATTCCAGGAAAAATCCAGAACCTGCAGCTTGTGGCCTGCCGAGGCCGCCACCTGTGTCACCTCGCTCCACCCGCCTGGAATCCGGTGCAGCAAGACAAAAAACGTCACCGCGCTTCCGGTCAGATAGAGCAAAAGCTGTGCCACGTCCGTCCAAATCACCGCCTTCATCCCGCCTTCGAACGTGTACAGCACCGTGAGCGCGATGACGATGACGACCGCCAATTTCTCCGATGTGCCCAGTACGACGCTCACTACCAGTGCGATCGCCGAAACGCGGACGCCTTCGGCAATCGCCCGTGTGATCAGGAAGGTGCTAGCCGCGACCGCGCGCATCCTCTCCCCAAACCGCTTTTCGATCAGCGCGTAGGCCGTAAAGAATTCTCCGCGAAAATATCCTGGGAGCAATAAAAGTACAATGAGCACACGCCCGATCAGATAGCCGAATACCAATTGAAGGAACGTCAGGTTTCCGCCGTAGGAAATGGCCGGCGTCCCGATGATCGTGAGTGTGGAGGTTTCCGTGGCGACGATGGAAAATGCCAGCGCCCACCACGGCGCGGTCCGCCCGCCTAGAAAATAGTCCGTTACATTTTGCTGGCCACGGCGGAAACGCATCCCCAGTGCCGTAACGCCGAGCAGATACGTAATGACAATCGCCAGGTCCAGCGGATGGATGCGCATCGAGAGTCTTTTCCACGGCGCCCTTCGGATGCTGCGGAAAAGTGCGTCGAGGATAGTGGCCGCCCGTCACCTCGTCAAGAAGTTGTTATGCCTTGCGTCAATGCTTTTCGCAACCTCCTTGCGGCGAATCGATTTGGTTTTGTCATTTTTCACGTATGCTCTTTCCATGAATTACGTTCTGGGTTTTGATGGCGGCGGCACAAAGACGGAATGTGTCTTGATGGACCCGGCTAGAAAGATTCTCGCCCACAGCTTTTCTGGCCCATCGAACCCTTGGCGTGTTGGCGTGGAATCGGCCACACGTGAAATCGAGAAAGCCGCGGATCTTTCCCTGCAAGCGGCCGGGGTTGCACGAAATGTGGTCGTTGCACTAGGTGCGGGATTGGCGGGCACGGGAAAGCCGGAGATAAAGGAGCGGATGCAGACGTCACTTGCAGGAGCATTCCCCGGCGCTGCGGTCAGCATTTTTACGGATTTGGAAATAGCGCTAGCGGCTGCCGGGGAAGGCCCGGTGATCGTCCTTGTCGCCGGAACCGGATCTGCTGCAATTGGCCGCAACGCACAGGGCCAAATCTGGCGCACCGGGGGACAAGGCCCGCGGCTGGGTGACGACGGCAGCGCGTTTGACATCGGCAGCCGGGCGGTTGCGAGGGCGATGAAGGAACGAGACCAGCGGGGAACGGACTCGATTCTGGGAATGAAGATTCTAGAGCAGCTCGGTTATGCCTCCTGGCCGGAACTGCAAGAGCGTGCCGCCCTGCAGCCAGACAACATTTTTCCTTCGGTATTTCCCATCGTGGCAGCCGCGGCCGATGCCGGAGATTCTGCAGCGCGTGAGATTTTGCTTCAAGCAGCAGGCGAATTATCCTCTTTGGTGAATGCCGTTGCCGAACATTCGGGCCACGGCCGCGAAAATATTATGATTGTGAAAGTGGGAGGAACCGTAGGCCGGTGCGCATTTTTTGATGCGCAACTTGACGCGGCATTAAAGCGGGTTTTGCCCCAGGCGCAAATCGGCGGGCTTCGAATGTCGCCCGCGGAGGCAGCGGCACGCGCCGCGCGATAATGAAATGTCCGAAGAAGGATCACTCCGTGAACGCGCGCTTATCGCCACCGGCGACGAACTTGCCGTTCTTTTGCATCATCCCTCGACGGATGTGCTTCTCGCGCTTCTCGGCAATCCGGCCCTTGACGAGACTCAACTCTGTCTGCTACTGGAAAGAAAAAACCTCCCGTCAGAAATTCTCGAGGACCTGGCGCGGCGCAAACCTTTGCTCAAGAGCTACCGGGTAAAGCGTTTGCTGGCTTTTCATCCGCGCACGCCACGGCTCATCAGCCTGCGGCTTCTCCGCGACCTTTATCTGATGGACCTTGTGCAGATTGCGATTTTGCCCGGTGTTTCCGCCGAGCTGAAGCGCAACGCCGAAGAGCAATTGCTCGCGCGTTTGCCGCAACTTCCCCTCGGGCAAAAAATCACATTAGCGCGGCGCGGTCCCGCACGCGTGGCCGGCGCTCTGCTCGCGGAAGGTCACACGCAAGTCGTCTCGGTTGTTCTCGATAACCCGTACATGACGGAAGCACAAATTCTGAGAGCCCTCTCCCGAGAAAAGCTTCCCACTTGCGTGATTCCGGCCATCGTTCACCATCGCAAGTGGTCCAGCACCTACAACGTTCGCCTCGCGCTTGTCCGCCACGCTTCGGCGCCGCTCGCCACGATACTTTCCTACCTTCCCGAGCTCGCTGTTTCCGACCTGCGGGAATTGGCCGCCCCGGGTATCGTTCCTGAAAGTCTTCGCAAATATCTGCAGGCTGAAGTGCAACGCCGCATGCGCGCCAGCAAGAAAGCAGCAGGTGGGAGTGGTCCCGCCAAAGACCATCCGGCATCCAATCGGGAGTAAGCATCGGTTTTTCCACTCGTAAAATTCGCCGATCACCCGCATGACTTCCTTGACATCGACATCGAAAATCACATTGCTGGGAACAAATCATTCCCTTCCGGCGTCGTATATCTTGTGACGGAAAAAGGGGTATGCTTGCAGCAGCGAAGCGACGATTTCGCCCGCGCGCCGTGGTACGTAATCCCTGGCAGGGGGTTGCAGCAGTTCTATGGGCAGCGGGGATCATCCGGCCCGACGACTCGAACACCGCTGGGCGCCGCGTTACTCGTTTCGCGTAGACCTCGAGATCGAATGGGGTTCCGCGGTCCTTCGTGGAAGCACGCGCGACGTCAGCGCCAGCGGAATGTTTATCGAAGCCGCCGATCCGCTCTGGGTAGGAGCGGGCTTCACCGCGCGATTGACTCTCGATCGTCCCGTAAGACTCGACTGTTTTGTGAAACGCGTGGTGCCCGGACGTGGCATGGGCGTGTCCGTGGCTGTTTCCGAGTCCGAAAGCCAGAAGCCTTACGAGGGCCTGCTTTCCTTACTCTCCAACACCGGCTCTTGATCCCGTTTTATACTAAGGGCAATGACACGCTGCCTTGATTGCGGTTCTGAGCGGACAGCGGATCAGTGTCCCTCCTGCGGACTGACTTCCGCGGCCGCTGAAGTCATGTTCCGCCGGCGCCTGCTCAAGCGCACCGCGATATTTCTCGCGGGGTCACTGGCGTTTCCGTATGTCAGCCAGATTTATCCGCCGCTCGATCTGGACCTCATGCTGGTGTTCTTTGGCGTGCTTTTCTTTGTCGCACTGGCCATCGCCGTGGTCCTCGACCGGCGGTCGCGAAATCGCCGGGAACTGGAGTTACTCAAGCGCGTCTACTCGGGATTCATTCCTCTGCCGTGGATTCTAGCCGCTACACTTCTTGTGAACGGAAAGTTGGACTCGCAAAAAAACTTGGCTTACTACCCCACGACCGTGGATAGCCGCTACAACATGCCGGGAATTGTCCGCGGTACGCGGCGGTTGTTTGTTCATTCCTGGCGCGAAGGGCAGAAAATCGAGCGATTAGCGGTAGATTTCGATGATTACGATCGTTTTCGCGCAGGCGATTTGGTGGTTGTGGGCGTCGAACCCGGCGCGCTTGGCATTCCGTGGTACTACGGCGTGTATCGCCGCTGAAAAAAGTTCTCAGGTTTCGGTTATTAGGTTTCAGTCAAAAAGAAGGAACTCTGCGTGTTGGCTCCGGAGGCCATGGACCTGCGCACACTGGTGTGCCGTGCCCGAGTCTCCTCGGTATCGCTGTATAACGTAGCGAGAACTCTCCGCAATTCTCACTTCTATTCGCAACCTAACTACAAATAGCAAAAGCTTAAAACTGCAGTTCAGTACGCCGGTTTGCCGTTGATCAGAAGGGGGACTTCCAGCTCTAGGACATGGCCATCCTTGCCGAGACGAAATCTCACCAGTTGCATGCTGCCGATGTCGCGCGTTTTCCACTCGGGGGTCTCCAGCGGCTGATCCGGCTTATCGGCAAGCGACCATTCCACGTCTTCGCCCCGCGGCTTCACTGTTTGAGGATTGATTTCGTAGGCCTCTTGTTCTTTCACATCGAGGAGCAAGTAGCGCTTCCATAGGTGCACCAGCAGAATCCCCTTCTTCTCGGTGTGATAGATATTCCAGGACTTTGGCGCTTGGTCATTGAACTTCACGATGGCGAAAGCGACCGACTTCCAAAGAAGTTTCCTTTCGGCTAACTGTGAGCGTGCCTGAAGAGGCAAAACGCAGATCGCCGAAGAAAGGACGGCAAGCACTGCGGCCAAACTCCTGATTCTCAATTCCAAACCTCGCTGAACGACCTGTCGAGGAGCTTGATGGCTTCCTCCACGTCGGGCTTGGTCGTATTAAGCATGGGGGCGAGGCGGAGGGTGTTGCCGTAGAGGCCGCCCTTGCCGATGAGCAGGCCGCTCCGGCGCGCGCTCTCCATCACCTGGGTAGCCGCTTCGGGCGCGGGCTCTTTGGTCTTGCGGTCTTTCACCAACTCGAGCCCTTGCATGAGTCCCATGCCGCGCACGTCGCCGATGAGCGAATACTTCGCCTGCAACTGTTCCAGCTTAGCGCGCAAGTATGTGCCAACCACATCAGTGTTCTCGAGCAAATTTTCTTCTTCGATCAGCTCGATGGTGGCCCTGGCCGCCACGCTCGTCACCGGATTGCCGCCGAATGTAGCGATGTTCGCACCCTGGAATCCAGCGGCAATCTCCGGCGTGGTCACCGTCAAGCCAATTGGCACGCCGTTGGCCATGCCTTTGGCGCTGGTAATCATGTCCGGAATGACTTCCCACTGCTCGATACCGAACCATTTCTTACCGGTGCGTCCCCAGCCGGTTTGCACTTCGTCTGCGATGAACAGCGCGCCATACTTTTTCACGATCTTGAAGACGATCTTGAAGTACTCCTTCGGTGGGGTAATGAATCCACCGACGCCTTGAATCGGTTCGGCGATGAACGCGGCGATGTTACCGCTGGTCCCGGTCTGAATGAGATTTTCCACGTCATCGGCACAGGCAACTTCACAATCGGGATATTTCAAGTGCAGCGGGCAGCGATAGCAGTAAGGATTCACGGCATGAGAGACGCCCACGCTGATGACGCCCCCCTTGCGATAGGGCGAGTGCGCGGTGACAGCCTTGGCGAGCGCCGAGCCACCGGAATAGCCATGGCGCAACGCCACCACGTCGTAGCCGCCGGTGGACATGCGCGCGAGCAGAATAGCGGCTTCGTTTGCTTCAGTGCCAGAGTTGGTGAAAAAGCTCTGTTGCAAGTTTCCGGGCGTAATTTGCGCGATCTTCTCAGCCAGCGCCACTATGTGTTCGTTGGGGTAGAGCGTCGAAGTGTGCTGCAGCCGGTTGACCTGCGCGCTCACTTTGCTGGAAATCTTCGGGTTGCAATGACCCACGGAGACGGTCAGGATGCCGCCGAAGAAATCCAGATACTTGTTGCCTTCCATATCCCAGAGGTGCTGCATCTCGCCGCGGTCGGCCACCAGCGGCTGCTGGAAGTAATTGGTCACCGAGGGCCACAAGTATCTCTTGTGCTTGGCGACGACTTCGTCGCTGCGCGCGCTGCGGGCGAGTTGGGATGCGGGTACGAATTGTGCGTGTGTGGTCACGGATGAAGCCTCATTCCATCTGTAGGATCTTCAAAGTGTACGATGCGGAGTTGCGAGCGGCAAGGGAGAGAGGAGAATTGGGGATTTGATTCTATAGTGGACCGCGCCCGAGTCCCCGGCCAGTATTGTTCGCCGCTGTACATTTGTTTTCCATGCTCCGCATCCTCACCGAGCGAATTTGGGCAGGCGCAGATGTGCTTATCTAGTACCGACATAGTACTTCGTGTTCAAAATTGAACAGACAGATTTGAACTTAATTCATAGCCTGCCTACAGGATAACCATGACTGAGCCGCGGGCAGATTGGCATGAAGGGGGCTCCGCCCCGGCATAGCGAATCGCTTGTCATGTCGCCGAAATCAAAACCGAACCTGGAGCAAGTAGATCGGGCCTCGGCCTTCGACGCACTTGGGGTCACACGGAACCATGTGCGAATCCTCTTTGTTCATCGTTTCCCGGTGGAGATTGAGCACTGTTTGTATGAACTCAAGAAGGCGAGGTTCGTAGTCAGCTCAGATGTAGTTGCGACTCCCGAGCAGTTCGCCGAGCGGCTCGGTTCGGAACTCTTTGACCTCGTGCTGGCTGAGCACCCCAGTCCCAATTGGCAAGAAACGCTATTATTAAACATTCTTCGCGAGATGAAGAAGGACATCCCCGTCATCTTCTTGGTCAACCGCTTGAAACGGGAAGCTGCCGCGAAGTTCATCCTTAGGGGTGTCTCCGATTGCGTTGAAATGGATAGGATTAGCCACCTACCTGTGGCCATTCATCGAGCTCTCGATGAGAAATTGTTGCGTGATCAACGCGACCGCGCCGAGAAGGAATTGCGGCGCTCGGAGGCTCGCTATCGCGCCCTGGCGGGAAATCTAAGCTACGGAATTTGCCGCTGCGGTCTCGACGGCGAGTTTCTGGAAATGAACGAAGCGATGATCAGGATGCTCGGCTATGAGTCAAGAGAGGAACTCCTGCATTTAGGCCTTGCCCGCGACATTGTTCAAGACCCCTGCAAATTAACCCAATTGCTGGGTCAATCTGGCGCAAATGCTCAGGTCGATCCCATCGAAACAGAATGGCAGAGGAAGGACCGCGCGACCTTGAAGGTCCGGCTCAGCGGACGAGAAGTCCTCAACGAGCAGGGCGAACTAGAATCCTACGAAATTATCGCCGAAGATGTCACCCGGCAGCGAGAGCTGGAGGACCACCTCCGCCGGCTTGCAGCCAGCGATTCTCTGACCGGACTGGCCAACTATCGCCACCTCGTAGACGTGCTTGATGGGGAAATCAAGCGCAGCAACCGCACGAATCGAGAATTTGCCTTGCTGTTCTTTGACATGGACGGATTGAAACGAATCAACGACCGCCACGGACACATGGTCGGGAGCCAAGCGCTGTGCCGGTTGGCCGATGTTTTGAGTTGCTGCTGCAGGGCCATTGATACTCCTGCGCGCTTCGGCGGGGACGAGTTTGCTGTGGTCCTGCCGGAAACCAACGCGAAGGAGGCCGACCTGGTGACACGACGCATCTGCGAAAGAGTTGCTAATGACGGCAATGGACCAAAGCTTTCCGTCAGCGTGGGTATCTCCGTGTATCCCCAAGACGGAGATACGATTGAGAAGCTCTTGCGCGAAGCAGACTCGGCACTTTATTCGATGAAGCAGGAAAGACGGTTGGTCGCACAATCTAGGCGTGCCGCTGGCGTGCACTAGACTTCTTCCCGCAATCCAAGGCGGCATCAACATGGGCTAGAGCAGTTCTATAGCGCTCATTGGCTCATCCCTTCACTGTTCCAAATTGAATAGAATGGCTCCCGTCTCCTTGACATCCTGTATACATGCCTAAGAAAAAAGATTTGAAAGGATCGCGCCAAGCGACACTTGCCGGCGTCCAGAAAGAAATGGCGAAACCACGCGTGGCCAAGTCCGCGCGGAAAGAGTATGCGAATCTCGGGCGCTGGCGCGGACTCTTTTGCTGCTCTCTCGCTACGGCCGGAAAACCGAACCTTAAAAGGTCCGCCCCGAAGTTTCCCAAGAGTTGTTGGCGGAGATGATCGGCACAATTCGCTCCCAGGTCAATTTTCTCATGAATAAATTCCGGAGACTGGGCTTCATTCGTTACAACGGCGGCCTTCAGGCCCACAGTTCCCTCTTATGTAGTCCTGCACGAGCAAAAACCGGCTTTGCACACCCGAAAATTGTGCAGTCTCTCCATTCTCCAGCGTTCCATCTTCCCGCCGCCAATGGCCGAATCGACACCTGCGCTTCATTCCTGGTGAAACGATTCAGGAGACTTTAACACTACTGTCATATGCTTTGTTTATTTTGAAATGGGCATGGGACCCGGAAAGCTCCCCATGCGTCCCGTAACTTCCCCGTCCAGAAGATTGACGTCCCGCGTCCCGGCCACGGAGACGTCTCCGGTGTACCGGCAGTGCCATGGGCGCGAAGATGTCTCGCGCGTTCGGAATATGCGCATGGGCGCTTATTCATAGAGACACCCCAGCCAAGGGCTGAGGGCGTCCTGACCAGGCTGCATTTTCTTGTGCAAGAAGGGCGGATCCGGGCCGACGCCGTGGTGCGGCACGCAAAATCCGGCGTTGGGTTAGGTATGAAATTCACCGCGCTGAGCGAGCAAGACCGGCCAAACTGGTCGCTTTGCTGGCCAGGCTTCGCGGGACGTATCAATCCCGCAGAAAATCGTAAATTGAGAGTTCCGGCGTGATGATCTCCTTCGCGCCTTTCGAACGGCGCACCGGGACGAACTCAAAGTCGACGAGATCCCACCAGTGGCCCGCCCACTGTTCCAGCAAGCGCACATCCCCGCACTCCATCGGCTGGAAGCAGCGTTCGAGGTTTGTCTCCGCCCAGCTTTCCACATAGGCGAGGCCGTCCGGAGCCATTCGCTCCTTCTAGCGGAAGCCGCGATAAACCGCTTTCAGGTCCCGATTCTTGAATCGCTCGATGACTATACAGAGGATCAGAGATCACCCATGTCCCTTTCTGGAGGATGCCGCCTCGGAAATCGTCGAACATACCAGCCCATGATGGTGGACAATTTCATTTCTGTCGCGCTCCTCCATCACTCGGCGATAGAATCCCACCCGTGGCCCCTGCTTTCGCATGATGATGCAAACGCACATTCACCTTCGCCTCGCTGCTCCTGAAGATATTCCCGTTCTGCGCGAACTGATCGACGCTTCCGTTCGCGGATTGCAGACGCATGACTACACCCCCGCCCAGATCGAAGGCGCGCTTAAGACTGTTTTTGGCGTTGATAGCCAGCTCATCGCCGATGGAACGTATATTGTGGCGCAAGCCGAGCCTGCCGCTGTCGACCTCACTAGGGCAAAGAGCACGCAACCCGAACTGATGATCGTCGGATGCGGCGGCTGGAGCAAGCGCAAGACGCTCTACGGGAGCGACCATTGGACAGGACGCGAGGATGCCCTGCTGGACCCTCTTCACGATGCGGCAAAGATTCGCGCTTTTTTCATCCATCCGGATTGGGCGCGCCGCGGAGTCGGCAGCATGATCCTGCGGGCTTCGGAAGATGCGGCGAGGTCCGCCGGGTTTGGCCGCTACGAAACGGGGGCAACGCTTACGGGCGCAAAACTCTTCGGCGCGAAGGGCTATGTCGCCGTGAAACCTATCTCGATTCCATTGGTGAACGGCGAATCGCTCCCGGTGATCCACATGGAAAAATCGGCCTGAGGCGAAGCTTTGCCCTGCTGCTTGGCTCCTGAACGCAATCTCGAAACCACCGCAGATCAAGGCCGGTCTCAACAACATGTATCAGGACCGTCCCAATTGGTCGGCCAGCATGCAGCGGCGCATGCAGAGCCTTTGTCGCCGGAAAGGCCTGAAGCCATTTAAACTCTTCGCGGAGAATCACTGCCAGGGAATGGGCACATCCAGCTCCGGCCCATTCATTAACCCACGCTCCCCGATTCTCGAAAAAATTTTGCGATTCCGTGAGCATCAACAACTTCAGACGCGAGACGCTCAGGCAGGTATAATCCCCGGCTATGATTTCAGCCTCGGAACTCCTTCGGCGGGTGTACCGAATGTTTGCGCGGGTATTTCCACGATGCAGCGTGATTTCGCAAGCAATCGCTTACAATCTTTTCTTGGCGTTTTTCCCAACTCTGCTGATTGCCGTGGCGCTGGCGACGAGCCGGATCGGTGGAAAGACGAGTCTGTTTGACCTGATCGCGGATCTCACGCAGTTTCTGCCTCCGGGGAGCCAGGCGATCGTTTCGGAGTTTTTGGTAAAACGCGGACCGGAAGCATGGAAGATCGCGGCGCTCGGATGGACGGGAATGCTACTCGCAGGATCACAAGTCATGAAGCTGGTGATGCAGGGGATTCACAACATCTATGGAGACACCGAAGAGCTTGGGTTTCTGCACCGGCAAGTTCGCGGCTTGATGTTACTGCTAGTGACCATTGCTCCGCTGCTGGGGGCGGCCGTCCTCGGCGTTCTCGGTAAGCCCTTGCGGCGGTGGATTGCACATGAAGTCGGCAAGCACGCCATTTTGCAAGGGTGGTGGAATTTCTTTTTTCCCGCCGCCGCGATGGTGCTGGCCATGATGGCGTTGACGGTGATTTATCGCGTGGCGCGACCCCAGGAGGACAGCATGCGCAACGTGCTGCCCGGAGCAATGGTCGCGACGCTCCTGTGGTGGCTGGTGGACGTGCTGTTTGGGGTTTACGTGCGCCGCGTCCCCTACAGTGTCGTGTATGGCGGCCTGGCAGCCGTGATCGGCTTGATCATCTGGATGCAGCTTTCCGCGGTGATTATTTTCCTGGGTGCCGCCTGGAACGCGGAGCTGGCGGAGAGCCGCAAAGAGGCGCGGGTCCATGCCTGAACAATTCGTCCGTGTGGAGTGCTATTCCGGATATAAGGCAGACCAGCGTCCCTTGAGGCTGAATTTGATCAACGGAGTCAGGGAGGTTGTGGCGATTGAGGATCGCTGGTATTCACCGGGCGCGACCTACTTTCGCGTGCTCGTGGACGACGGCGACCGTTACGTGCTTCGCCATGAAGAAGCGCAGGATGTCTGGAGCCTGGCCGGATATCGAGCAGCTACGTGCGCCACGATAGTAATGTCCCCTTTTGACCAAAATAGAAATGTCCCCTAATAAGACCTCCGAAAGGAGGTCGGATTGAGGCGGACAGAGATGAGCAACGAGGAGTTGAGAAAGGTGGAAGTGCTGGCGCGTGTGCGGAGCAAGCAGTTGCGGATCGTCGATGCGAGCAAGCTCCTGCATGTGAGCTATCGACAAGCGAAGCGGCTCTGGAGGCGATATCGCGACGAGGGAGCGGCAGGCCTGAAGCACCGCAACACGGGTCGGCCCTCGAACCACGCTCATGACTCGAAGTTTCGCAACAAGGTACTGCAATTGGTGCGGGAGAAGTACGGTGGGCCGGTAGGCGAGCGCTTTGGTCCGACTTTGGCGGCCGAGCATCTGGATTCCGAGGACAGGCTCAAGGTGAATGCCGAAACGCTACGACAGTGGATGCTGGCGGCAGGCCTGTGGAGCCGGGCGCGCAGGAGGCGGCAGCACCGTCGCAGGCGCGAGCGCAAGGAGCACTTTGGAGAGATGGTGCAGATGGATGGGAGCTTTCATCCGTGGTTGGAGGAGCGCGGGCCAGAGGGCTGCTTGATCGACATGGTCGATGACGCGACGAACCGAACATTGGCGCGAATGGGTGAGGAAGAAACGATCTGGGCAGTTGCGGATAGCTTGCGCGCCTGGATCGAGCGTTACGGGGTGCCGCTGGCACTGTATGTGGACTGGAAGAATCTGTACAAGCGGCCGGCGACACCGAAAGAGCGGCTGCGCGGAGAAGAGCCAATAACGCAATTTGGACGCATGTGCGCGAAGTTAGGAATTGAGCTTATTGCTGCGAATTCGCCACAAGCGAAGGGCAGAGTCGAAAGGATCCACGGGACGCATCAAGATCGGCTGGTGAAGAAATTGCGGCGAAAAGAAATCACGAGTCACCAGCAAGTGAACGTGTTCCTGGAGAACGAGTATCTGCCGGAACACAATCGGAGGTTTGTCCGGCTGCCAGCCAAGCCAGAGGATTATCACCGGCGAGCACCGCAAGCGGCCACATTGGATCGGATTTTCCGATTGGAAAGCCCGCGCACGATCTACAACGATTGGGTGGTGCGGTATGACAACCGGTTTTTCCAACTCCAGCGGCAGAGCCGACATTACGCACCGGCTCATAGCCAGGTAGCGGTGTGCGAAGGGCGGTACGGAAATATCACCATCGAATATCGGGGACGCGCGCTGGATTGGCGTGAGATCCCGGCGCCAGCGAAACCGTGTGTGCCCGCGATCCAAGCCGGGAGGGAAGGGGTCAAGAAACTGAGACTGCCAACGACGAAGCGGAAGTGGGCCCCCGCGGCGGACCATCCCTGGCGACAAGCTGCTCGCCGAGCGGCGGAGCAGAAAGCAACGCGAGAGGCAGCGGCCATGCGGTCGTCGCGGAGGTCATGGAGCGGGTGTAGCGCACAGTGAAGTGCGAAAAACGGGGGATGCTATGGCTCGACCGAGTTGGGAATCGTCGCTCCTAGGCGCTGCTGACGCGAAATTTTCTGCGGAAAAGCGGCGTCGTCAGAAAATCCGCCGTAGCCGTCCGGCCGTTGAGCTTGCCCTGCGCTGCGCCCTAAGCGCTCCGCCCTACGGGCTCCGCAGGGCTTCGCTTCGGGCAAGCTCAACGAACAACAACGAAACTGCAAATGCAAAACCTAAAAAAGGGGACATTTCTATCTTGGTAAGAAGGGGGACATTTCTATTTTGCTTTGACATTCCCGTTTCCTATGCTTGTGCCTCACAAGAAAAAATGATGATACTATTTACCCCCATTTCCTATTTTGAATGGACAGACCAGTAGAATCGTGTGCCTTTCAGCCGCAGCACAGCCCCAGCTCCTGAGAACTCAACCCTCAGCACATTACTTACGACAAGTCAGGCGCCCTCTTAATTTATGTTTCCTTGACCGAAGTTCCCCCGATC
>Ga0209577_10000453_pt1 | contig 41534 bp, 31 predicted proteins | sample GraSoiAngelo_109_FD_185874 | JGI IMG/M metagenome (GOLD analysis project Ga0209577, IMG submission 185874) | Grasslands soil microbial communities from the Angelo Coastal Reserve, California, USA - 14_0903_12_20cm (SPAdes) (version 2) | ecosystem: Environmental > Terrestrial > Soil > Grasslands... | reverse complement strand
ACGCCAGCAAACAAGTTACGGGCGATTACTTGCCTATTTATTGAGACATCCCGGATTGATTTGGCCGTCGTTTCGGTTTGCCCGGCAAATTGCGCGCGTTCGCGCAGCTTTAACCGAAGCGATTGTTGCGCTCGTCAGCGAATTGTAGGGCAGGCGCATCGCCTGCAACCCCTGGCAACCGGAGCGGTTGCCCTACAAATTTTTCGCCGGCTCGATGTGGACGAGGACGTCGGCGATACGCGGATCGCTTTCTTGAAGAGCTCGCTTCACTTCATGCGCAATGTGATGACCTTCCCGAACCGAAATCTTGCCATCCACTTTAGCGTGAAGATCGACATAAAAACTGAGGCCCATTTTGCGGACAAAGCACTTATCAATTTCGACAACACCTGGAACTGACGCCGCCGATTCGCGGACACGATGGACAATTGCACCGCGCGGCGCGGTATCGAGAATCTCGTAGAGCGCGGGCCGCAACAGTCGCACGCCAATACTGGCGATTACGAGGCAAACGAAAATGGCGGCCCAATTATCGGCGCTCCGCCATTTCTCACCGCCGATCAACGCGATTGAAATTCCCACGAACGCCGCGATCGACGTTAGAACGTCAGCGCGATGACGCCAGGCATCGGCTTCGACCGCGATACTTTCGATCGAGCGACCGAAACGGATCACGTAACGAAAGAGCGTTTCCTTGACGATGACAACCATCACGAGAATCAGCAACGTGAACGAGGCCGGCGCGGAATGCGGTAAGAACATCGTGCGCGCGCTTTCCACCGCAAGCGCGACGGCTGCGATGAACACACTGCACGCGACAAAAATCGCAGTCAACGGTTCGGCCTTGCCGTGACCATAAGGATGCGTGGCGTCCGGCGGCCGCGCGGCAAAACGCAAGCCGCCCCAAATCGCGATTGAGCCGGCAACATCGAGCGCCGATTCCATTCCATCCGCAATCAGTGCATAAGCATTTCCAAAAAGGCCGCCAGCGATTTTGATGATGGCGAAGGCGATGTTCACAATCAAACCAATCAGCGCGAGACGCGCGCCGGTTTGCAGATTGCTCGCGACAGGCTGAGGATGCGGCGCCGAATTCATCGAATGAGCAAAACTATAAAGGCGATCGTTTACGAAAGGCACGGAAATCCGGCGGAGGTTTTGCAAATTCAAACGCAACCGTGGCCGAAGCCGGCGGCGGCCGAAGCCATTGTGGCAATGCGCGCGGCTCCAATTAATCCAGCGGACATCAACGCGATCGAAGGAAAATATCCTGGCCGACGCGAAGTGCCGGCGGTCCCAGGATTCGAAGGCGCGGGCGTGGTTGTTGAAGTTAGCGCCGACGTCTCGACCATCACCCAAGGTGCGCTGGTGATTTTGCCGCACAACATCGGGACCTGGCGGGAAGCGCTCGCGGTCAAAGCAAGTGAACTCGTAGCCGTGCCGCCGGAGATTGAGCCAGTGCACGCGGCGATGTTGAAAATTAATCCAATGACCGCGTGGCGTTTGCTCCATGATTATGTCGATCTTGCCCGCGGCGATTGGTTAATTCAAAATGCGGCAAACTCGGCGGCGGGCCGGGCAGTGATTCAAATTGCACACGAGCTCGGTTACAAAACGGTGAATGTGGTGCGGCGCGCGGAGTTGATCGATGAATTGCGCGGCGAAGGCGGCGATGTCGTTCTGGTCGATGGCGAAAAATTGCGCGATGAAGTAAAAGATGCGACGAGCGGCGCGGCGATTCGTCTCGGCTTAAATGCCGTCGGCGGCGAGAGCGCGCTGCGTCTGGCCAATTGTCTCGCGTTTGGAGGAACGCTGGTCTCGTTTGGCGCAATGAGTTTACAGCCTTTAAAAATTCCGACCGGTCTGCTCATTTTCAAAGACCTCCGGTTCCGCGGAATCTGGATCAATAAATGGTACGACGACGCGACGATGCAGGAACGAATGGAAGCATTTAAGCGGCTGTTCGACATGGCCAAGCGCGGTCTACTAAAGACGAAAGTCGAGAAGGCTTACCCGATTGAGGATGCGAAAGCGGCCGTGGCGCACGCGGCGCAAAGCAAACGCAGCGGCAAAATCATCTTCGAATTCGGAACCTAGTTTGAATTGCTCGATCACTTTTTTTCTCCGCCTCTCCTCTTTCAAAGAGGAGAGGATTGAGGTGAGGAGTTTCCGGTTCATAGAAGCAACCCTCACCCTACCCTCTCCCTTAAAACCGGAGAGGGAAATCAAAGCAATAGAGAGATGGCGAAGGTAATTGTTGTCGGTGCAGGGATTAACGGAGTTACTTCCGCGATAGAGTTAAAAAAACGCGGCCATCAGGTTACGCTTGTCGACCCTGGTCCCCTGCCCCATCCACTCGCCGCTTCGACCGATATCAGCAAAGCGGTTCGAGCCGCTTATGGTCCAGACGAAGATTACACTGCGCTCGCCGAGCGTTGCATCGAGCTTTGGCGAAAATGGAACAGCGAGTTCAGCGTCGAGCTCTATCACGAGACGGGCGTTTTGTTCGTTTGCCAGCACCCGATGCGGCCCGGCGATTTTGAATATGAGAGCTGTCGCGTCTTGGAAAAACTGGGACACCGGTTAGAAAGATTCGATTCGTTCACGTTCCATGAGCGTTTTCCAGCGTTCGCTCCGGACCGATTTCAGGACGGCTTCTTTGATCCGGATGCGGGTTATGTCGAAAGCGGCCGCGTGGTTGCGACACTAGTCGAACACGCGAAATCGATTGGCGTTGAACTGCGCGAACGAGCGAAGTTCGTCGCGCTCAATGAAAACGATGATCGCGTCCATGGAGTTGTTTTGGACAATCGCCATCGAATCAACGGAGACGCAGTCGTGATCGCGGCCGGCGCGTGGACGCCGTACGTGCTGCCATTCACAAAAAAATTTCTCCGGGCGACGGGGCATCCGGTTTTTCATCTCAAACCGGACAAGCCGGAGCTTTTTTTGCCGGAGCGCTTTCCATTTTTCGGAGCGGATATTTCGACGACGGGCTACTACGGCTTCCCGCTGAACCAGGGCGTCGTCAAAATCGCGAACCACGGTCCCGGGCGCGAGATGTCACCGGATTCTGCAGAGCGCGTTGTTACTGCTGAAGACGAGAACGCTTTGCGCGAATTTCTAAGATCGACAATCCCCGCGCTGGCTGAGGCGGCGATCGTTTACACGCGCGTCTGCATGTATTGCGACACGAACGACGGAGATTTTTGGATCGCAGCCGATCCGCAGCGTTCGAATTTAGTGATCTCAACCGGGGATTGCGGACATGGATTCAAATTCGCGCCGGTTTTAGGCGAGATCACCGCCGACGCAGTCGAAGGTAAAGCAAACCCATTTCTCCAAAAATTCCGCTGGCGGCCCGAGATAAAATCCGGTGAAGCGAAAGAAGCGGCCCGCTTCGCACCGAATTAACTTTGCGGCGCGGACTGCGCCGGTTCTTTTTTCGGCTGGCGCCTGAGTAACGTGATCTGTTTGATTCGCGCGGAATCAGATGGACTCCAGGTCGCGATGTCCGGATCGTCTTTGAAAGCGTTGTGGACGATGCGGCGCTCGTAGGAGTTCATCGGTTCAAGCTGAAGTGATCGTCCAGTGGCGCGCACGCGCTCAGCAAGTTCACGAACGCGTTGCACAATCCGGTCTTCGCGCATTGAGCGATACATTTCGCAATCAACGACAACTTTCGGCGCGTCTTTGTCCTTCGCCTGCAAGAGGCGGTTGAGCAAGAATTGCAATGCTTCCAGCGTTTCGCCGTCGCGTCCAATCAAACGGCGGCTTTCCTCGGTGTAAATTTGCAGGACCGGATTGCCCGCTTCGTTCTGCGACTCTTCGATTTGAACGACGAAGCCGAGATAACCAAGGATGGTGTCGAGCAATTCTTTCGGCGTCATCATTTTCGTTTTCCGGCGGGCACGCGTTTTTCCAGCGTCGGCATCGGTTGGCGTTTGTTGTAGTAAAATTGCACGATACTGAAAAGGTTTTGCGTGGTGTAATACAATGCCAGAGCCGCGGCAAAATTGTAGCAGATAAACAGAAAGATCAGCGGCGTAAACATCATCACGCGGCGCTGCGTGGCGTCGCCCGTCTTCGGCGTCATCGCCATCAGCCAGATCTGGCTCGCGGCCATGCAAAGCGGGATGATGTTGATGGGCCAGCCGAGCACGGGCAAATACGCAACGGTGTCCGGTTGCGACAAATCGTGCACCCACAAAAATTGCGCGTTTCGCAGTTCAACCGCCTGGCCGAGCATTTTGAAGAGCCCGAAGAAAATCGGGATTTGAATCATCATCGGCAAACAGCCGCCGACCGGATTGATCCCATAATCCTTGTAGAGCTTCATCACTTCCTGGTTCATGCGCGTCGGGTCGTCCTTGTATTTTTCGCGCAGCTCCTGAATTTTCGGATTCAGGAGCGACATCCGCCGCATCGAAAGGTTGGCTTTATTTTGGAGCGGCCAGAGCACGATCTTAATAATCGCGGTGAGCGCGAGAATGGACGCGCCGTAAGAACCGAGAAAACCGTGGAGCCAGTTGAGAAAATTGAGGAGAAACTGGCTAACGATCTTAAATATTCCAAAATCCATGATCTCGGCTTCGTTGTGATCGAGCTGGGCGAGACGATGATAGAGTTTGGGTCCTGCCCAAATTTCGAAGCGCGCACTATAAGTTTGGCCGGGCGGCAATTGAAAACCGGACATCCGCAATGCGCCGGTAAGTCCGTACATTTTTTGTTCAGGCGAAATATCGAAACGGCGGCCCCAAACCCCGTTGGCTTTCGCGGTCAACGGCGCGATGAGCGTGGTAAAAAATTGATCGCTGACCGCCGCCCAATCGGCATTGGCGAGGTCTTGTTGATAAAACGGCTGCGGCGCGCGCTGCCCAATTCCGAAAAATCCGCTTCCCCCGCCGAACCAATTGACATCGACCCCCTTCGCCTTGCCGTCGAGGCACCAAACGAGTCTGGTGTAATACGAATAATCTTTCGGGTGAATCGGCGCCGCTGACCCAAGCGCCACGAAGTAACCAGGATTCGTGTACGGCTGCGCACCGCCGTTCACAAGATCAACATCCATCTCGGCAAGAAAGTTGTCTTTTTTCTCCTTGCTCGGCGGAAAGAAAAATTTCTTTCGAACGATGACGTTGTCGGCGTTCCGCTCACATTTAACACTGCCATCCGCTTCCCGGCTCAACGCAAACTCATCCAGTTTGGGCGCGTTCGGTTGTTCGATCATCGCGCCGATTGGCAGCTGATCTTTAGAATTAACGATAACGCGCTGATCACCCTGGCCGATCTGATTGACCAAAGTTGCTTCGCGAATGCCGCCGCCGCGATTCGTTAGGCGAAGTTCGACATCGTCATTTCGCAAAATTTCGCCCTTTTCAGCGAACGCCGGAGTCGCTTCAGCTGCCGGAGTCGCAGTCGCGGCTGCGGTCGGTGAAGGTGGGGTTAGAGGAGCCGCCGATGCGCTAGCGGTTGCAAGTGGCAGCGGGGTTGGGGACAACGCGGGCGGCACGGGACGCGGCGGCTGGTGTTTGCCCGTCCACCAAGTCCACGTCAGTAAACCGATGACGCAAAGTATAACGACGATCCACGCGGTTCGATCCATAAAATTGGTGGCGCCCGTTATTCACAGACCAGCGACTTGGCGACGCTTCGAGCGCAAATTTGTTTCGGGACCGGATCCTGTCCGGAGCCGCCCCACGGATGACAGCGCGCCAAACGTTTTAAACCGAGCCAGCCCCCTGAGATAATGCCGTGCGTTTCGACCGCCTCTAAAAAATAATGCGAGCAGGTCGGCTCAAAGCGACAACCCGATCCAGGACCGCCCAGCGTGGAGAGCATGGGCGAAATTGTCAGTTGATAAAACCGAATCAACCCACGTAAAACTTTCAGCATCGAGTCGCTAGAATAGAAGCGCGCTTGGCCAGACGCAACCACTCAGCTTCCAACTGCTCATAGCTCGCGTGGGCAGCACTCGCTCGCCCGATCGTCACGATCCATGTCGCCGGAGCGATCTCGCGCTGACGTTTGCGAACGATTTCACGCAGGCGACGGCGCACGCGGTTGCGCACAACCGCGGATCCGAGCTCACGCGAGGTAACAAATCCCGCCCGAAAAGGACCGCCATCGTTCAATAAAACGACGCTAATCACGAGTAGCCGGCCGCGATGCACGCGGCCGTTCTTTTTGACGTGCTCGAACTCTGCTGGTCGCGTCAGTCTGCGATTTTCGGGGAATGCAAACTGCCTCGCCGGCATCACGATTGTCGATCTTAGCGTTGTCGATCTATCAAGAAAAGCGGCGAGTCATCATCGGCACATCAAAAGTCTTTCGTCCCGCAGGCGCGGAACAAAAGACTTCACAAATGATCAGATCCGCCGTTTACGGAGAAGGAGAAGTGTTGACGTTGATGTCCGTCTTCGTCTCGGTCTTGGTGGCGGGCGACGGATTGACGATTGTCGTGTTCGTCTCCTTCTTCTCCGTCTTTTCGGCAGGCGGATTGGTTACCGTCGTCTCCTTTTGCTCACAAGCCGCCAAAAACACGGCACCCATTAAGAGGCAGATGTATTTGTTCATGTAAGTGTTGGACGTATTTGGATGCTAGTTATTTAAGGGGTCGGCGAAGGACTCGCAGTCGTCGTGCCAGTGGTCGCTTCGGGGGAAGCGCTTGTCGCCGGCGCGGCGGTTTCAGTTTTCTGTTCGCAAGCCGCGAGAAGTGCGGCGCCCACCAGGATGCAAAGGTATTTCTTCATAGTTGGAAAAACTCCGTCACATAATGTTTCGCGGCAAGAATGCAATTCGGCTGTGCGATTTACAAAGGCGCCTCGTATTTCAGTCCATGCGCCTCGGCCACTGCCCGACACGTCAGCTTGCCGTCTCGGGTGTTGATACCGCCAATCAGCGCGGGCTGTTTTTTACACGCCTCGTCCAATCCGAGATCCGCAAGTAATTCGACGTAACGATAGGTGATATTGGTCAACGCTTGCGTTGCCGTGCGCGCGTACGCCGCCGGCATGTTGGCGACGCAATAGTGCGTGACGCGCTCTTCAACATACGTCGGCTGCAAATGCGTTGTTGGCCGCGATGTTTCGGCGCAGCCGCCTTGATCGATGGCAATGTCCACGAGGACGCTGCCCGCTTTCATCGCCCTCAACATCGCGCGCGTGATCAGTTTTGGCGCTTTCGCTCCCGGAACGAGGACAGCTCCGATCAGGAGATCGACATTCGGCATAAGCTCGCGCAGATGCGACTCGCTCGAATAAAGCGTGTGCGCGCTGCCCATGGTGATGTCGAGAAATCGCATTCGCTCAAGATCGACTTCGAGAATTGTCACGTCCGCTCCGAGCCCGGTCGCCATCCGCGCCGCGTTCACACCGGCAGTGCCGCCGCCAATAACAACAACGCGCCCGGGCAACACTCCCGGTACCCCGCCAAGCAAAACGCCGCTGCCACCATTATGCTTCGCCAAAAAATACGCTCCCATCACCACCGACATGCGCCCCGCGATTTCGCTCATCGGCTCAAGTAACGGCAGACGATTGCCGACCTGAATGGTTTCGTAGGCAACGGCAGTCACGCCGGATTTGAGAAGCGCGTCGGTGAGCGCTTTGCTTGCGGCGAGATGAAGATAGGTAAAAAGAATCTGTCCTTTGCGCAAAAGCGGAAATTCAGCTGGGAGCGGTTCCTTCACTTTCACGATCATGTCGGCGCGCGCGAAAACATCTTTGGCAAGATCGACAATCTCCGCACCGGCTTTTCGATATTCCTCGTCCGGATAACCAGATCCGACGCCGGCGCTTTTCTCCACCAGCACAGTGTGGCCGCGTTTCGTCAACAGCTCCGCCGCCGAAGGGACGAGCGCGGTGCGCTGTTCCTGTTCTTTAATTTCTTTGGGAATGCCGATGACCACTCAGCAAGTGATAAGTGGCGAGTGACAAGTGACAAGACAAAACATCCGTGACTCGTCACTCGTCACATCTCACTCGTCACTCAATTGAGCGACGGATCGTCCGGCGCGGCGGCAAGCATTCGGTACCAGGGACCGAGCCGGTTCATGATGTCGAACCAAAGCCGCGAGAGCCGCTCCGATCTTAAAGCAGCACGGCTGGGCTTTTGCACGATCCACGCTTTTTCTTTCATCTCGGCCTCAAGTTGTCCGGCGCTCCACCCGGCATAACCGAGAAACGCGAAGATCGAAGGCGCGCCATCGGCAGCGCCCGCGACAGGTTCGTCGGCGTTGAGTGATTGCTGATTTAATTTAAGGCCTTCGCCCTTGTGCCATTCGAATGCTGCCAGCATCAACTGATTATTCCCGACCGGGCCGCCAAAAAAAACCGGGACATCCGCCAGATTCTGCGGTGGTGTTTCGCTCACCAAATCCGCCACGCTTTTGTCCAGTGGCCGATTAATAATCACCCCAATCGCGCCGTCATCCGGATCGTGCGCCGAAATAAAAAGAACCGCGCGCCGAAAGTTTGGATCGAGCATATTCGGATGCGCGACCAGGAGGGATCCGGCGAGGCTGCGCGGTTTTTCCGGACGCAAATTGCGCATATAAAAGTAAAACGCGCATCGTCAGATTCCGCAAGTGTCCGGAGATTGTTCGCGATGCCAAGGGAAACGAGCGACCCTTAAGATCGACATCCATACTTCGTCCACCAGGCCCTCCCAAGAGAGCCGGTACAATTTATAGAAATTTTTGTTGCGGCAACGTTTAAGCTCGGGTAGTAGCTGGCCAGATTTGGAAGATTGTTCTGGGGGGAACAGCCGCCCTTCACGCCCATCGGGCGTGGGGGGCGGTACTTTTTTGGGGTTGAATTGAAGATAACACCCAAGGCCGAACGTCGAATATCCAACATCCAATGTTGCAGCCAGAAACATCGGGACGCTTCTCTTGGCCAGTCGCGTTGACATTAGTTGTATTGATTGTCACGGCGGCAGTCGTTCTCATTTTCGTGCGGTTGGAAACGTGGCCCGCGCGCACCATCGGTCAGGGGACGGAAGACTTGGAGCGGCTCGGAAAAGATTTGCGTTCCGCTTTCATCGACATCGCGCATTTGCAACCGCGGATCACGGTCAACAACCGGACTGTGGTCGATCAAGCGACGTCCACGGCTGAACTGGCGATCCTCACGCGGCAGTTGAAGGTAAAACGGGAATTTCTGCATAGCTGGGCCGGCAGCTCCAAACGGATCAAGTTAAGCGGAACGTTTATCGTAAAAGCGGGCTTCGATTTGCGACAGGATGTGGCGGTTGATGTGCGTCCTGACGAAATCTTGATCCAACTTCCGCATGCCGAAATTGTCGGGATCGAGGAAAAGCACGTGGATGTGCTCAGGCTCGAAAATGGTCTTTGGAACCGGATCACCGGCGCGGATCTCGAGAATGAACTCGCTCAGCTTCCGGAAATGGCGCGCCGTCAGGCGATGGAAATAGAATTACCCGCGGAAGCGGAAAAGGAATTGCAGCGTCAATTGACCAAACGAATCCGCGCCCGCCAGGCTCTGAAGCTTGTCTTCACAAACGCGGCCCGGGTCGAATCGCCGGTCACCAATCAGTAGGATAATTTGCGAAGCTGCTTTGCCTGCAGCGGATTTGCCGTTAAAGCAGTGGGCGCGGATGCCCAAAAATCGTCTGTTGTTGATCTCGCTCGCCACTTTGATCGTGCTGCTGGGCACGATCGTCTTCGCCCCGTTTGTTGTTTCTAATGGGCTACGGCTGTGGTTGCACTGGCAGGCGCATCGTCAGCAGTTGAAAATCGAGCTTGGCAAAATCTCCGCGCCCCTTCTCCGACCTGTTTCAATCGTGCGGATCCGGGTCACAAGTAAGCCGGGCGCTGCAACTCAAATCGAGCTCAATGCTGAGCAGACGATTCTTCATCCGAGTCTTGCAAAAATCCTGACCGGCCGTGGCGACGGCGTTCGGACGTTGTCGATCCAAAGAGCGCGCGCTGAAATTCGCCGCGATTACTCGCAAAGCGTCCGGCCGGCGCATTTCAATTGGACGGCGCTGCAAACGTTACTTCCGGTCAATTTCGATATCGGCCATCTCGATTTGAGAGTTGAAAACGGTCCGAACGTCGTCCTTCTGCGTAATGCATCGATTTCCGGGAATCAAATCGAAGCCGGCCGGTTCTCCGCTGGCGAATTCACGATCACATCGCCGTTACTGCGACAAACCTTTTCGCAATTGCGCGGCGCGACTAAATGGCAGGAAGATCGTCTCACTGTCGGTGGGATGAATCTCGCCCGTGGCCTCGATCTTCAGTCCATCACTATCGACTTGTCGCGACTTGAAAAAGAACGCGCCGATCTCCAATTTGATCTCGACGTTCTTGGCGGCAAAATTCGCGCAAGCATTTCCAACGAATGGCCGGGAGAGCATTCGATCTGGAATGTTGCCGGCACCGCCAGTGGCATTTCGCTCGCGCAAACTTCCGAGGCCCTTGGATTCACCGATCGGCTCGGCGGTTCACTGCGCGCCTGCAATTTCACTTTTCGTGGCGATCCGCGAGATCCAATGCTCGGAACCGCTTCCGTTTGGACTGAACTGAACGGACTGAGCTGGCATAATCGCGCCGCCGACGTGATTATGCTCGGCGCGATTTTTTACAATCGGCAGATCCAGCTTCAACAGCTCTACATCAAACAGCGCCAGAACGAACTCAGCATGAGCGGGGAAGGCGCCATCCCCTCCAAATCGGCCGACTGGCTCAATCCCGATTTTCGCGGCCAAATCCTGGGAAAGGTCACTGATCTCGGACAATTCGCGGAACTTTTCGGCGCCGGCCCACGCGATTTCGCAGGCGCGATCGCAATCGAAGGAACGCTCAACGCCCGGGAGCGCAAAGTCGGCGGATTCCTTACCGCCAGCGGAAACTCGTTGTCCCTGTTTAAGAGACAAATCGACCGGCTAACGGCGAAAATTAACCTGAAAGCCGATGCGCTCGAGCTCGAGCAGTTCGAGCTGGTGCGCAAAAAAGATTTCATCCGCGCGCAAGGCAAAATCGACATCTCGCACGACAATAATTACTCCGGCAGCATGGAGGCAAAGGTTGGCGATGCATCCGAATATTTCTTACTCGGTGGCGCCAACTCGAATGGAGCGGCCATTCCGGTCCAGCTTAACACCAAAATCTCTTCCGGTTCGTGGGACACGCAGGCCGTTGTCACTTTGCCCGGATCGAGTCCGGTCGATTTGGCGGCGAAATTTTCATTAAAAATCGGCCAGGACTGGAAAACATTCCTGGCGTCCCCGCTGGAGGCGACCATTCGTTTTCCCGCGGTCGTCCTCGCCAGCGCTCCTCAATTTCTGCATCCGGCAATTTTCAATGAAGGAATCTTGAGCGGAACGATCTCTCTCAGTCAGAACCTCGAGCATCCGGGCATCGCTGGCGAAGTGCAGCTGCTCAACGGAGTCCTGCAAAATGCGCCGCTCGATCTGATCCGCGCGAGTGGACGAATGACTTTTAGCGGCGACCACAGCGCGCTCGAGTTCCTGAATGCCACGACCAAGGATGTCGATCTTTCGTTGAAGGGCGAAGTTGATTTCCGCTACAGCAAAGATGTTGTTGTAAGAATTTCGAGTGCGACTCCGATTTTTGACACCAGCGCGAGTGTTCAGGATTGTGTGCGCCGAATCGAGATCGTGCCAGTCGATGTCACGCTTGCGCCAACGATCGAAGAGCTCGAGTTCCGGGGCAACTTGTTCGGTGACAACTGGAAGGTGGCGTTAAAAGAAAAAGGAACTGCCTCGGTCGCGCCCATCACTACTCAATCGGCGAGGGAATTCCATTTCTGTGCCGGGACCACGCCGCAAGGCGAAGCCTTTAATATCGGCGTGCCTCCGCGGCCGCAACCTTCGCCACCCAGCGTCCGCAAACAGAAACGGCGCCGTTAGGCCGCAGAATCGAGCGGGACAGTGCGCCGCTCGGATTTCGTTGTTACCAACCAGCGCATTAGTCTCTGCTCCAAATCGCGGGTCAGCTCGACACGCAATTCTGAGCCGGCCTCGACACGCAACGGTTCGCCATTGGGCCGATCGAAAAGAAGTTGCACTCGGCGGTGGCCAGGTGAGCTGGCCAGAAGTTCGCGCACTTCGCGCAATTCTTCAGTCGTCGTCGCCGGCGAAAACTGCAGGAGCACGGCCGGCTCACTTTCGGCGGATGTCGATCTTTCAATCCCGTTCGATGCGCCGTTTGGTTTGTTCGCGCTCGGCACTTTTATTTTTTGCGCGGTCGCGCGCAGCAAATCGCCGCGGGTGTCGATTGTTCCGCGTACTTCCACCACTCGACCGGGGACGAGAATTTCCGAAACTGTAATGTAGACGTCGTTCCAGACCACGACCTCGAGCGCGCCAGTCTGATCTTCGACCCACACCACCGCGAATGGTTTGCCCTCTCTGCGCGTGAATTTTTTTTCAACTTGAACAATCGCACCGCCGATTCTGAACTGCGAGCGGTCGTCCAGATTGCCTAACGAACCAATTGGTTGATAATTTTTCGTCGCGAGGAGATCGGCATAAGCGTCGAGCGGATGTCCGCTCACATAAAATCCAAGGAGCTCTTTTTCGTAAGAGAGCCTTTCGTGATCGCCCCACGGCGTCACGACGCGCTTTTTGGTCGTCGCGGCATGGGTCGCTTCGTCGAACAATGAAACTTGTCCGACGGTGCGATCGCGCTGCGCTGCGGCGGCGCAGGAAAGTGATTCGTCGATGCAGGCAAAAAGTTCCGCGCGGTCGCGTCCAACAAAATCAAATGCGCCGGCCTTAACCAGGCTTTCCAGCATTTTGCGATTGGCGATGCGCGTTCCGATCCTTCCACAAAAATCTTCCAGCGAAGTGTAACCCCCTGCCCGCTCCCGTTCCTGGATCGACATCGCCATCGCGGCTTCGCCAACGTTTTTGATTGCAGCCAGTCCGTAGCGAATCGCCATCTTGCCGTCCTGCGTTTCGGGAACAAATTTCAAACCGCTCTTATTGATGTCCGGCGGCAAAATCGAAATTCCCATTCGTTTGCATTCGCCGACGAACACCGAAATTTTATCGGTGTTGTTGATTTCGTTGCTCAACAGTCCGGCCATGAACTCGACCGGATAGTGCGCCTTCAAATAGGCCGTCTGATAACTGATCACGCCATAAGCCGCGCTGTGGCTTTTGTTGAAGCCGTAGCCGGCAAATTTTTCGAGCAAATCGAAGATGGCGTTGGCTTTTTTCCCCGGGATCTTGTTAGTGCGCGCGCAACCTTCAATGAAATTGCTGCGCTCTTTCGCCATGGTTTTCTTGTCTTTTTTGCCCATCGCGCGGCGAAGTAGATCAGCTTGCGCGAGCGAGTAGCCGGCGAGTTTGCTCGCTGCCGCCATCACTTGCTCCTGGTAAATCATGACCCCGTAGGTGTCGGCGCAGATTTCTTCCAGCAGCGGATGCAAATATTTAATCGGGGTGACTCCCTTCTTCGCTCTTACGTATTCAGGAATCAGTTCCATCGGCCCCGGCCGATAAAGCGCGATCAATGCGATGATGTCGTCGAGCTTCTTGACCTCGAATTGTTTCGACAAATTTGTCATCCCGCCGGATTCCATCTGGAACAAACCAATCGTTTCGCCGCGGTTGTAGAGACTGAACGAGGCCGCGTCATCGAGCGGGATGTCTTTGAGTGAAAACGCCGGCTCGCGTTTGTGGATCAACGCCAGCGTGTCCTCGATTACGGTCAGTGTTTTCAACCCGAGAAAATCCATCTTGAGCAGACCGAGATCGTTCAGCGGGCCCATTGGATACTGACTGATCACGTCGTTGCCTTTCACATCGCGGCAGAGCGGGATGTAATCGGACAAATCACGATCGGCGATGACAACGCCGGCCGCGTGGACCCCAGCGTTGCGTGATAATCCTTCGAGTATCTTTGCGTACTCGAAGAGCTGCTTCGTTTGCGGCTCGGTCGCGACGGCGCGCTTCAATTCCGAATTTTTTTCCGCCGCCGAATCGAGGGTGATATTGAGCTCATTCGGAATCATGCGCGCGATGCGGTCCGCATCCCGGTAACTCATCCCCATCACGCGTCCAACATCGCGCACTACGCTTTTCGCCTTCAATTTGCCGAAAGTGATAATCTGAGCGACGCGACGCTCGCCGTATTTTTGCCGCACGTATTCGAGGACTTCTCCACGGCGCGCTTCGCAAAAATCGACATCGATGTCCGGCGGCGACACCCGATCCGGATTGAGAAAGCGTTCGAAGAGCAACCCGTACTGCAACGGATCGATATCGGTGACCCCGAGCACATAAGCGATGAGCGATCCCGCGGCCGATCCGCGGCCTGGTCCGACCGGAATTCCACGCCCTTTGGCGAAGTGAATGAAATCCCAAACGATCAGGATGTAACTGACAAATCCCGTTTTCTCGAGCACGCCTAGTTCATAAGCGAGGCGCTCGCGCAGTTGATTGTCGATCTTGGCGCGCTCGCCGTAGCGCTCTTCCAGACCTTTGTAACAAAGCTCGCGCAAATAACCTTCCCGTGTTTGTCCTTCCGGCACCGGATATTCTGGATATTTCGATTTACCGAACTCGATCGACACATTGCAGCGCTCGCTAATCGCGAGTGTGTTAGCGATTGCTTCAGGGAAATCCTTGAACAGTGCGCGCATTTCGGCCGGCGATTTGAAATATAGTTCCGGCGTGTAACGCATCCGGCTTTCGTCCTGCACCATTTTCCCGGTGCCGATGCAAAGCATAACGTCGTGCGCGTCATGATCGTCACGACGCAAAAAATGGACGTCGTTCGCCGCGGCCAGGCCGAGGCCAAGGTCTTTCGCAATCTTTGGAAGCACCGCGTTGCACCGCCGTTGCTCGTCCATCCCGTGATCGTGCAGCTCGATGAAAAAATTTTCGGGGCCCAGAATGTCACGGTATTCGGCGGCGGCTTGCTTCGCCTTGTCGATGTTGTCCGACTGAATCGCTGAGTTCACCTCGCCTGCGAGACATCCGCTCAGCCCGATCAGCCCCGCCGAATGTTGGGCCAGCAACTCTTTGTCGATCCTCGGCCGGTAATGAAATCCATCGAGATGGGCGGTCGAGATCAGTTTGACAAGGTTGCGGTAGCCGTTGTCGTTTTGCGCCAGCAAAGTGAAATGATAAGCCGCTTCCCGCAGCGAGCTCGCCTTCTCCTTATGCGAGCGCGGCGCGACGTAAGCCTCGCAACCAATGATCGGCTTGATCCCGGCGCGCGTTGCTTCCTGATAAAATTCGATCGCCCCGAATAGATTGCCGTGGTCGGTCACCGCTACGGCTGGCATGCCGAATTCGACCGCTTTTTGCATCAGCTCCTTCATTCGCACCGCACCGTCGAGCAGCGAGTATTCGGTGTGAAGGTGGAGGTGAACGAACGAATCGCGCGGCATCAACTTAGTATAGACAGCCGCAAAATTTCGCAAAAAATTTCCGTGCATGATTGCGAAAATTTCTTGTTTGCAATCGCAACATCGCGTTGGTAAGGAAGCGCGTGCCGCGCTCGGCTTCGAATGAAGCGAACGCGATTAGATCGACATGAAAAAACTGGAAGCGATCATCAAGCCGTTCAAGCTCGAGGAGGTCAAGGAAGCCCTGGCCGAGCTGGGCATTGAAGGCATGACCGTAACTGAAGTGAAAGGATTCGGCCGCCAGAAAGGCCACACTGAAATCTATCGTGGCAGCGAGTACACAGTCGATTTTCTACCCAAAGTGAAAGTGGAAGTCGTGCTCGCGGACGACATGGTGGAGAAGGCTGTCACCGCCGTCGTGGGCGCGGCCAAGACCGGCAAGATCGGTGACGGAAAAGTTTTTGTGCTTCCGGTCGAACACGCGATTCGCATTCGCACGGAAGAGATCGGCGAAAAAGCAGTGTGATTACGCGAGCCGCATTCAGCCCATTGCCAAATGGGTTGTCTCGGCTCTTTTTGTTTTCAGCGGTTTTTGTGAATAACCCGCCCGGATATTCACAATTCTTCAACAACTAACTACCCAACTCCTCAACACCCAATGGCCAAAGACAAAACTGCATCCGACGTCAGTAAAATGATCAAAGACAACGACGTGAAATTGATCGACTTCAAGTTCACCGACTTGCTCGGCACCTGGCAGCATTTCACCACCACTCTCACCGAATACGACGAAGAAATTTTTACCGACGGCCTCGGGTTCGACGGCTCGAGCATCCGCGGTTGGAGAGTCATCAACGCTTCCGACATGCTCGTTATTCCCGATCCGACGACCGCTTGGATCGACATCTTCAACGCCGAGCCGACCCTGAGTTTGATTTGCACCATCGTCGATCCGATCACGCGTGAGCCGTACGACCGCGACCCGCGCGGCGTCGCCGAAAAGGCGGAAGCTTATTTAAAGAGCACCGGAATTGCCGACACCGCCTTCTTCGGACCGGAAGCGGAGTTCTTTATCTTTGATGATGTCCGATTCAGTTACGACGGCAATTCGTCAATGCACCGCGTCGATAGCATCGAGGGGCATTGGAACAGCCCACGCGAAGAATTTCCCAACCTCGGTTACAAGATTCGACCGAAGGAAGGTTATTTCCCGGTCTCGCCGATGGATTCGTTGCAGGACATTCGCAACGAAATGTGCATCGAGCTCGAGCGCGCCGGCGTTCCAATCGAGCGCCAGCATCATGAAGTCGCGACCGCCGGCCAGGCCGAGATCGACATTCGCTACGCGCCGCTCAAGCGCATGGGCGACAACCTGCAATATTACAAATACATCCTGCGCAACGTCGCCAAGAAGCACAATAAGACGGTCACGTTCATGCCGAAGCCGCTCTTCGCCGACAACGGCTCGGGCATGCACACGCACATCTCGCTTTGGAACGGCGACAAACCGCTCTTCGCCGGCAACGGTTACGCCGGGCTGAGCGACCTGGCGTTGTTTTTCATCGGTGGCATTCTGAAACACGCGCCCGCGCTCACCTGCCTGACAAATCCGACTACCAACAGTTACAAACGGCTCGTGCCCGGATTCGAAGCGCCGGTCAATCTCGCGTACTCCGCGCGCAATCGTTCCGCCGCGATCCGGATTCCGACTTATTCGCCGAGTCCGAAAGCAAAACGGATCGAATTCCGCACGCCCGATGCGGCAGCGAATCCATATCTCGCATTCTCGGCGCTCTTGCTCGCTGGCCTCGATGGAATCCAGAACCGCCTCGATCCCGGCGATCCGCTCGACAAAAATCTCTACGATCTGCCGCCGGAAGAACTCGCGCAGATCGCGAGCGTGCCCGATTCACTCCGCGGCGCGATCGAAGCGCTCCAGGCCGATCATTCCTTCCTGCTCCGCGGCGACGTCTTCAACGCCGACTTCATCGCGAACTGGATCGACATGAAACAAAAGGAATACGACGCGCTGCGTCTACGGCCACACCCGTACGAGTTCTCGATGTACTACGACGTGTAATCTTCGTTGGAATTGATATTGAAGCTAATTTGTTCGGTACGATTGGGCCGTAACCGCGGAGATCGCGGAGGTCGCGAAGAAAAACTTTCAGCTCCACAGATTTCACAGATTGACACAGATTTTAAGAGTGATCTGCCTCTAATCTGCGGATTACTCTGCGCTCTCTGCGTCCTCTGTGGTGAATGTTAGAGCGGCGCAAATCGCCGCTAAAAAAACGCAACCGACCGGCAGCAGCCAGGTTACGACTGTGTTAGGATTTACCTGTGAGTGCGACTGCTTTGCGCCAGGTCGATCGTTCGTGGCGTGTCATTTTTGGGATCGGTATTTTCACGGCTGCGATCGGGGTCGTCGCGATGATGGTGTGGCAAGGAATCACCGCGCACGGCGCGCCGGATCCGACCCAACCGAACACGAGTCCGACGGTCGCGTTTCTCGATATCGGTATTCTTGTTTTTCGTGAAGGACTCGAATGCATCCTCGTGCTGGCGGCGATCACCGCCAGCATGACCGGCGCGAAACGCGCGCATCGAAAGCCGGTGGCGGTTGGCGCCGGCGTCGCGTTCGGTGCAACACTGATCACGTGGTTCATCGCGGTGCGCATTGTCGATTCACTGAGCGACAACATGCGCGCACTCGATTTGCAAGCCGCGACCGGACTTCTTGCCGTCGTGGTGCTGCTCGTGATTATGAATTGGTTCTTCCACAAAATTTATTGGGGCGGTTGGATCCGCGCGCACAATCGCCGTCGCAAAGCGCTGCTCGAAAACGGCCACGAAATTGCGAAACGCTCGTTGCTCTGGGGATTGATCCTTCTCGGATTCACTTCCCTTTACCGCGAAGGATTTGAAGTCGTTCTGTTTTTGCAGAGCTACAATCTCCGGCTCGGCGGCGGCGTGGTATTGAAAGGCGCTCTTCTCGGAATAGCGCTCTCCGGAATCGTGGCGGTGTTGACGTTTGTCCTGCAGCAAAAGCTTCCTTATCGCAAAATGCTTATCACAACCGGCATTCTACTCGGCGTGGTGTTGCTGGTGATGGTTGGCGAACAAGCGCAGGAGATGCAGCTCGCACATTGGATCTCGACCACGCCGATTGCGTCGCTCGTTCCGATGATCCCGCGCTGGATGGGAATGTGGTTCTCGGTGTTCCCGACTTACGAAACCCTGATCGCGCAATTCATCGCCGCTGTCTTGGTGATCGGATCGTACTATGCAGCCCGCCATTTTGGCGGGAGACCGGCGATCGAAGAGCCTGTTCGAGAGGCGAAAGCCGAAGCACGCGAGGCAGTCGCCGAAGAACTGCAGCCCGTTCACTGACGCGAATGAAACAATACTGTAGGGGACGCTGTTAGCGTCCCATCTCGGTGAATCGGGAAGCCAACGGCTTCCCCTACAGGACTTAAAACGCGCCGCTCCTTCGATGAAAAAATTGACGCTATCGACCTTATTCCTGGCGTTGCCGGCGATGTGCGTTTTCGCTGGAGTCCGCCATTTTACTTATTTATATGAAGCGCCAACAGCCCCGCCGGGCAGTATTGAGCTCGAGAACGGAGTGACCTGGGCGCACGGCGCCGGTTGGAACGACGTGTTTATTCGCGAAGAAATCGAAGTTGGAATCACTGACCGGCTCCAACTTGGAATTTATCCGCTCGATTGGAGCCATCACAGCGACGGCGGATTTGAGTACAACGGTGGCGCGGTAGAGCTGATCTACAACTTGTCGAACCCGGTCGTCGATCCCGTCGGCATTTCGCTTTACCAGGAGATCAGCGTTTCGCGCCAGCATTTCGAATCAGAATCGAAATTGATCGCGCAAAAGAATTTTGGACGCTGGATTCTGGATTACAACGCGACCCTGGAAGCCGAATGGGAAGAAAAAGGGCTGGAAGAACAAAACGGCGAATTGCAGGAGGCAGTCGGCGCGAGTTATGAAATCTCGCCGCGACTTTCCGTCGGAATCGAATTTTTGCACGAGTTTGTGTTCCCGGATTGGCGTGACGACGAAAAAATCAGAAATGTTTTTGCCGGCCCGAACATTTCGTATCGTCACCAAAGCTGGTTTGTAACTGTCACCGCTCTCGCCCAAGCCACCGACACACCGGATGAGGCGGATTTTCAATTGCGCACGATTTTCGGGCTTGGTTTTTAAAATGCGGATAATGACGAACCCTCACCTCAATCCTCTCCCTCAGCCTGAGGGAGAGGAAGACGCGAAGCGACTGGCGAGGGTGCCGCGACTAGTTCTGACTTTGTCACTGATTAGTATCTCGCAATTAGCGAGCTGCGAATCGACCAATTACGTTCCGCCAGTTACAGCGAAAATGGTGTCGGCGAATTCGCGAAGGCAAGATGTCGATCCTTCGACCCATTCGACTGACGCTCAGGGCAGGCCTTCGCTCCCTCCACGGCGGGCAAACACGACAAGCCTGGCGAAGCTGCACGAAGGCCGCACACTTTTTGTTCATCGCTGCATTGAATGCCACACGCTTCCGGCGATGTGGCGTTACACGACAAAAGATTGGATCGAGATTGTGAACAGTATGTCGCATCGCGCGAGTTTGAAGCCCGCGGAGCGCGATGCGGTGATCGCCTACATTCTGGCCGTGCGCGCAACCGGGCGCTGATCTGTTTGCGCGATTCCAGTTGAAGAGCGCGGCAAGCTTTTCACCTTAAGCGGATGATTTCGTCCACTTTGCGTTTTCTGTTCTCGGCGGCGCTGTTTTCCGTTTGTTTCAACACCTTTGCGGTTACTCCACCGCCGAAAGAAGGCGGCCAGACGCCGTCGCCCAGGGGTTCGCCGACGACATCTCCCAAACCAGCGCCGCCCGGCGCGATCGACGAAAAATTGTTTAGCGGGATGCAATGGCGCCAAATCGGACCGTTCCGCGGCGGTCGCGCCCTCGCGATTGAAGGCGTTCCCGGCGAACCGGACACCTATTATTTCGGCGCGGTTGCGGGCGGAGTTTGGAAAACGACCGATGGCGGCCAGAATTGGACGCCCCTTTTCGACAAAGAAGATATTTCGTCCATCGGCGCGATCGCGGTCGCTCCGTCGGATCACAATGTCGTCTACGTTGGAACTGGTGAAGCAGCAATTCGCGGCAACACGACTTATGGAATCGGCGTTTACAAATCCATCGACGCCGGCAAGACCTGGAAAAATATCGGATTAAAAGACAGCCGCCAAATCGGCGCGTTGATTGTCGATCCAAGAAATGCAGACGTGGTGTTGGTGGCTGCCCTCGGACACGCGTTCGGCCCAAATCAGGAACGCGGAATTTTCCGGACAGGCGATGGCGGCAAAACGTGGACGAAAGTTTTGAGTAAAGACGAAAACACGGGCGGGATCGACGTGGTGTTCGATCCACATAATCCGAACATTGTTTTTGCGTCGCTCTGGCAGGCGCGACGCCAGCCGTGGTTTTTTTCGAGCGGAGGAGCGGGCAGCGGGTTGTATCGCTCGGAAGATAACGGCGCGACTTGGAAACATCTGGAAGGAAACGGTCTTCCGGAAGGAATTTTGGGGAAAATTGGCGTGGCGGTCTCGGGTGCGGATTCGAATCGCGTTTATGCAATCATCGAAGCGAAAGAAGGCGGCTTGTTTCGCTCGGATGATGCCGGCCAAAAATGGACCCGGGTGAATGATGATGGCCGCTTTCGCCAGCGCGCATGGTACTTCAGCAAAGTTTACGCCGACCCGAAATCGGCGGACACGGTTTATCTTTTAAACACGGGCGCCTTCAAATCAGTCGACGGCGGCAAAGCATTTAATCTGCTTCCGGCGCGCCACGGCGATCACCACGGTCTTTGGATCGATCCGCAAAACCCGAATCGCATCGGCAACGCAAACGACGGCGGAGCGAGCATTTCGATCGACGGCGGAAAAAGCTGGACCACGCAAAACAACCAGCCGACGGCGCAGTTCTATCACGTTGCGGTCGACAACGCATTTCCGTATCACATTTATGGCGCACAACAGGACAACTCGAACGTTTGCATCGCGAGCCGGACTGACTCGGGCGTGATCGGCCGCGAGGATTGGTATCCGGCCGGAGGCGGCGAGTGCGGGTTCGTGATTCCCGACCCGCGCGATTGGCACATCATTTATTCGAACAGCGAGGGCTATATCGCGCGCTACAATAAAACCAGGGAAGACGACCAGGACATCAGTCCGCTACCCCTGGACAATTCCGGGCGCGGCGCGGTGGATCTGGCGCATCGCTTCCAATGGGTGTCTCCGCTCCTGCTTTCGCCGCACAATCCGGATGTCATCTACACCGCAGCGGAATGCGTTTTTAAATCGGCGGATCACGGCCAGAGTTGGACAAAGATCAGCGAAGATCTGACGCGCAACGACAAGACGAAGCAGCAACCGAGCGGCGGTCCGCTAACGAACGACATCACGTCGGTCGAATATTATGACACGATCTTTGCGTTAACTGAGTCGCCGGTGGACAAAGGAACGCTTTGGGCTGGATCAGACGACGGACTGATTCATGTCAGCACGGATGACGGCGCGCACTGGACCAATGTCAGTCCGAAAATGCCGGAATGGAGCACGGTCGATTCAATCGAAGCGTCGCCGCACGACGGCAAGACCGCTTATGCCGCGATCGATCGACACAAGCTGGACGATTTCAAGCCTTACATTTTTAAGACGGCCGATCTCGGCAAGACCTGGACGTCGATCGTTAACGGAATTCCGGATGGCGCGTTCGTGCACGCAGTGCGTGAGGATCCGAAGAAGGCCGGACTGCTTTATGCCGGCTCCGAGCTGGGCGTTTACGTTTCGTTTGATTCCGGTGCGCACTGGCAGCCGTTGCAGTTGAATCTGCCGCGCTCGCCAGTTCACGACTTAGTCGTCAAAGACGACGATCTGGTAGTCGGAACTCACGGCCGAGCGTTTTGGGTGCTGGACAATCTTACGCCGCTTCGGCAGTTGAGCGCGCAATCGGCCAATTCAGATTTCATTCTTTATCAACCGGAAACCGCGTTGCGTTTGCATTACCCGGAGGAATTCGACAAACGCCAGCCAGTCGGCGACAACCCGCCCGCGGGCGCGATGATCGACTATTATCTCAAGACCGCGCCGAAAGATGAAGTGACGCTTGATGTTCTCAATGGGCAGGGAAAGGTCGTGCGGCATCTCTCGAATAAGGAGAAAAAAGAAGGCGAACAGCCGCCGGAATGGCCTGACCGGGTCGAACGCGTGAAAACAATTCCCGCGAATGAAGGAATGAGCCGGTTCGCGTGGGATTTGCGCTACAATGACCCGGTGCAAACTCCTGGCGCCTTCTACAGCGGAACCGGTCCGAAGGGTCCACTCGCTTTGCCCGGTGATTATCAGGTGAAAATGACGGTCGCGGGCAAATCGCAGACCGTGCCGTTGAAAGTAGTGATCGATCCGCGCAACAAAGGCTCGGAGCCGGCGTTGCAAAAACAATTCGCGCTCGCAACCCAAGTAAATGATCGCATTTCGCAGTTGCACCAGGCAATCAACGAGATTCGTGAGGTCAAAGGGCAGATCAAAAATCTCCACACGCGATTCGGAGATGACGAAAAACTGAAACCAACGCTCACGGCGGCGGACGATCTCGATCACAAAATGTCCGACGTCGAAAAGGAGCTGATTCAGGTAAACATGAAAGGATCGGAAGGAAATCTCGCGTTCCCGAGCATGTTGAACGAACGCTTTGATTCGTTCAGTCATTACATTGACGCTGGCGATTCAACGGAGCCGACCAAACCGCAGCTGGAGGTCTTTCAAACCCTAAGCAAACAGCTCGATAAGCAATTGGCAAAATGGTCGCAGATCAAATCTCAGGACGTGGCGAAAGTCAGCGATATGATCAAACAGGCGAATTTGCCCGGGCTGATTATCACGCCATCTAAAACGGAGTCGCCCAAAGAAACGACGTCTTCTTAATTTTGGTCGACGCTGTATTTGCCGGGGCCGATGAAAAGTAAACTGATAAGTAAGATCGACATCTCGAACGCCGGCAAGCGAACAAGAAATTCTCCGCGGCTGCGCCAGACCGCGACCAGGTGAACGAGCGTGACCACGAGCGCAAAAAGCACCCCGATTCGAAAAAATAAACCGAGAATCATCAGCACAGCGCCGGCGCAGCCGACAATTGCGCCGACGAATCCCCAAAACTTGTAGTGCGAATGAAAATCGAGATGGCGCACAGCCGATCCGAAATGCTCCCAGCTTCCCTGGCCGCTCCACAAAATCGGTGCGATTAAAATGATGAATATCAAACCGAGACTGGCACGAAGCAAAAGTAATCCGGTCTCGCGATATTTGCTGAGGAATTGGAGAGCAGCCATCGGCGAGACTCTCAGCGAGCACGCGTGGAGTTTCAATTTAAACCGCGCTCGTCATTCCGACTGATAAAATGACCAAGATCGACCAGGCAGTTGTACTGGCGGCCGGTCGCGGCACGCGGATGCGCGAACTGACCGCCGAGTTACCGAAGCCGATGATCGAGGTGCGCGGCAAACCGGTTCTGCAACATATCGTTGAAGGTTTGCGCGATGCCGGTGTTCGGAGGTTTCTAATTATCATCGGCTACCGCGCTGAGGCCGTGCGGAATTTTTTCGGCGACGGGTCGCGCTATAAGATCGACATCCAATACGCGACGCAGGTCACGCAAGACGGGACCGGGCGCGTTGTCGATCTTTCCCGAAATTTCGTGGGCGATTCTTCATTTGTTCTCGCTTACGGAGATATTTTGGTCGATCCCGCGAATTACAAACGCATTGTCGATCTTGCGGACGACGTTGAAGCACTTATCAGCGTGACGCGCGGCGAAGATGTGAGTAAAGGCGGCGCGGTTTTTCTGAACGAACGCATGGAGCTTGTCGATCTTCGCGAGAAATCAAAACCGGGAGAAGCGACAAGTCCGTGGTACAACGCCGGTCTTTATGCTTTTCGACCGAGCATTTTTGATTTTACTGCAAGATTGAAACCATCGCCGCGCGGCGAATACGAACTGACAGACGCGATTCGCGAGCTCGCACAATCTGGAAAGAAAGTACAAGCACTCGATCTGACGGGCGAATGGGCCGACGTGCGCGACCCGGAAATTCTCGCGCGATTGAACAAGTAGCTGTCGATCTTACGAGGCCTGCTCGGTCGGATCTTCGGAGCCTTCTTCGCCGATCTCTTCCTCAATTTCGCGCTGCCATTCGCGCGACAGCCACGGCCGCAGAAATCCGTAAAGCAGATATGCGAGAAACAGGACAGCTGGCATCCATTCGTAATTCATCGCCGTAAAGATGAGGACGAGGAAAATAACCAGAAATCGCGGAATGGATTTTTTCGTTTTCCAATTGATCGCCTTGAAACTGGGGTACTGGAAACGGCTGAACATCATGAAGGAAAGGAAGAGTAGGAGGGGCGGCAAAACGAATTTCCATTTGCCGAGATGGTGCTCGCCTTCAGCCAACCAGAGCAAAAATAACGTGATCGACGCAATCAAGCCGGCAGCAGCGGGAATCGGGAAGCCCGTGAAATTCTTCCCGCCGTTGATGGTGGATTCTCGTTCGTGATTCGCCGACGCGGTGTTGAAGCGGGCGAGACGCAGCGCACCGCACGCGAGATAAATCAACGCGATGATCCAGCAGGCGGTTCGAAATTCCTGAAGCACAATCCGGTAAACCAAAAGCGCGGGTGCGACGCCGAACGAAACGACGTCGGCCAGCGAATCAAATTCGCGACCGAAGGAGCTTTCGTGCCCTCCCAGACGCGCCAGCCGCCCGTCCAGAAAATCGAAAACGAAAGCGCCGAGAATGAACCAGATCGCTTCATGAAAGCGATCGGCCGCGGCATCCGCGTTCGTGCTTTGCAAAAGCGCGCCTTCCAAAATCTTGAGCGTGGCGGTGAAGCCACAAAACAAGTTTCCGGCCGTCATTAAATTCGGCAGGAGATAAATTTTGGATGGATGTTCGTTCATGAATCGGGGAGGCGCGCGATAATTGTCGACCCACCGGTCACGTGCTCGCCCACTTTCACCTGCACGCTGGCCGTGAGGGGCAAGTATACTTCCGTTCGAGAGCCAAAGCGAATCATTCCAAAACGCTCGCCCTTCCTAAGTTCGTCGCCTGCATCCGCCCAGGCCACAATACGCCGAGCGACGGCACCGGTTAGCTGCCTGACCACGAGCGTCGCCCGCGGATTTTCGAACGCCCACGTCATCGCTTCATTCTTTTCCGAGCAATGAGGACTACGCGCGTCGAGGCAAAGTCCTGTCCGACGTTGGCGGTAGATGATACGCCCATCCACCGGCGCGCGATTGGTATGCACGTCGAAGATCGACAAGAAGATCCCGACGCGAAGCATTTTCGCTTTCAAAACCTCGGTTTCCTCGACTTCGCAAATATCTTTGATGACGCCGTCGGCTGCCGCGACCACCGCGTTCGGATCAGCTGGAATTTTTCGATCTGGATCGCGAAAAAAGAAAAGCGTGTAGAAGATCAGGAGCAGAAAAAGCAGGGACAACCAAGCGCTGAAGAACCAGCTGGCAAGCGCGAGAAAAAATAAAATCGCAAGGATCCAGCGACCTTCGGCCAGGGTTTGGAGGCGCATTGAGAGCCCCATTTTCGAAGCGTAAAAGAGACTGGTCAAGGGGACAAAAAAACCTGTGAATAACTGGGAATCGGCGACCACAATACCGTGGGCTTTGGAGTGCCCGAGCCTCCTACCGCTAGCGGAAATAAGTCTCTTGATAGCACGAGATTAATAGTTGTTTCTTGAGGCATTTTCGCTACGTTCTTACGATGCCAGCTCGAGCCGCCGTCTCCGTCGATCCAGACGACGAAAAATCCATCGAAAGAAATCGCCAGCGCGAGCTTTCAACGGTTAATAAACTCCAAAAATACGACGCCGCTCAGATCGACAAGCTGGAAGGTTTGGAAGCGGTCCGGAAGCGCCCCGGCATGTACATCGGCGACCCGGACGAGCGCGGCCTGCACCACATGGTGTTCGAAGTTCTCGACAATTCGATCGACGAACATCTCGCCGGATTTTGCGACAAGATCGACCTAGAGGTTCACGTCGATGGCAGTGTTTCGGTTCGCGACAATGGCCGCGGTATTCCGGTTGATATTCATCCGAAATGGAAAATGCCGGCCGTCGAGCTGGTGCTGACTAACCTGCACGCGGGGGGAAAATTCGGGCAAGGCGCTTACAAATATTCCGGCGGTCTGCATGGCGTTGGCGCCAAATGCACCAATGCGCTTTCGGAATGGTTCAAGGTAGAAGTTTCGCGCGACGGCAAGGTCTATCACATGGCCTTTGCCCGGGGAAAAACGACCAAGAAGCTGGAAGTGATCGGCGAGGTCAAAGGGAAGAAGACCACCGGCACGCTGATCACGTTCCTGCCTGATCCGACAATCTTCACGATCACCACGGAATTTAAATTTGAGCGATTGGCAACGCGGTTGCGCGAGCTCGCGTTCTTAAATCCCGGCCTTGAGATCAATCTCACCGACGAGCGCGGCGATTCCCCAAAGAAGGAAACATTTCTCTACAAGCACGGCATCGAGGAATTCGTAAAGCAGCTCGGCGAAAACAAACAAGTCCTGCATCCGAAGCCGATCGTGATTTCGCGGCAGCGCGACGAAGTGTTTGTCGATGTTGTCCTGCAATATAACGACACCTACAACGATCAGATTTTGCCGTTCGCCAATTCAATTCCGAATCCGGACGGCGGTACGCATCTTACTGGATTTCGGACGGCGCTGACCAAAGCAGTCAATCAATACTCGAAGCAGAATCAGCTCTTGAAAGAAAAGGACCCATCCATTTCTGGCGATGACGTCCGGGAAGGTTTGATCTGCGTGCTCAGCATCAAATTGCCCAACCCGCGGTTCGAATCGCAAACCAAGGTGAAACTTGTGAACACCGAGATCGACGGCATCGTCAACTCCGCGGTTTACGAGGGTTTGATGACTTTCTTCGACAAGAACCCGCCGATCGCGCGGCGCATTTTCGAAAAAATTCTGACGGCCGCGCGCGCACGTGAAGCAGCACGCAAAGCGCGCGAAACGATTCGTAAAGGTGCGCTCACTGGCGGTGGGTTGCCGGGAAAATTGGCCGATTGCTCGGAACGCGATCCGGAATTGACCGAGCTTTATATTGTCGAGGGCGATTCGGCTGGCGGCTCCGCGAAACAAGGGCGCGATCGGCGTTACCAGGCGATTCTGCCGATTCGCGGCAAGCTGATCAACGTTGAGAAAGCGCGCGAAGATCAATTTCTCAAGAACACCGAGATCCAATCGATGATTACCGCGATTGGCACTGGAATCGGCAAACCGAAGGAGGACGGCAACGGCAAAGACGAAGGCCGCTTCGACATGTCGAAGTTGCGTTACGGCCGGATCATCATCATGACGGATGCCGACGTGGACGGATCGCATATTCGGACGCTGCTGCTCACGTTTTTCTTCCGGCAAATGACTGAGCTTGTCCGTGCCGGCAAAATTTACATCGCCCAGCCGCCGCTCTACCAAATCAAACGCAAGAAACGCGAGGAATACGTCGATGACGACGTGCAGTTAAACAAAATCTTGATCTCTCTCGGCGCCGAAGACGTGAAAGTGAAGAATCTCGCCGACAGCAAGGAGGTCACGGCAGCGCAACTGAAGGACATTCTCGAATCGCTCGAAAAATTGGCGAAGCTAAGCGAGGTGGTTCGACGCCACGGTGGCGATTTCGAGGCTTATCTGGAGGAGCGCATTTCCAAGTCCGGCAAGCTCCCCGCCTATCTCGTAAAAGTCCGGGAGGGGAATGACGAAAACGTCCACTATTTTCACGACGAGAAAGCAGTCCGGAAATTTCACGAGTCGAACCTCGATCTCAATTTGTTCGACACCCAGATGGAGCAGGAACTGTTGCCGCTGGGAGATATTCACGCGCCGACGGCGAAAACCAACGGCGTTCGTCGCCGCGCCAAACTGGTCGAGCTCCATGAATCGGCGGCGATCCAGAAAATCATCGCGGAGCTGGCGCGCAAAGGTTTGAAAGTCGATCACTACGCGGCAAGCGATCGCCCGATTTTTGAATTGATCGAAGGCGAAGGTGAAAAAGCCGTTTCGCATCCGCTTTTCTCCATTCCTGAAATTCTGGAGAAGATTTTGGAAATCGGACGCCGCGGCGTGCAGATCAAACGGTTCAAAGGTCTCGGCGAAATGAACGCGAAAGAATTATTCGAGACGACGATGAATCCCGAGAAACGTAAACTGCTCAAAGTCGATTTGAATGACGACAACGCGGTCGATGCCGACAAAATGTTTACGATCCTGATGGGCGACGTGGTCGAGCCGCGCCGGCAATTCATCGAGGACAACGCATTAAACGTCCGAAATCTGGACGTTTAAATGACGAAACACAAATGTCGAATGCCGAAGGAATTGTTGTTGATCGAAACTGCTCGCTGTTGCTTCGTCATTCGTCATTCGTCCTTCGTCATTAACTCCGGTGTATAACGCGAACGAAAAAGTCGATCCGATAAATGTGGCCGACGAGGTGTCGAGGTCGTTCCTCGACTATTCGATGTCGGTTATCATTTCTCGCGCTTTGCCCGATGCGCGAGATGGTCTGAAACCATCGCAGCGCAGAATTCTCTACGCGATGCACGATCTGTCGCTCTTCCCGGGCCGGCAACATCGGAAATGCGCGAAAATTTGCGGCGACACGAGCGGTAACTATCACCCCCACGGCGAAGCAGTGATCTACCCCACCCTCGTCCACATGGCGCAGGCTTGGGCGATGCGCGAGCGGTTGGTGGACGGTCAGGGCAATTTCGGATCGGTCGAAGGCGATCCGCCGGCTGCGATGCGTTACACCGAGGCGCGCATGACCCATCTCGGCGCCGCGCTCATGGTCGACATGGACAAGGACACGGTGGATTTCGTTCCGAACTACGACGAGACGCGGACCGAACCAACCGTTTTCCCAGCGGCATTTCCGAACCTTCTTGTCAACGGCGGCACCGGCATCGCGGTTGGAATGGCAACGAACATTCCGCCGCACAATCTGGTCGAAGTAATCGACGGCATTTGCGCGCAGATCGACGATCCCGACATCACGCTCGAGGGTTTGATGAAGCACGTGAAGGGGCCAGATTTCCCGACCGGCTGCGCGATCTGCGGCGTCAGCGGGGTCAAACAATATCTAGCGACCGGCCGCGGGAGCATGAAAGTGCGGGGCAAAGCGGGCGTTGAAGAAATCAAAGGTGGCAAAGAACAGATCGTCATCACCGAGATCCCGTTCAACGTGAACCGCGCGACGCTGGTCGAGCGCATCGCCGATTTGGTGAATGAGAAAGTTCTGAGCGAGATCACCGCGGTCCGCGACGAATCGGACGAAAACACACGGGTGGTAATCGAGCTCAAGCGCGACGCCAATCCCAAGATCGTCATCAACAATCTCTACAAGCACACCGCGATGGAAAGCTCGTTCGCGGTCATCATGCTGGCGATCGATCACGGCCGGCCGAAACTGCTTTCCCTCAAGGAAGCCAACGCCGCTTACATCGAGCATCGCCGCGAAGTGATATTGCGACGGACCCGCTTCGAATTGCGCAAAGCCGAAGAACGCGCCGAAACCCTCGAAGGTTATCTCATCGCGCTCGCCAACCTCGACGAATTCATCCGCATCATTCGCGGATCGGCCAATCGCGATGAGGCCCGAATCAAGCTCCTCGCGTTCGAGTTTACCAAAAAGCAGGTCGAGCAGATCGGCATTCTCATCCGCAATCCCGCGCGCCTGACGGAAGGCCGCTACGCCTTCAGCGAACACCAGGCCAATCAAATTCTCGATCTTCGTTTGTATCAATTGACCGGTCTCGAACGGGACAAGATCGACAAAGAATATAAGGAACTGATCAAGACAATTCAGGATTTGCGCGATATTCTCGCCAAGGAGCAGCGCGTTTTCACCATCGTCAAAAAGGAGCTGCGGGAACTTCGCGACAAACATGGTTCGCCACGCTTGACGCAATTCGCGGTCGATGAAGGTGAGATCAACATGGAGGATCTCATCGCCAACGAAGGCTGCATCATCAGCATCACCCACGGCGGTTTCATCAAGCGCACAGCTGTGAGCGCCTTTCGCGCGCAGCGCCGCGGCGGCAAGGGCGTGATCGGCATGTCCACGCGCGAAGGTGCGACCGAGGAGGAAGAAGGCGATTTCGTCGAGCATCTTTTCACCGCCACGACGCACGACTATCTCATGTTTTTCACGGAATCTGGACGCGCCTACGTCGAAAAAGTTTACGAGATTCCGGAGATGGGACGCGCGGCTAAAGGCCGATCGATTGCCAACATTCTTCAATTGCGACCGGAAGAAAAAATCGCCGCCACGATTCGAATCCAATCGAAGAAATCCGGTGTTGGCCCGAATGCGGTCGATCAAACCTGGGATGAAAATCTCCACGTCGTTTTTGCGACACAATCGGGCATCGTCAAGAAATCGAACCTTTCCGACTATCGAAACGTTCGGAAAGGCGGCATCATCGCCATCCAAATCGAAAAAGGCGACCGGTTGATTGACGCCAAACTGACGAGCGGAAACAACGAGCTCGTCTTGATCACGAAAGAAGGAATGAGTCTCCGTTTTCATGAGGAACAACTGCGAGATCAGGGTCGAAACACGGTTGGCGTCTGGGGAATTCGTCCGGACAAGAAAGATCGGGTGATCGCGATTGCGATTGTCGATCCAAACGCAACGCTTCTTGTTGCCGGCGAAAACGGCATCGGCAAACGCACGCCGTTCGATGATTACCGCAAACAAAAGCGCGGCGGCAAAGGCATCATCACCATGAAAACCGGAACCAAGACCGGGGATGTCGTTGGCGCTCTGACCGTGCGCGACACCGACGAGATGATGTTGATTACAACCAAGGGCCAAATGGTCCGAACTCGGGTCAAAGAGATCCGGGAAACCGGGCGCAATACCATGGGAGTAAAATTAATGGACCTTCGCAAGGGAGAAAAATTGCAGGCGATCGCGCCGGTGGTCAGCCAAGCGGAAGAAGAAGAAGCCCAGACCGCCGAAGCTCCGACTCCCGAAAAGCCGGAAAAACCTCAAAAGAAGTAAGGGCACGCGGTCGCGTGCCCTTTTCTCGTCGCGGGAAGAAAACTTCCAATCAGTAACGGGTCGTGGTGCTTTGCGTCGTCGTCGCAGGCTGGACCGTCGTCTCACGGGTCGTTGTCGTCGTCGTCGTGGATGCTGGCTCGCTTGCGCAGGAACTCAGGAACACAGCAATCAGGAGCGAAAACCAAGGAATGAGAAGTTTTTTCATAGTGTGAATCATCGCTACATAATTACTTCGCCCCAAACTGTTTCGGCAGATGTAGAATTTTGCGGCGGATTTTAATGTAGCCGCTCCGCTGTGCGAAGGGCTCCGAGCCGGAGTGGCGTTGCGTCGCCGACACGGCGACAGCTACATGTCGATCTTAGCACGCTGCTTCTTCAGCTCGCCGCGTTTTCGTTTCGATTCGAGAATTCTTCGCTTGAGCGCGGCTGGACGCGGCGATTTGCGACGACGCTCCTTTTCGCGGGCGCTAACCTGCGCGCGTCGCACCGCGCGATGTCGATCTTCGATCGCGTCAAGCAATCGTTGCCGCGCGAGCTTGCGATTCATCGCTTGAGAACGCGAATCCTGGACCGTTACGCTGATTCCGCTCGGCCGATGGCGCAGGGTCACCGCGGTCGCGACTTTGTTTACATTCTGACCACCCGGTCCGCCGGACCGCGCGAATGTCTCCTCAAGATCGACATCGCGCACGCCGAGCCGCGCCATCCGCTCCGCGACAAAGTTTCTTGCCATTTGCTCGACAAAATAGACGAGCTTCAAGAATTGTCGGCAACTGCGTTTATTGCGCAGCCAATCGCGCCGACGCTTTGCCAGCGAAGATAGCGTCGAGGTCGGCGAGGACCTTCTCCGGTCCAACGTATTGGGAACCGGTGTAACTGCTTGAGATCACTTTACCGGTAGAATCTACCAGAACGAGCGAGGGAATTCCCGAACCAGCATTTTTAGCCAAGACTTCCTTCTCTTTAAGTTTCGAAAAGTCGATTGCCGGCCAGGGCATATTTTCCTCGCGCACGTACTTTTCCATCGCGAATAGTGATCGGTCCCTGCTGTAAAAGACGATCTCGAATTCAGGATGTTCGGAGGCGACGCGCTTGTAATAATCGACCAGTTGAGGAGTGAACTTGCGACAGGGCCCGCACCATTGCGCTGAAAAATAAAATGCGAGCAGTTTCTTGTTCGCCAGCGCGCCATCATCGACGTGAGAAAGCGCGCCATTGTGCATTTGAACCAGGTCGCCTTTCAGAAATTCGGAAATCGTGCCGAAATTTGCATCGGAGCCGATTGGGGCCGGTTTTGCACTACGCTCGCGCATAACTCGCGCCTGATAAGCGGCCTCCGACTTGCGAGACGCTTCCGATTGTTCGGCGCGACGCTGTTCTTCTGCGGCGATCTGTTGTTGAACAGCCGCCGTTTTTTCAGGCGAAAGCGAATAGATTCCGCTTTTCAGCGCAGCGATCAACTCCGCGGAAGCGCCGGCTTTAACAAGCACTTTCTCGTTAGTTTCATCGACCGTGTCGGCGAAATGTCGCGTCGATAATTCGTGCGTCAGCGAGTTGCTCGAATAGCCGGCACGCAGCATCAGACTGATCTGGTTGACAGTGAGCGGCAATTGCCCGGCCTGCGTTGCAAAGACGAGGAGGGAAAAGCCCAGATAAATCCAGCGGCGCATACATTTTAACGAGCAGAAAATGCGCCAGGTGCTCTAGCATCGTCCTCTGAGAAGCCGATCCAGCTTACTGCGCAAAAAGCAGCGCCATCTGGTCGCGATATTCAGGCTTCGATTTTGCGGCAGCTTCTGCCAACTGACGCGCGGCGTCCCCCTGCCCAGTCGCGTTTGCGTAACTGGCGCAAAGCCATTGTCGATCCGCCGCGTCGGGCGCGTTCGGCCGAATGAATGAGGTGGAAATGCTCAGCAGCGTTCTTGGCGCGAGTTTGCTCCAGGAAACGCGAACAATGCCGTAGGGAAGCTTTAAACCGACGGTTTGATTGTCGACACTGGATATTCCGGTGTATTCAGCGCCGGTCGTGTCGGTAATTTCGCCCGAAAATTGTGTGCGATTGAGGTCGTTGACCAGGTTCTTTTTCCAAGCGGCCAGCCATTGCGATTTTTTCTGAGTTGCTGCATCCGGTTCCTTCTGAGTCAGCTGGCGCGGCGGTTGCGAGGGCCCCGCTGCGGTCGGAGGCGCGACCTGTTTTTCTTTTCCGACGATCGCATCGGAAATCGCGCTACGCGTCTTTAACTGTTTTTTTAAAGCTGCTGCATCCGCGCTTCGATTCGGCTGAGTTTTCCAGGTCAAGTAAAACCGACAGTCGTCCAGATATTTTTGCGCGATCGGCTTCAGTTCTGCGATCCAGGCGAACTTTCCGGAGGGTTGCGTCTTTACAAACTGCTCGAGCAGTTGAGCCGCGTTCTGGACGTCGAGCTGGTTAATGTCTTTCAACGCAAAGGAAAAAAACGCGAACAGCTCAGGCGAGCTGGGGCCTTTAACAGAAAGTTGACCGGACTGAACCGGGCCCGGCGACAACAGCGTCTTCGACGTTGCGACAAAAAAGTCCGCAAGATCGACATCGTTTTTGGCAAAACCTTTCGTGCCTGCCTTTTCAATCGCCTGAAACGATTCGCGCGCTTGTGCGTCGTTACGGCCGATCATGGCAGCGAGTCCCTGTTGCAAACGCGCCCAATCGTAAAGCGGCTGCCGGTTTCGCGCTTCGGTAGCGATGCGAGCGAAAGCCGATCCGGCGACGTTGTAGTGATTGAGAACGAGCTGGTGTCGTGCTGCGGCTGCCTGTTTCTCAAGTTCCGCGACTGGAATTGCGGTCGAAAAGACAGCGATTTGTTTTTGGGTGTTGCGAACGAAAATAAAAACTCCGAGCACGGTAACCAGCACAATCGCTGCAGCTGCGGCAATGATTCTTCGCCTTCTGTGTTTTGCCGTCGCAACATCGATCACGTCGCGGCCGGTTAATTTTTTGTAGGCTCGCTCGAGCTCGGTAACCAGCTCGTCGTAAGACGAAAACCGTTGCGCGGGCTCCGGGGCGACCATTCTCTGCAAAACCCGCGCGGTATCAGCGGAAACTTCTGGCGCAACAACCGATAGGAGAAGCGGCTGGTTTTTGAGTGCGCGCAATTCGGTTGCGGAATTCGTTTCGCCTTCGATCGGCGCCTTGCCTGCGAGCGCATGAAAAAGAGTGGCCCCGAGACTGTAAATGTCGCTCCGGAAATCGTCCGGCTGATTGTTCAATCGTTCCGGCGCGACGTAGTAAGGCGTACCCCAAATTTCGCCACGTGCTTCGGCTGCTATTCCAGCCAATCCGAAATCGCCGATCTTGGCCATGTGTTCGTCGGCGAAAAGAATGTTGGCCGGCTTCACGTCGCGATGAATCAAGCCTTTAGCGTATGCCGCGCGCAGGCCTTTGGCGGTTTGAATGCCCGCCTCTAACACTTGCTCTTCCGGCAAACGGGTATGTTGTTCGATGAAATCGTCGAGACTTCCGCGCTCGACGAGTTCCATCACGAGATAAAACTGGCCGTGATCAGTCCCAGATGAAAAAATCTGGACGATGTTGGGATGATTAACCGACGCGGCCATGCGCGCTTCCTGTTGCAAATGCGCGGTCTCGTCGAGTCCGCCTTCGAGATCCTTGCGCAGAAGTTTCAAGGCCACGAACCGGTCGAGCAGTGTGTCGCGCGCTTTGTAAACGGTTCCCATTCCGCCCACGCCGACCGTCTCTACGATCACAAAATGGTCGAACATGCGCTCGGCCCGCACTTTTTCGCCGCAGTTGGGGCACTCAACGCGAGCAAGCGGCTCCGCGTCGCTTGTGTCGATAGAAGTGGCGCAGGCAGGACAAGTTTGCGATGTCGATACGGTCGATTCAGCCGCCATTGAACCGACTGTAACATCGACAATTGCCAGGGCAACGAAGCTCATCGCCCCACCTTTCTCCTCTCCTCTTGCTAAGGGGAGAGGGCGGGGTGAGGAGTCGTTGACCGGTCATGACAGAATCATCCAACTTTATCCATCTAGTTGTGTCGAAAAACGCGGCGCGCCTGCGTCTCGACCAATTTCTCGCGCGCGAGCTCCCGAAGTTTTCGCGATCGCGTCTCCAACAATTGATCCGCAAAGAATGCGTCAAGCTAAATGGCGCGACTGCCCGACCGCGCGATCTCGTTCGCGCTGGCGATCGCGTTGAAATGAACGAGCCACCTCCGGAAAAGATCGACAACCGACCGGAAGCGATTCCGCTCGATGTTCTTTACGAAGATGAAGATCTCATTGTGATCAACAAACCGGCTGGGTTGGTTGTTCATCCTGGCGCCGGTCACCGTGAGCACACGTTGGTCAATGCGCTATTGCATTACTGTCCGAAGCTTTCCGGAATCGGCGGGAAAGAAAGGCCCGGAATCGTGCATCGGCTGGATAAAGAGACGAGCGGTTGTCTGGTGGTCGCAAAAACCGATGAAGCACACCATGGATTGTCGGCACAATTTGCGGGACGGACGGTCGAGAAGATTTATCTGGCGCTTGTCGCCGGAAAGTTGCGCAAGAGCGCGGGAATCATTGAAGAGAAAATCGGGCGCCACCCGGTCCATCGACAACGAATGTCGATCGCTTCCAAGCGCGGGCGTGCGGCCAAGACAGAATATCGCACTGTGAGCTCATCGGATGAAATGAGTTTGGTCGAATGCAAACTGCACAGTGGTCGGACGCATCAAGTGCGCGTCCATCTTCAGCATCTTGGTCACCCGATTCTCGGCGATAGAGTTTACGGCGCGCAGGCAAAGGCTTTCCCGCGACAAATGCTCCACGCGTGGAAACTGGGTTTTCAACATCCGCGCACCGGCGAACCGAAGAATTTCGAAGCCGCGCTACCAAACGATTTTGAAGAGGCGGTTAAGTCGCTGCGACCGTTGTTCTCTTTTGCGCGCCAAGCATAACTAAAGCCGCCAAGACCGGCGCGATGATGAGGCCGCGCATCCACGGCCCGGCGTGCCATGGCAGAACAAAGAGCCGTTCGTCCCAAAACAAGTAGTAAGAGAACAGTGTGACCGAGAGAACGTTCCAGGCATATGCGCCTCGCCACGCCGCGATTGGTAAAATCCAAACGCAATACCACGGATGCAAGATCGGGCTAAGCACCAGGACGATTCCAAGCGCCCAGAGCATTCCTCGTTTCCAATTGCGAACGAACAGGAATGAAACCGCAATCACGCAGACGATCATGATCGGATAGTAATGAAAATCTCGCTGATGCGGGTTTGGCAAGACCGTTTCTTCGATCACCCACCAAAAAAGGTCGTTGAGCCGGGAAAGCTGCGCGAATTGGCCTAACGACTCCCAGATTCGAACCCTCGGGAAGCCGAACGGAACGCTTAACAGCACCGGGACGAGCGCAGAGATCGTCAAGACAATCGCGCGCCAACGCGATGCAAGCGCACAAAGTAAAAGAAGCGATGCCGCTACCAGATTGAGCGAGATGGCAATCCCAAAAAGCAGAGCGGCCAAAACTGCCAACAGCCACTTGTTTGTCGATTCCTTTTCAGTTGTCGATCTAACGAGAGCGAGAATTCCACCAACCATCGCCAGAGTCATCACGCTATCGAAATGCGCCGCGCCGGCGAAGCTGTAGACGACGAGCGGATTCCACGCGTACCACGCCGCGTCCCGGTAGCGATTCTCACCGCCAATCAATCGAAGGAGTAATGCCGCGACCGCGAGGTCGGCGATTGCAAAAATGATTTTGTAGAACAGCGGCCGGTCGGTAATGCTGCTGAGAAATTTGAAGAGCAGCTCGGCGCCAGGCGGATCAACGGCGCGGAGTTCGGGATGATTAATTTTTGAGGCTTGCGGAAAATCGTGACGCAGACCATCCAGTTTCGAATCGCCCGGCGCGACGACGTAGGGATTGAATCCGGCGTGCTGGATTTTGCCTTCCCACTGGTAACGGAAAAGCTCGTCGCTCGGGACGAGCGGCAGTGCGATCAACCGCAGGATTATCGCGGCGCCCCAAAATAGGACCCCTTGTGTTCGCAGCGAGATCTCGATCTTAGAAACAGAAACGGCCACGAGATATGCCATCCCGCTGAGAAACGCCGCGGCGACAAAGAATATCGGCATCGGCTCGAGCGTCCAGTCATCAAAAAAATTTAGCGCCGCGACAAAGAGAATCTCGGCCGCGAGTGCGACCGAAAAAATAACGAGCCGGACGACCTTCATGTCTGCGCCGCCGGATCCGTGTGCATCGCCTCGACTGCCTGCACCGGTAAAGCCGGAGGCACAAACGCACCGCGCCGAGTAATTCGCAGTAGACCGGCACGATGGGCGGCAAGATCGACGAGCTCCGCCACTCGCGACTTCAGCGCGCGTGCGCGCGTTGCCAGAAAAACCAGAAAGAGCGAGTACGGAATGACCGACCAAAGATCGAGATGTGAAGCGTGGAGCTGGCGGTAAATCACAACGCTGAGAGCAAGAAGACTAAAAATGACAGTGGTAGTGACGAGCCGGTTGCGCAGGCGCACGCGCGTCAATCGCTTCGCGCCGGTGTGATCCTCGGTTACAGTTTGGAGAACAATGCTCCACCAAAAGTTTCCATAGATTTGGATGTCCCACTCATTCCAACCAGTATCGACCGAGTAGCGCCAGCCTTCTTCTTCGAGCAATTGAAAAATCGCGCCGAGCAGGTGATGACGATCTCGGCCATCCTCGCTCCAAAAAACCCGGCGCCGCAAGCCGCGGCCCGGCTTTGCGGCGGCGGGCAAAACTTCGTGTGCACGGATGACGCTGCTCGGTGTGCGTTTAAAATGGAGCCACGTGAAATAGCGCGAAAATCCGCGCACGAGCGGTTGGAGAAAAGCCAGACACATCACGAGCAAACGCGCGGGGACGGTGTCAAACTTTGGTTCGATGCGCGCGCGGACCATGTAGGAAAGCGCGACGGTCAATGTGCCGCCAAACATCAGATAAGGCACGATGCGCAGCGTCGGCAGAAAAATTCCAAGGCCAAAAAGGAAAAGCGTCAGCGCGAACCACTCGATGCTGCTCAGATAAGCGGCCAGATCCGATTGCGGCGTGGCATACATCGATTGGAAAAATCCTTCGCCGAAAACGCCATGATAAATGACAGGGCGATCGATGAACCAACTGAATCGCGGCGCGCCGTAAATTTGACCGCGCCATTTCGCAGTTCCGGTCGGGCCGAAGAAAATCAGGTGTTTGAAACGAAGAAGCGATTCGGCTTCACCGTAACCCTCCTGCTGTTTCAAAAACGCGCGGAGGGTGAAGCGGCGATGATGCCAAACAATCGCGGTCGGACTGAAAGCGATGACGCAACCGGATTGCTGCAGACGCCAACAAAAATCGACATCGTCGCCGGCCTTATGGTATTCGGGATCAAAACCACCGACCTGTTCGAAGGCCCAGCGGTAAAACGCCATGTTACAGCCGGGAATGTGTTCGGCCACCGTATCGGTGAGCAAAACGTGACTCGGTCCGCCAGGGGCAGCGGCCACACACGCCTGAATCGCATTTTGCGCTGGCGGACTCATGTTCGGTCCGCCTACGCCCGCGTATTCGCCGCTCACGAGCGTACCGACTAAATAATAAAGCCAGTCGGGGTCGGCCATGCAGTCCGAATCAGTGTAGGCGAACACTTCGCCCTTGGCTGCGGCCGCGCCGGCGTTGCGGGCGTGACTCAAACCGAGATTGCTCTGGTGAATGTAACGGACGTTCGGAAACTGCGCGACGATCTGCGCGGTATTGTCGGTTGAACCGTCATCGACGAGGATCACTTCGTAATTTGGATAATTCAGTTTGCCTAACGAATTGAGGCAATCAGCTAACGTGCGCGCCCCGTTATAAGAACAAACAATTACGGAAACGAACGGCGCCTCACTCAAGGCGCGATGCGGCAGCGTAGAATTGTCCTGACCAAACTTCTCGCGCAGAGCGCGGAAAGACTTTTTCGGCTCTCGCGCGCGCGTAACGATTCCAAAAGCCCAGTCCATTACTTCATTGCCGCCGGTAAACCATTCGTCCGTCCAGGAAAACAAAATCGTCCCGGCCAGTCCGCATTTGGCCACGCTTTCGATGTGCCAGCCCAGCATTTCCGCCTGTTCGTCTTGCGAGTGGCGAATCGTGTCCATTCCGAACTCGCCCAGGATGAGCGGACGCTCGCCGGTCAGATTTTGCAGGCGCAAAAGGTAGCGCTCGAAATCGCGCTGATTGTGGAGATAAACATTGAAACAGAAAAAATCGACATTCTGCGGCAGCAAATATTCGGTCGGCGGATAGGTCGCGTAGGAATAAAGAGCATCCGGGTCCACTGCGCGTCCGATCCGGACGAGATGCTCGACGAATTCCGTGACGCGTCGCACGCCGAGCCAGCGTGCCATCGTGCTCGCGATCTCATTTCCAACCAGATAACCGAGCACTGCCGGATTGCCGACATATCTCCGAACTGTGTTCCGGACCTTCCGCGCAATGTCATCGCGCACTTTTTTCTGCCGCAGAAATTCAACGTGCTTTTCCCACGGCAAGGTAATCAAAACGCGGATTCCAGCCGCGAAACATTTTTCCAGGAACCACTCCGGCGGCGGATGATAAACACGCAACAGGTTCAAACCGATCTCGCGCATCATGCGAAGATCGACATCCAGCTGCTCCGGCCGGCCGAAACTGTTCCCTTTTTCGTCGGGCTTGAACGGGCCATAGGTCGCGCCCTTAATGAAGAACTTGCGGTCGCCTTCGAAAAAGAATTTCGAAACAGGGCGAATTCGCGAATTGGTTGAATCTGTCATATCGAGCGAAGCGCTTCTCGAACAACTTTCGCGGTGGCTTCGATGCCATCAGCCGTATGGGCCGTCGAAATGAAACCGGTTTCGAATTGAGATGGCGCGAAATAAACACCGCGTTCCAAACAAGCGTGGAAAAACTTCGCGAACCTTCTTGGATCGCTCCGTTTTGCCCCGGCAAGATCGACAACCGGCGGGCGCGCAAAAAACAAACAGAACATCGAGCCGAGGCGGTGAAATGTGATGTCGATCTTTGCGTCCGCGATCGCCTCGCGTGTGAGCTGTTCGAAGTGCGCGCCGAGTTTTTCGAGCAACTCCCAGCCGTCGATCCGCTCGAGCTCACGTAGTTGGGCGAGACCAGCCGCCATCGCGAGCGGATTTCCTGAAAGCGTTCCTGCCTGATAAATGGGACCGTCGGGTGAAAGTTGATCCATAATCTCAGCCCGGCCGCCAAATGCGCCAACAGGCAAACCGCCGCCGATCACCTTGCCCAGTACGGTCAGGTCCGGTTTGATTCCGTAAATTTCCTGGGCACCGCCGCGCCCAACCCGGAAACCGGTGATCACTTCATCGAAAATCAGAAGCGCGCCGTGTTTCGTGCATTCACCGCACAAGATCGACAAGAAATCTTCTTTCGGAAAATAAAGTCCGGTGTTTGCGGGAATCGGTTCCAGGATGATCGCAGCGATTTCGTTTTTGTTTTCGTCGAACGTTTTTCGGACAAGATCGACATCATTGAATGGCAAAGAAATGGTGAGCTCAGCAAACGATTTTGGAACACCGGCGCTGTCGGGCCTTCCGTGGGTCAGTGCGCCGCTGCCAGCTTTTACCAGGAGGGAATCGACGTGGCCATGATAGCAGCCGTCGAATTTGATAATCTTGTCGCGCCCGGTGAATCCGCGCGCCAATCGGATGCATGACATCGCCGCTTCGGTCCCGCTGTTGACCATTCGGACCTTTTCGATCGACGGCATCCATTGGCAGATCAGCTCGGCCAATTCCACCTCGAGTGGATTTGGAATTCCGAAACTCAGTCCGCGCGCGGCGGCACTCCGCACAGCATCGACAACGACTTTCGGCGCGTGACCAAGAATCGCAGGACCCCAACTCCCGACGTAGTCGATATATTCGTTTCCATCGATGTCCCAAATTTTCGCGCCGGCTGCGCGCTCGACGAAGAAAGGTTCGCCGCCGACGTTACGGAACCCGCGC
>Ga0209577_10000452_pt1 | contig 41606 bp, 36 predicted proteins | sample GraSoiAngelo_109_FD_185874 | JGI IMG/M metagenome (GOLD analysis project Ga0209577, IMG submission 185874) | Grasslands soil microbial communities from the Angelo Coastal Reserve, California, USA - 14_0903_12_20cm (SPAdes) (version 2) | ecosystem: Environmental > Terrestrial > Soil > Grasslands... | reverse complement strand
CCGGAGTGGACTCGTCGCTTCGCCATTCTTACGGCACCGCGCGCGACTTCCTGATTGGCGCAGAATTCATCGACGGCACCGGCCGCCTCTGCAAAAGCGGCGGCCGCGTCGTCAAGAACGTCACCGGCTACGACCTCCACAAGCTCCTTATCGGCTCTCTAGGCACGCTCGCGGTCATCACGCGCCTCAACTTCCGCACTTTTCCTGCTGCGCCCGCGAGCCGTGGCTTCGTCCTTTCCTTTCGAACGCCAGACGACGCGCTCGCTTTCATCAGCCTCGTCGAACGCTCTCCTCTTCGCCCCGCCTCAGTTGATCTCGTGAGCCCGCAGCTGATGCAACTCTTCCTCGAAGCTGAAAACAATTCTGCAGCAGTTTCCGCCGCGCCGCTCCAAGGAAAATTTCCCGCCGATTCTTGGCATCTTTGCGTCCGCGTGGAAGGCAATCCCGAAGTCTGCGAGCGCGCCTCGCGCGAATTTGCTCGTATGGCTGCTATCCCTGACGCAAAACTCCCCGAGCTCATCACTCTCAACGAAGCCGAGGGCGCCGACCTCTGGCACGATCTGGGTCAGTCTATTCCGCTTCTTCTCAAAACCTCCGCGCTTGCCGCGATCTTCAAAATCAGCCTCCTTCCCAGCCGCCTCGCCTCCCTTCTCGAACATTTGCGCATCCTCTCCGATCAAGCCTCTCTCCCCCACGCATTTCTCGCTCGCGCCTGCAGTGTCGTCTACTTCGCTCTTCTGCCGCCACCCGGTGATTCTGCCTCGCGCTATCGCCTTGCTGAAGCTGCCCCCGCGATCTTCTCTCTCTGCTCTACGGAAAACGCTTCTGCCACTCTTCCGTGGTGCCCCGCGCCTCTCAAACGGGAAGTGAACATTTGGGGTTTTGATGTTGCAGCGCGGGCCTCTAACTCCGCTCGCAACGAGGCCTCCCGGCGTTCTTCTTCCTCAACTCCGGTCCCTTCCTCAGCCGCGGCATCCAACTGCTCCGACCTTACACTCCTGCGACGTCTCAAATCGGCCTTCGACCCCCAAAACCTCTTCGCCCCTGGCCGCTTTCTCCCTTAAGCTTGTTCAGGAGCTTCGCGTCCTTGCGCAAATTCCCCTGGACAACCGTTCTCGACTTGACTTGCAAAGAGACTTTGTTCTGGCGTCGAGCCATCTTGCTTTTCGCAAAACAGCTCTCACAAAACCGTTTGACACCCCGCCGCGATGCGTTTAGAGTCCGCTGTAATCATGGATTACGTTGCCGGGTTGACGAGGCAGGCTTGCTAGGAGTTTGCCTTTTGGTTCCAGACATCTTTCCTCCGGGCGCCGACTTGGAGGTTAACAACTCGATCTACGAAATGAAGTGGTGCTCCTTATGCCCATACGCCCTTGCGCAGGCCGCCAAATCCGCTACCGAATCGGTCTCGGTGGTATCGGCTGCCTTTTCCTTGGTCTGATAATTTCCGCCGTCCCTGCTTTTTCCCGGGCTGCCGCCCCGGATTTGATCCTCGACTCCCTGAATATCCGGCAGGAGGGCGTCGTGAGCTTCTCGATTCTGTTTCTTGGAACCGAGTCGCGCGCTGACTTCGCAGAATCCCACTTCCTGGTTGGCCAAACCGACAATGAAGCTTTTCGGCTCTACGCGGACGTGGACAGCATTCAGCAAGTCCGCTTCAATGCTTTCACTCTCACCGCTTATCTTGTCAACGAGAAAGCGCCCTCCAGGACCGCCTACAAGTTCCAAGCGACCGGAAACCCGACCGGATCGTTCGAGGACACTCCCGTGCGCGTTACCTTCCACGTCAAAAACGGCTCCGCCAACTCTACCGGCACGATTCTCATGCCCGTGTATAACGCCACGAAATTCGACCTCCTGCAGGTGTCCAAGCAGGACCAACCGGCTTATGTGAGCGTGTCCGGCGCAACGCAGATGGAGTTCCAGCTAGGCAATCCTGCCGACTCGCTGCCTGTTTCCATAACCGATGTTGCCATCAATGGGAATTGCGCGAAATGCTGGAACCAACTTTCTTCCTCCGTTGCACAGAAATCCTCTCTCCAGATTGAGCCCGGAACGAATGCTAGCCTCCCCCTGTTGCTTTCCCCCAATTCTATCCCGGCTTTGCTTCAGGGAGCTCTTCTGCTCAAGCCCGACGCGCCTCACGACACTCTCTCGATAACACTTACCTATCACGCGGTTCCTGGCGGCGCGGAGAAGAAACAAACTATTGCTGCCGGCGTTCGATTTGGCCCCGGACTGTTTGGATTGGCTCTGGCTCTCTGCGGCGGCATCGCGCTCGGCCTGACCGCCAGATATCTGCTTACCGACAAGCTCGGCAATGAGAATGAGCCTGCCCTCCACGCTATTCTTTCCGCTCTGGTTTTGGGCCTGATCGCCGAATGCGTTGGCATCCTGGTGACTTCCTACGGCAATTCCAAGCTGGTTCTTTTTGGCATGGACGTCGACCCGCGCCAACTCTTTCCAGCTTTTGTTCTTGCTGTTTTCGTGAGTGGCGGCGCGGCCGTGGTTTCTCGAATCACAGCTTTCTTTGGAAAGGCGAAATGAACTGTTTTCTCCGAGGTCGTCTGCTCCAGCGATGGAAACTCTGGAGGCCTTGTCGGCTCCTCCTCGCGCTGGGGTTGGCTTTGCAACCGGGCAATGGTGCGGATTCGCCGAGGCTCCGGCGGCCGGCCATGATGGACAGCAATGGCTCCGGTTCTGACCTGTTTGTCGTAGATGCTTCAGCAAACCTCCATGCGTTCCACGTCAAGCAGAACGCACTTGTGGAATACCGCCAGATGTCTCTGCCTGCTGATTTCGCGGCTTCCGACATGACTTATCTCTTGTCCGGCAGCCAGGAGTCTTTTCTCATAGCCGGAACGCTGTCTCGCCGCGGCGCGGTAGCGCTCTTCTCCCTGGACGGCAAATCCCTGCAAACCTGGAGCCTGCGAAATATTTGCTCGGGAATCGACTTCGGCGCGGCCACACACGTTGCGTATGTCGCAACTTCCGATTCCAACGAAATTTACCGTTTGGAAATGAAAAGTCCCAAACTTACTTTTGTCACGCAAGTCGACGATGCGGCCAAGCTAGGCCCGCTCGCATTTGACGAAGTTCGGCAGGAGATTTACGTCGCCGACGTAGCCGCCGGCAGAATCTACAAGTATTCGATTGCCGCCAAGGCCTCCACCACGCTGGTGACCGGCCTGAGTGCTCCTACGGCCCTTTCGTTTGATCCGGATTCCGACCGCCTTTACATCGCCGACCCCGGCCGCAGGGGAATCTTCACAATCGATACGCGCTCGAGTAAGCCGGTTCTCACGGGATTTGCTGCTGGTCAAATGCAATCCCCTTCTGGCATGGCGCTGCTTTCACAGAATCGAGTGGCTGTCGCCGACTACGGCGCCGACAGCGTCCTTGTTTTTTCAAACAAAGGATCCTTGCTCTTTCGTTTTTCCGCGCCAAACTGACAGACGATCCACAAGAGCGGGCGATCCTCCCAAGGCGCCTGCAAATGTTCCTTACTTCGCTTCGCGCAATTTCTTCAACCGTTCAACCGCATTTTGGTTTTTCGGATTCAGCTGCAGAGACTTCTCGTAATTCGCAATCGCCAAATCCTTTTCTCCCACTTTCGCATACGCCTCACCGAGGCTGTCGTAGACGTTGGATGATTTCGGGAACTCCTGCACGTTCTCTTGAAACACGGTAATCGCTTCTTTTTCATGTCCCGAATACAGCAGTGTATAACCGAGTTGGTTCAAGGAACCTTCCGCGTGTTCGCCTTCGAGTGCTCCGGACTCTCTCAGCTCCGCATAGCGGTCCAGCGCGGCCTGCGTTCCCCGCGCTCTGGCGATAATCACAAGCGCGGGCATTTCGCCTTCAAAGTTATAGTTCCACGCATACTCTTGCGCTACGCGGCGCAGGACATAATTGGCGGCGGCGATTCCATTGTCCGAATCCGCCATGATTGCTACACCCTTGCCGGTTTCTGAGTTCATGGTGAGCAGCGCCTGAAATCCTTCGTCCGCCCCGTTGTGTCCGAACTGCCCGGGATTCTCCTTCTCCACGAAAAATCCCAGCCCCGCTCCATCCATCACCGGCGTCAGCATTTCTTCCGTCATCCTCTGCGAAAGCACGCGGTTCGATTTCCCGTGCCGCGAATTCGCAATTTCGATGGCGAACTTCGCGAGATCGGTCGGCGTGGTCCACAAACCGGCGGCGGCCATTTCGGGATAGATGTGCCATTTCCCGTGCACCGGTTTTCCGTCGCCATATGTTCCGATAGCCGTCATCGCCGCGCGCGAAGCCGGCAGTGGTTGCTCGTAGCTGCTGTCGGTCATGCCAATCTTGTCCAGCACAATTTCGCGCATCAGTTCCGGGAACGCTTTCCCCGTCACATCCATCATCAATTGCTGTTCAATCGTTACCCCGCCGCCGGAATAGCGCTCCAGTGTCCCCGGAACAACATCCACGCGAAGGGGAGCTGTGTTCGCCGGCTTCTCGCCATTGAAGATCTGCACCAGCGTCGGCACCGGTGCATCCACGTCGTAACCGGGAAACCCATGCACGGTCAGCCCACCGGTGTGCGACATCAACCGCCGCAAGGTCACCTTCTGTTCTTTCGTAAATTCGCTCTCCGGCACCTTCCACCGCTTCAGTTTTACGTTCACGTCTTCATCGATGGACAACTTGCCTTGCTCCACGAGGTACAACGCCCCCGTTGCCGCCACCGGTTTGCTGATCGATCCCGCCTGGAAGAGCGTCTTCGTAGTTACCGGAGCGTTTGAACCCGCCCCAATCATTCCGTATCCCTTCGCCCAGGCAATCTTGAAATCGTCAATCACCGCAATGCTCAGCGCCGGCACTTTGTACAATTCCATTAGCTGAGCGAGGCTCAGCCGAAGGGGCTCTTTGTCTCCCGTTGGAATATCCACAGCCGTCGCTTCGATCTTCTGGATGCGCTCATCGGCACTCATCGCCGCGGGAGCCGTCGCAACGGTTGCCTTTGCTGGAATCGTCTTCGCAGCCGCCGTCGCGTGGCCTTGCCCGCGCATCACTGGGGCGGAGCAAGTCAACGACGCCACGCAAGCCAGCGTGACTGCGCTCCAGCCAACCCGCTGCTTTTCCAAAAAGCTTTGAACGCTCGTCATATATCCCTCCGGGATATGGAACGAATAGAGGTATCCAGGAAGTTCCAACTTCCCGGCGCACCAGAGTATAGACCCTGCTGATTCCTCCGGGCTTCAGAATTATCCTCAAACCGGCCGCTGTGCTTACGGCCGCTGTTAGGGCGCGCCCAACACTCCCCTCGCTGCTGCGAAAATAGGCGCAAGTCCTTTGCATTCAGTACGACGTCCGTGCAAGAGCGCTCTGTTTTCATGCACGGTGGTGTGCCAAAAGGCGCATGCCGTCTGCTCTGTTTGTTTCGCGGAGGGTGGGTACTGGCACACAACACTCTCCCCTGTTTTTGAACACTTTGCACTGAAGTTGTTCAAAAATGAAGACGAGCCTCCTGGTCGGGCTGTTTAGCCGGTTTTCTTATTGCATCGCCAGTGGCTCCTATTCCGGACTCTCGATGTCCCCCGAAAGGATGGAACATGATGAAAAAGCTCGCTTTGCTGGCTCTGGGACTATCCTTGTTTGCCATTCCATCGCGCGCGCAGTCTGCCGACGTGTCCCTTAGCTATTCTTATTTCCGCGGAAATTCTGGCGGACTCAACCAGAACGGGGGCAGCGGCTCCGTCGGCTACTATCCCAGCCATTTCTTGGGCTTTGTTGGGGATTTTGGCGCCTACCACGCGTCCCCTGCCGGCGTCTCGACAAACGCGGTGACGTTTCTGTTTGGACCGCGCCTGATTGCACGCAACCCCCTTAAAATCAACCCCTTCGTACAGGCCGTGTTTGGAGGATCGCACCTGACAAGGACTGGATTTGGCTCCTCGAACCAATTCGCCTACAGCTTCGGCGGCGGAGTGGACATTGGCATGCTTCCCCATCTGTACTTCCGTCCGCAAGTGGATTACGTCGGCCTGCGCAATTCCGGGCAGACGCTCAATTGCACGCGCGTTTCGGCCGGCGTGGCCATCCGTTTCTGAGGCCGCCCTTATTTTTGGAGTGCGGCAGCCACGCTGCCGTTTTCTCCGCTCCAAAGAAATTCGGCCTGTTTCCGGCCAGGGCCTTGTTTGGCCGGCTACTCCTCTTCCAGGACCTGCGGTTTAGAAAGTCTTGCCTTTCCAAAACGTGCGAATGCTCCAGGCCCCATCGCCGCGTGAAGCAATGTAGAGAAACACAAAGCAGAACAGCACGGCCAGTTCGCCGTGATTCTTTATCGGCCACAGGCCATGCGGGGCGTGTTGCAGGAAATAAGCCGTGGCCATCTCACCGCTGGCGATCAACGCGGCAATGGCCGTGAAGGCACCCAACGCGATCAGCAAGCCGCCGAAGAATTCGATAATTCCCGCGGCCAGCATTAGAGGAACACGCACGAGCTGCGGGCTGCCGAGAACGCCGAAAAGCTTCTGTGCGCCATGACAGGCAAACAAGAAGCCCGCGACCAATCGCAGCAGGCTGTAAAGCTGGTCCGAAAATCGCTTTAGGAAATTCATCGTTTGGCCTCGCTGTCGGTCGAACGTATATCACTTCAAGGCCAGCAGCCTACCTTCCCGATCCGCGGTCGGCAAGAGATTCGTGCGATTCCAATTTCTCCTTTCTTCCATTTTTGATTTCTGTGGGTTGCGTTCCCGAAGGCACGTGCGGCGTTAGAATGGCAGGAAACGCCATCCTGCAGATTACTCGCTGCGATGAGACGGAGATAACGAGAGGAGGGAAGTCCATGATCACGTGCGACCTTTGCGGGGAAGCCAGGGATTGTCTGCAAAAGGAAATTGACCGCAGGGAATACGACATTTGCGCTGAATGCTGGAACGCCCTGGCGCAAAAGCTCAAAGGGAAGGGCAGGAGAATACGCGAAACGGTGTTCCTGCCCCCGCCGAGACCAGTCAAGGAATCGGAAGAAGAGGAGCCGCCGATCCGGCCAGGAGACCCTAAAATCTGGGGCGTGTTCGATGCACGGCATTGATTGCGGACACGGACCAAATGTTTCTCGGGTTCTGCAAGTGAAGTTCACCAGCCTCTCTCCGGAACCACAAGGGGGAAATGTAGCTATGGAGGTATGACCATGTTACTCTCGAAGTAAACACCGGGTGGGAAGAACGAGGTGGATGCCCCCGATGGTTTTGTAGTAAGCGTTGATTTGATTTCAAAGGGGTTTTAAGTTGTTTAGAATCCACAGTTGCGAATGTGTTGATTCTAAATAGCTTAGGAAAGAAGAATGTTTATACGGGGGAAGGATGGTCCGCTTGCGGGGTTGTTGTCACCTTCAAGTGGCCGCACGCCAGCAGATCGGGCTTGAAAAAGCGCCTGACGCGAATTCTGATGTGTTAATAACATAGTAAAAGATATGGGGTCAAGAAATTGGTGAGTTCAAAGGAGGCAGCCGCGTAGAGGTGCGTCGGCGGGAAGGTGCAGCGTAGGAGTCAGGGCCGGTGCGGTTCAGAAAACCCAATGAGGCGGCAGGCGCTTTGCTGTTCTAGACTTTCACGGACGGTTCGGGGGTGAAGCCATGAAACGTAGGCTGCTAGCTTTTGTGGCGGTGCTCGTTGCGTCGTCTGCTCTCGCCTGGTCGCAGCAACCCGCTAGCAACGCAGGGCGGCCAAGCATTCGGGCAGAGCTGGACAGACTCTCGCCCACCAGGTGAAGCGCGTGGCAGTGTCAAACTACTTCTGCTTTGCGGGGTTCGCGCCAGAGAAGCCGCCAGCCAGCATCGGAAAGAAACTAGTCCACCACATTTTTCTTGCATCAAGGGAGAACGGTCCGGAGAACTTGACCTCGAAGGCGGACATCATGAAGCTCCTTCGGGATTCCTTTGCTTACGCGCACAGCGCGGCTTTGACTACTGACGGCAATGCAACATAGGCCATCACTGGTCAGTATGCGAGAGGCACTCGGCTTGGTCTTACGGCAGTGGCGATTGGGCACGTCATGAATCACTACGGCCAGATCGTCGAATATCTGCGGCTCAACGGCCGCATCCCACCGGCGTCCCGGCAATAGCGTGGAGGGCCGTACCTCTATCTGAGTTGTTCAAATCCGAAAATAGGGAGTCCTTCCGATGAACAAGCTATGGGCTTCGCTAAGAATGGTGTTGCTCTTGCCTGTGATAGCGGTTGGCGTCTCGCCGACGAGTGGCCAGGCCGTTCGGCTTGATTCTTCGGTTCAAGGCGAGACTGGGCAAAGAAAGAACGGGTCTGAAGACTGGGCACTACAAAGGCAAGAGAAAAGCAAATTCGTCGGGGTAGGATGGGAGGTGGAAAGTTGTCCGGGTCACCCGTTACGATCATCACCACGCCGCGAGGTGACGCGGCGGCTTCCGATTCTGGGAGGAGTGGCTGCATGACGTGTTGCGCCGGTCATTGCGCTGCCGCTGGCTTTTTCGATGCGCGCATTGCGAAGCGCGACCTGCGCCGCTACCAGCGCCGCGGTCCCGACTCCAGTACACGCATGCTCCTCTCCGGGCTTCGCCGGGGAATGCTGGATGGTCTTCATCTTCTCGATGTCGGCTCAGGCATTGGCGTGATCGCGGCCGAACTCGCCGTTGATGGCCTGGCCAGCGCCACCCTCGTGGACAGCTCCCCCGCGTATCTCGAGGTAGCGCGGCGGAACGTGGGCTCGCGTTATGTCTTCCGTCCGGCTCAATTCATACTGGGTGATTTCGCCACGACCGCGGCCTCGCTTCCTGAGGCGGACATCGTGACGCTCGACCGGGTCGTCTGCTGTTACCCTAACGCTGAGGCCCTCTTGAGCGCAGCGGCTGCGCGATCTCGCCGCCTGTTGGCCTTCACTCATCCGCCCTACCGCTGGCACATGCGCGCGGGATTCGCGCTAATGAACTTCTTTTTCGGCCTGGCACGCAACCCGTTTCGCATTTTCGTTCACCCGCCTCAGCAGATGGCAGCGGTTCTGGAGGCAGCCGGTTTTGGCCTCGCCAGCCATCGCGAGTCCTTCTTTTGGTCCTTTCGCCTTTACCGCCGTCGTAGCTCGGCATGACCAGGCGCTACAAGTTCCTTAGTTATTGGTGTTGGGTTGTGGAGGAGGGACCGATTGGCCTTGGGGAGCGGCGTTGGGAGTGGTGGCTTTAGGATTGGCGGTTTGCGTTGCGGGGGCGCCGGATTTGGATTTCTGATACTTGCGCTTGACCTGGTTCACGTAGGAAACGGTTTCGCGGAAAGGCGGGACATTGCCGTATTTCTGGACGTTGTCGGGGCCCGCGTTATACGCGGCGAGCGCGAGCGTCAGGTCGTTGTTGTAGAGTTGCAGTAACTCTTTCAAATAGCGCGTGCCGCCCTCGATGTTTTCCAGCGGATCGAAAATGTTTTTCACGCCCAAGCGCTCGGCGGTTTCCGGGAGCAACTGCATCAAGCCGCGCGCATTCTTGCGGGAAATGGCGTTCGGATCGAAGTGGGACTCGACCTCCATCACGCTGGTGATGAGTTCGGCGTCCACGCCATAGCGCGAAGCGACCGCGACAACCAAGTCGTGAAACGGCGAGGAATTGGCCGCCGGAACGGTCTTTGGTACGAGGGGCGGCGGGGCCACGGGCGTAAACACTTCTTCGGGCTCGATGTTTACGACGTCCTCGAGGCGGACGTCGACCCAGCCGCCTTGGAGTTGCAGGCGGTACTTGTCACCCATGAGCTGATAACCGGTCACGTGGAGGCGCTCGCCGCCCCGGAGAACAAAGTATTCAGCACGGGCGAAGGGGGTGGCGAGAAACGTAAGTAGGAGCAGTAAGCCGCCGCCACGAAGAAAAGAGGAAGAGGGATTTCTTGCTTCGCTCGAAATGACGGAGTATTGCGAATTTGGAATAACAGGGCGACGGGTCAGGCTCAGGCGCATGGGGCGGCCTCGCGAAGGGCAAACTGTTCGATGGCATGAGCGACGCCGTTTTCATCGTTCGTGGTGGTTTCCTGCCAGCCGAAGGCTTTCAGTTCCGGGACGCTGTTGCCCATCACCACGGGGATGCCGGCAAAGTGGAGCATTTCGAGGTCGTTATGGTTGTCGCCGATGGCCATGACCTCTTCGCGGGCGAAGCCGCGGAGAGCTGCCCATTCCTTCAGGGATGCGCCTTTGGAGCAAACCGGGTTGAGGACATCAATCATAGCGAAGTCGCGGTGTTCGTACATGGTGACGGCCAGGGCGAACTCCTGCGCGAACGGCGCGCCGCGCAGGGCGCGCTCGGCGTCGCGCATCGGCCGGACCTTCCCGGAAAGCATCACCTGAATGGGGTCTTCGGTTAAGCAGGTTTCCAGGGGATTCGCGAAGCCGATGAATTCCTTGTTGCGGGAATAGTAGGCATAGCGAAGCGAGTCGCCTGGGTCGAGGCGCTCGAGCATCAATTGGTTTTCCTTGGGACGATCGAAAATCACGGCCGCGCCTTCACGCCATGGCTTTGTCAGCTGCAGGACCCGAGCGGCGACACGCTGTGGAAGGAGGTGGCGCAAGTGCGTGCGGCCGTCATTGGAGCGGATGAGCGCGCCGTTGCTGACGATCATGGTCAGGGGAGCGTGCAGCTGGCGCGCAATGGGCATGGCGAAGTCATACCGACGACCTGTGACCAAGGCGACCTCCATGCCGCGACGGGCGGCTTCGGCGATGGCCTGGCGATTGGCTTCAGAAACCTGCCAACGGCTGTCCAGAAGGGTGCCGTCAATGTCCAGAGCAATGAGGCGTACGGGCATTGTTCTATTGTAGCGGGAGCGGAGGGTTTGCAGGCTGAAAAGTTTGCAGGTTGCTTGCTGGAGCAGAACTTTCAGCTCGGCAGCTACAGAGCGAGGTGCGGTGTTCGCCGAGTCCAGGCAATGGTGGGAAAAGGTTGTCAGTCAGAGAGGCTGCGTAGAACAGCGCTACAGAGAACAGCGCTACAGAGGAAATGGTAACCGGATAGGGGATGGCCCCACGGAGTGGCTAAAAAGGCTTGTGCTAAACTCTCTTGATTATGAGCGAGCGGGCGAGAATCGCGTCCATGAGTTCGAACTTGGTGGAGCTGGAGTGCTCCGCGTGCGGGAAGAAGTACGACCCTGAGCAGGAGCAGCACTTGTGCACGTGCGGCAAGCCGCTGCTGGCGCGCTACGACCTACGCCATGCCGCGGGTACGCTGACGCTGCAAACCTTGAAGGATCGCCCGCGAACGCTGTGGCGCTATGCGGAGGTGCTTCCCGATGACCCGCCCGTGTCGCTGGGCGAGGGCCTGACTCCCTTGATTCATGCCAGACGGCTGGGCGCGAGGATGGGACTCGAGAGTTTGTACGTGAAGGACGAAGGGCTGAACCCCACCGGTTCGTTCAAGGCGCGCGGAATGACGGTAGCAGTGACGCGAGCGAGGCGGTTTGGGGTAAAAGCCTTGGCGGCGCCCACGGCGGGCAACGCGGGAGGCGCGCTGGCGGCGTATGCAGCGGCGGCCGGCATTCCCGCGGTAATCGTGATGCCGGCGGACACGCCTTCAGCAAACGTGATGGAGTGCCAGGCGTTTGGGGCGAAGGTTGTGAAGCTGAACGGGTTGATTTCGGATTGCGGCAAATATGTGGCGGAACACAAAGACCGTGAGGGATGGTACGACGTGTCCACGCTAAAGGAGCCCTACCGCGTGGAGGGGAAAAAGACGATGGGGTACGAGCTGTGGGAGCAGTTTGGCGGGAAGCTGCCTCATGTGATTTTTTATCCCACGGGGGGCGGCGTCGGGCTGATTGGGATGTGCAAGGCTTTCGATGAACTGCAAGAGATGGGAAGGATTGGCCGCGAGCGGCCGCGCATGGTCGCGGTGCAGGCGGAAGGCTGCGCGCCCATCGTGAAGGCGTGGGAGGCGAACCAGCAGTCGGCGCAGTTTTTCCAGAACGCGGCGACGATTGCTTCGGGATTGCGCGTGCCCGGGCCGCTGGGGGATCAGTTGATCTTAAGAATGCTGCGGCAAACCAACGGAACGGCCATCGCGGTAACCGATAAAGAGATGCTATACGCGGGAAGGGAACTGGCGTCGCTCGCAGGAATATTTGCCGCGCCGGAAGGAGCCGCAACGGTCGTGGCTGCGCGCATCCTCGCGGCATCGGGGTGGATCAAACCGCACGAAACGGTAGTTTTGTTCAACACCGGCACGGGGTATAAGTACTCCGAGACTTGGGAGAAGGCGCTGCAGGCGTGAAGTTGGCGCGCGAGAGCATCAAGATGGCGAAAAGCGGTTGTTGAAGGGGAAACTCGAAGCTCGAAACAGGAAACTCGAAAATCGAAACGCGGAATTCGAAGCGCCGTACCAGAAAAACGTTAGGGAACTGGTTTTCTCGAGCGCAAGAAATTGAGGGAGGGCGTGCCCGGTGGCCACGCGGAGGCTCTATTACGATGATGCGTACCAAATGGAATTCACGGCGCGGGTAGTGCATTGCGAAGTGCTTCCACCAGATTTGAGCGCGGGAATCACCGGAAATGTCTGGAGCCTGATCCTCGATCGAACGGCGTTTTATCCCACTTCGGGTGGTCAGCCGCACGATTTAGGCAAGATCGAAGAAGCGAATGTCCTGGAAGTGCGCGACGGAGGCGATGAAATCATTCATATCGTGGACCGCCGGGCAAGCGATCCGGACGTGAAATGTTGCGTCAACTGGCCGCGGCGTTTCGATCACATGCAGCAGCACACCGGGCAGCATGTGCTGTCGGCGATGTTTCAGGAACGCTTCGGATTGCCTACGGTGTCGTTTCATTTAGGCGCCGAGGTTTGCACGATCGATTTGCAAGGACCGGAGCCATCCGAGGAATTTCTGGAAGGCGCGGAGCGCGCCGCAAACCAGATTATTTTTGAAGACCGAGGCGTCCACGTGCGTTATGGAACTGCGGAGCAATTCGCCCGGCTTGGAGTAAGAAAAGTAGTCCAACGCGAAGGTATACTTCGCGCCATCGAAATCGAATCGGCCGACTTGCAGCCATGCGGAGGAACGCACGTCAAAAGCACGGGCCAGATCGGCATGATACTGGTGCGCAATTGCTCGAAGATGCGCCAGGACTGGCGCGTCGAATTTGTGTGCGGGGGCCGCGCAGAAAGAGCCGCCCGGCACGATTTTCAATTGTTGGGGCAGGTCGCGGAGAAACTGAGTTGCGCTACGGCGGACGTTGTTTCTGCCGCAGTGCGTGCGCTCACCGAGCGCGATGTTCATTTCAAGAATTATCGCGCTTTGCTGGAGAGACTTGCGGAGGCAGAAGCGGCACTCGCCTTACGGAGCGCGTCGCCTGGCCTTGAGGGAGTTCGCCTCTTCCAGCGTGCGCTTGACGAGATGTCGCCAGAATATCTCGGATTGTTGGCGACGGAAATCGCCAAAGCAGAAAAATCCGTCGCCCTTCTCGCGGGAAAAAAGAGCGGTCAGATGCTCTTTGCGCAGCATCCCTCGTCGGCCAAAGACATGAACGCCCTTCTCAAGCAGGTCTTTGAAAAAATCGCCGGCAAGGGCGGAGGAACGCGCGATTTCGCGCGGGGCAAACTCGCGGATGGTTCCCAAGTGGAAAATGCCCTCGCTTTGGCGAGAGAAAAGTTGTCTGGCGCGTAGACCTGCGTTATAACCTCTCACGGTCTTCTGGCGCGGATTAGCCAAGCGGGCACGAAGAACTTGCCAGGGCTGCTGGCCGGAATTCGAGCCCGCGTTTCCATCTTGGAACAAATAGTTGGCATGCCAGCGGCAAATCCTATTGACCACGCGAAGGAGTTTGGGGGAATGCGCGCTACTTCCGTATCTCATCTCTGTATCGAAACAGGTTTGCTGCTTGTGGCGCTAGCAAGTTGCGCGGCCTTTGCCTACGCGCAGCGCCCACCGGGCGTGCGCGACGAAGAGACGTTCCGGTTTCGATTTGTCGGGCCGCGCGCTGGGAACCGTGTTGCTTCTATCGCCGGCGTCCCGGGTGACCCGAGCACGTATTACGCGGGCGCCGCTTCCGGCGGCGTCTGGAAAACGACGGATGGGGGCAATCGCTGGGATCCTATCTTCGACAAGCATCCGGTAGCGGCCATCGGTGCCATCGCGGTTGCGCCGTTCGACCCCGGCGTGATCTGGGTGGGCACAGGGGAGGCCTGGGCGATTCGCGACAGCGACGTGATGGGCAACGGCGTTTATCTTTCGACGGACTCCGGCAAAAACTGGACGCACGTGGGCCTCGATGACACGGGACGCATTGGACGGATCCTGGTTCATCCGACCAATCCCGACATCGCGTTTGTGTGCGCGCTGGGGCGCACGACGGGCCCGCAGCAAGAGCGCGGTGTTTATCGCACTACAGACCGGGGACAGCATTGGGAGCGCGTCCTTTTCGCGGATGCGAATACTGGCTGCTCGGGCCTGGCCATGGATCCACACAATCCACGAATTCTTCTCGCCGGAATGTGGCAAGTGGAAATGCATACCTGGGGGGAACTCAGCGGCGGGCCGGGAAGCGCTGTGTACATTTCAAAAGATGGCGGCACGAAATGGACGAAGCTCGAAGGCCATGGATTGCCGCGGCCGCCCCTCGGCAAAATCGACGTGGCCATCGCGCCGACAAATTCCGAGCGCTACTTCGCTTTAATCCAGACCAAGGACCAAGGCGCGCTATGGCGGTCCGATAATGGCGGCGAAAATTGGCAAGTTGTGAATTACCAGCGGCAGCTTATCGGCCGAGCTGGGTATTACATTCGCATTGCCGTGTCCACGGGAAACGACAACGAAGTCTACGTGGCGAACAGCAGTTTTCTCGAATCTCTGGACGGGGGCGAAATTTTCAAGGAAGTGCCCTGGGGCGGCGACAATCACGATATGTGGATCGATCCGCTGAATCCGGATCGCTTCGTCATTACCGACGACGGGGGACTAAACATCACCACGGTTCATGGCCGCGGCTTTCATCGCATCCAGCTTCCGATCGGCCAGATGTACCACGTCGCCGTCGACAATCAGGTTCCGTATTACGTTTATACGAACATGCAGGACGGCCCGAACATGCGCGGGCCGAGCATTCCTCCGCCGCTTGAATACGGCCGAGTCGTGGACACCGGTTGGGAGCGACGTATGGGGGGATGCGAATCCGGCTTTACGCTGCCGGACCCGACAGACCCCAACATTGTTTGGGCCAGTTGCTATGGAAACGAAGTGACGCGGTGGGACGCGAAAACCAAGCGCGCGCGGTCGGTAAGCCCGTGGATTCATTCGCTGGACTCGCCCCCGAGCGACCTAAAGTACCGCTGCCACTGGACGCCGCCGCTGGCCATTGATCCGTTCGAACACAATACCGTTTATTACGGCTGCCAGGTCATTTTCAAAACGACGAACGGCGGGCAAAGCTGGCCGGTTATCAGCCCGGACCTTTCCACGCAGGATCCGAAGTACCTTGGGTCTTCGGGAGGAATTGTCGGCGACAACCTGGGCCAGTTTTATGGCGAAGTCGTGTTTGCGATCGCGCCCTCGGAAGTTCAGAAAGGTCTGATTTGGGCGGGCACGAACGATGGTTTGATCTGGTACACGAAAGATGGCGGCGCGAACTGGACGAATGTCACGAGAAATATCAGGGACTTGTCGCCTTGGGGCACAGTCACGCGGATCGAGCCTTCGCACTTTGACGCCGGAACGGCGTACGTGTGCGTCGACCATCATCTGATGGACAACCGCGATCCGTACATTTTCAAGACCACGGATTTTGGCAAGAGTTGGACAAAGATTTCAGAAGGCTTGCCCAAGCATCCACTCGGATACGTTCGAACTATTGCGGAAGATCCCAATCAAAAAGGTTTGCTCTTCGCAGGTACGGGAAATGGGCTCTTCTATTCTCTCGATGATGGCGTGCATTGGACAGCCTTCACCGCCGGGCTGCCGCACGCACCGGTTACCTGGACCGTGGTGCAAAAACAGTTTCGCGATCTGGTAGTCTCGACTTATGGCCGCGGAATTTACATTCTCGACGACATCACTCCGCTTGAGCAGATGGCCCAGAAGGCCGAAGACGTTCCCGTACGGCTATTTGCTCCGCGCGATACGTTTCGTATTTTTCCTAACGGCGGAGCGGCCATCAGCTATTCGCTGAAAGCTGCGCCCAAGGCTCCGCCCAAAATGGAGATTTTCGATTCGAACGGAGCCGTGGTCCGAAAGCTGGATCCACCGGGCCGGGCGGGCATGAACCGTGCGGAGTGGAATTTCCTTTACGATCCGCCAAAACTCGTTGCGTTGCGCACCACTCCGCCTGAAAATCAGCATATCTGGGAAGAGCGCCGCTTTCGCGGAAGCGATTCGCGCCGAGTTTTGCACTGGGGGATTCGCGAAGCCGAAGTCGGTCCCATGGCGCTGCCAGGAAAATATACGATTCGGCTTACCGTGGACGGTCAAACTTTCACGCAGCCTCTGACTCTTGTGAAAAACCCGAATGCCCGCGCGAGCGACGAGGAGTTGGCGGCGGCGTTCAAGCTGCAATTGCGTATTCGCGACGACATTACGAAAACTTCCGAAGCCACGAACAAACTCGAATGGATGCGGAAGCAGCTTGATGTGGTCGCGCGCATGTTGGGCGGCCGCAAGGTCGTGCCTGCGGGCGGGGAGGAGAAGAGAGAAGAAGCTAAGGATGGTGAAAATGGCCCAAAAGAGGCGAAACAAGAAAACAGCGAGGCCAATCCCGATCCCGAATTGCTCAAAGCGGTCGAAGCCATGGAGCAGAAGATGCAGGACGTCGAGTACAAATTCATTTCGCGTGCCGACGCGCTGAGCGACGACAAATACTATTCCATCCCGGAGAAAATCTATCTGCATCTGATTTGGCTGAACGCGGAAGTAGGAACGGGCGCAGGGGACGTTGCCGGCGGCGCGGATAATCCTCCCACCGACACGGCTGCCGCCATGCTCGAAACCATAGAAAAAGATCTCGCCGAGGCCCAGGGTGCTTATCAAAAACTTATCGAAAAGGAGATTCCTTCCTTCAACCGCTCCTTGCTAGACAAAGGAATCGCGCCAATTGCTTTCGTGCGCCCCGCCGAAGAAGACAACGAGGATGACGCCGGGGGCTAAGAGAAAATTACACCCCGAAAGTTTCGGGAACAGGAAGGAACTCCATGATGACATACGCTGGGTATGGCCCTTGTCGGCGTTCTCGCGGAGGAAAAGTGTTTCGAGCAACTCTCTTGATGGTGGCACATTTGTCGATCGCGGAAAGCCTTCCCGCGCAACTTCCTCCCAAAGCGCCCAATTCCAGCGTCATCTCGCTGACTCCCCAGGCTGGCTACTTTACCGAGCCAGGCATCGCCATCAATCCCAACAATCCGCAGCAAATCGTCGCCGTTTATCAGGACAATGCGCACGCGGCGTACTCCTTCGATGCCGGGCGCACTTGGCAAATTGCAGCCGGCGTCGAGTCGACCAGCTATCGCGTTTCCGGCGACGTTTCTGCGACTTATGACCATCAGGGCCACGCGTTCATTTGCTATATCGCGTTCGACAAGCTCGGCACCTTCAATTATTGGGGCCACAACTCTTCGCGCAATGGCATTTACGTTCGCCGCTCTCTTGACGGCGGTAAGACCTGGGAGCCTAAAGATATCGCTGCGACCGAGCAACCCGACAAGACGCCAGATGGAAAGGATGTTCCTTGGGAGGACAAACCCTACATTGTCGCCGACAACAGCGACGGCCCTTACGCCGGCAACTTATACATTGGGTGGACGCGCTGGACCATCGCCGATTCGCAGATTCAGTTTGTGCGCTCCACTGACCATGGCAAGACTTGGTCGAAGCCTGTGGAAATCGACAATGTGCGCGGCCTGCCCCGCGACGATAATGGCGCTGTCGAAGGATTTGCGGGCGCGGTCGGGCCGGACAGCACGCTGTACGCCGTTTGGGAGGACGGGAATCACATCGTTTTCACTGTTTCATCCGACGGCGGCGCCACGTTTGCGCCCCCGCGCAACATTATTGACACCGCACCGACGATGTTCAGCATTGATGCGGTCGCTCGCGCCAACGGGTTCCCGCAAATTGCCATTGACCCGCGGGGCGGCCCGCAAGGCGGACGTCTGTATGTAAGCTGGGCGGATTACCGCAATGGCGAGATCGATATCCTTTGTTCCTCGTCGAAAGATTATGGTGTTACCTGGTCGCCGGCAACACGCGTGAATACCGATCCCGTGCACAACGGCGCGGAGCATTTCTTTCAGTGGATGGCCGTGGATCCAGCAGACGGCTCTATCTACGTTGTCTTCTACGACCGCCGCGGCGACCCGAGCAATCGCGCGCAAATCGTCGTCCTAGCCCGCTCCACGGATGTCGGCCAATCTTTCCAGAACTATTCCTGGACCGATCAAGCTTTCAATGCCAAAGGCGGCTTCATCGGCGATTACAACGGACTGGCAGCGATGAACGGCCGCGTCTACGGCATCTGGACGGAGAAGCCCGAAAATATTACGACGCGCGATACCGTGATTCGCATTGGCGTAGCCGATTTTTCCAATTCCGCGGCGGCAAATTCTTCCAGCCTCCCGAATGCGAATCTGAAAAAATAGCGAGCGTTGACAAATCCGATGCAGCTTCTGGAAAGGTTCCGCGCGCGCTTTGCCGCGCCCGCAGCCATTTACGGCGCGCCGGGCCGCGTGAATCTTATTGGCGAGCATACCGACTACAACGACGGCTTCGTTTTGCCCGCGGCCATTGAATTCTACTGTTGGGTTGCTTGTGCTCCCCGCACGGACCGGAAACTCGTCATTCATTCCGAGAATTTCAGCGAAACCGTCGAAGGGAATCTCGACTCCTTATCGGCAGCGCGCAAGAACCACTGGGGCAACTACCCTCTGGGTGTTGCCTGGGCGCTGCAAAACTCGGGAAAGCGCCTGAACGGCGCGAATCTTCTCATCGGTGGCGAGGTGCCGCTTGGATCCGGGCTCAGTTCCTCGGCGGCTCTCGAAGTTGCCGTGGGCTTCGCACTCCTGCACCAAAGCGGCCTCCACGTCGATCGCACGGAGTTAGCGCGGCTATGCCAGAAAGCCGAGAATGAATTTGTCGGGGCTCACGTCGGCATTATGGATCAGTTCGTCGCGTGCCATGGGCGCCCGTCGCATGCGCTTTTGCTCGATTGCCGTTCGCTGGAGCACAAGCTGGTCAAACTGCCGCCCGTGATTCAACTGGTGATTTGCAATACGATGGTCAAGCATGAATTGGCTTCCGGTGAATACAATCGCCGCCGTGCCGAGTGCGAGGAAGGTGTCCGCACTTTGCGGCGGGTTCTGCCCGAAATTCAAGCCCTGCGCGATGTTACGCTTGGCCGTTTGGAAGAGCACCGCGCGCTCTTGGACGCAACGGTGTACCGGCGCTGCCATCACGTCATCACGGAAAACAATCGCGTGAAAAGCGCGATGCGCGCTTTTGAGTGCGGCGATAATCGCGCTCTCAGGACACTTATGCGCGAGTCGCATCGCAGCCTCCGTGACGATTACGAAGTGAGCTGCAAGGAGCTCGACCTCATGGTCGAAATCGCGTCTGCGCAACCCGGCGTCATCGGGGCGCGCATGACCGGAGGCGGGTTTGGCGGCTGCACCGTCAACTTGGTCGAGGCCACTGCCGTTGAAGCTTTCAAACAAAATGTCGCCACCCGATATCTTGCCAAGATAGGTCTATCGCCTGAGATTTATGTCTCTCCGGCTGCTGCCGGCGTACGACAGATCGACGTCAGCTCAAGCAACTTCGGCCAGCGATGAGGCAACGGAGCCACCACACACTTGTCATACCGAGCGAAGCGCGACTTTTACGCTCCGGATGCCTTTACGGAACGAGGAATTGCTTTTTCCTTCCATCGCGTTAGCTCCTAACCCTGCTAACATTCATGGCCGGCAAACTTCAGCATGAATCTTGAAAGACTGCTTTCTACTCCGCACAAACGTTTCAACCCTCTCCTGCGGGAATGGGTGCTCGTTTCTCCGCAGCGGACGCAGCGGCCGTGGCAAGGAAAAGTGGAAAGACTCCCTGCGCCTCCGTCTCTCACCTATGATCCCAACTGCTACCTGTGCCCCGGAAACAAGCGTGCGGGAGGCAAGCAAACACCGCAATACACGGGTACCTACGCGTTCGATAATGACTTTCCCGCACTCTTACCGGATGTGGAGCCACTGCAATATGAGAAGGATGGTTTGCTCGTCGCGCAGACGGACCGCGGCATGTGCCGTGTCCTGTGTTTTTCTCCTCGTCACGATCTCACCTTTCCGCGCATGGATGCTCCGGAATTGCGTGGCGTGGTGGATGCCTGGGCAGAGCAATTTTCCGAACTCGCGGAAATTCCCTGGGTTCGCAACGTTCAAATTTTCGAGAATCGCGGCGAACTCATGGGCGCCAGCAACCCGCACCCTCACTGCCAGATCTGGGCCAACGCTACGCTCCCGAATCTTCCTGCACGCGAAGACGAATCTCTGCTGGCTTATCACTCGAAAAAACATTCCTGCCTGCTGTGCGATTACTTGCAACTAGAGATGCGACGCAACGAGCGCGTGGTTTGCCAGAACGATGCGTTTGCCGTCGTCGTCCCCTTTTGGGCTGTGTGGCCCTTCGAAACGCTCGTCGTGAGCAAGCACCATATCGCGTCGCTCGATCAGCTCAGCCCGGCGGAGCGCGGTTTTCTCGGCGACATCCTACGGCGCATCACCGTTCGTTACGATAATTTGTTTGAAACAGCTTTCCCTTATTCCATGGGCTTCCACCAGCCGCCGACCAACGGTCAACCCCATGAAGCTTGGCATCTTCACGCGCACTATTTCCCGCCGCTCCTGCGTTCCGCCACCGTCCGAAAGTTCATGGTTGGCTACGAACTGCTCGCTTCGCCGCAGCGCGACCTCACTCCGGAAGCCGCGGCTACACGCCTCCTCGAAGCCGGCGAGGTCCATTACCTTGACCGGGCGCCAGGTGATAATCAGAAATAGCGCACCGGAGACCATTCATCTTGCGGATGCTCGCTATTTCGAATTCGCCCTTACCTTAACCGATTTCCCGCTGGTGTTAAACGCGGTTCTGTTTCACAATTTCAACCCATGAGCGGATTCACCGGGCTGCGAGTATTGGCATTGGAAAGCCGCCGCGCTGCCGAACTCGCCAAACTCATTTCCACCTACGGCGGCGAGGCAATCGTTGCCCCGGCGATGCGCGAAGTCCCGCTCGATTCGAACAGCGAAGCGCTGTCCTTTGCCGAATCGCTCCTGGCTGGTAAATATGACATCGTAATTTTTTTAACCGGCGGCGGCACGCGGGCGGTTTTGAGCGTTGCGGAAACGAAATACCGCCGCGAAGATTTCGTCGCCGCATTGCAACGCGTGAAAGTCGTGCCTCGAGGCCCCAAGCCGATTGCCGTATTGCGCGAACTCGGCGTCACTCCGGCTCTCACTGTGCCTGAGCCCAACACCTGGCGGGAACTTCTGCAATCGCTCGATGAAGCCCCAAAGTCGTCAGCGGATTTTCGCCTCCGCGGTGCGCGCATTGCGCTCCAGGAATATGGCGTTTCGAATCCTGAGCTAATTTCCAGCCTCACAGAGCGCGGCGCCATCGTCACGCGCGTCCCTGTCTACCAATGGGCGCTGCCGGAAAACACCTCTCCGCTGGAATGTGCGATCCAGGAAATTGCCGCAGGCAGCATCGACGTCATTTTTTTCACTACCAGCGTGCAAGTCACGCATCTGTTTCAAATTGCGGCCAAAATGCAGCTGGAAGAACTAATGCGCCAAGGACTGCGCCGCGCCATGGTTGCTTCGATCGGCCCGACGACGTCCGAGGAACTACAGCGGAACGGAATTCAGCCCGATCTGGAGCCGTCTCATCCCAAGATGGGCTTTCTCGTGAAAGAAACTGCGGACCAAGCCGCCGCTCTGCTTGCCAAAAAGCGGAATGTAGGGACAGCTTTAGCTTAGGCTCGGCTTATTCGGACGATTGTGAAAACCGCCCCCTGAGCATAGCCGTGACCTGCCTGAGCTTTTTCCTTTGTTTGACCGCGGCAGAGGGTCGAATAAAGCGGTCTGCCCGACCTCACCCGATGATCTCTTCTTCCTTGCGGGTCTCGCCCAAGTCCAATACTACCTCAGTCGTTTTCGCGGGCGTCTCCCACCCAAAATCATCCTTTTCCTCTTGGGGAGGCGGCAGGGGTCTCGCAACCTCGCCGATGATCAGCAGGGAAGGAGCAGGCAGCCGTTCCTCCAGAGCCAATTCTTGCAACGTCGTGCGATGAATTTGCTGATCTGCCTGCGTGGCATTGGCCACGATGGCGCACGGTGTCGCCGCGTCCAACCCACCTTCCATTAGCTTTGTCGCAATTGCGCTGTAGTTTTTTCCCGGCATGTACACAGCATACGTCGCGTCTCTCAAGACCACGTCATCCCATTCCGGAGATACGTTTCCGGCTGTGTGATGGCTCAAGAAAATCAGCTTTGAAGCGTACCGGCGGTCGGTTAGGGGAATCTTTGCCGCCGCGGCCGCGCCCATCGCCGAAGTTACTCCGGGTATCACTTCAAACTCGACCCCTGCGCGCGCCAGGGTTTCCATTTCTTCACCCACGCGCCCGAAAAGCAGCGGGTCCCCGCCTTTGAGCCGCACGACCTGCTTGCCTTCCCGAGCGGCCGCAATCAGCAATGCGTGAATCTGGTCCTGCGAGATTCCCGCTTGTCCACAGCGCTTGCCCACGTTGCGCACTTGTGTCCACGCCGGAATCAAATCGAGAATTTCCTGCGGCACGAGGTGGTCGTGCAACACGACCTCGGCGCTCTTCAGGATCTGCATCGCCCGTACCGTCAGCAGTTCCGGATTCCCCGGTCCCGCTCCCATCAAATAGACTTTTCCTTTTCGAATTGGCGTCTTCATGGCCTGGTCCCTGTGCCGGTCATCGGAAATTTCCGGCGGCCTACTTTGGCGACGGTTGGATGCCCAGCCCCTGCTAAAGGCCTCAGAATGAGCGTACCACCGCGTTAGATACTCTATCCCTCAGAACATTGCATTCGATGCATCAAAAATTTTGATGCACTTTGCTCCCATTTGGGCGGGGAGTAAGAGTCCAAGAATTGATCGAATTGTAGAGGTACTATTAGTTTATTGCGGCAAGGGCGTACTGGCGGGTGCTCAGGTGTTCACTGGATTGACATCCTGAAGGAAATTAATTAAGCTGTGAACCAGGGGATTTTACCAGGGGTAAAACACACCGGACGAAGTGGAACGCTACAAGCGCCGACCAGCCGAGTAGGACAACCAGTCAGACTTCTCGTTCAATTCCCACCAGCCTCGGTAACATGGGCCAAAACTCAAGTTGCTTTGCAAGGGACAAGGCATGGGTTCCGATCACCGCCTCAACGGCAGGGAAGAAAGAAGACTACCCATTATGATGGAGGTGCACCTCTCGCCGGTCGCGCGTGCGAACGACGACCGATGCGAGAGGACCTTCACCGATAACATCAGTGCGCATGGTATTCGCGTGCAGTCCACAAGCGCCTGGATGCATGGCGAGCAGGCAGATGTGACTCCCATGAAGGAAGAAATCTCCATGCGGGGCGAAGTGGTCTATTGCCAGAAGGTAGCCAACAACCGCTTTTTCGTGGGGCTCAAGTTCCCGCAGGGGCGCATCCCGTGGTCTATTTTGCAGCGATTCAATGGCCTCGTGCTTACGAACATTTTTGGCGCCATGCGGTGGTGAAAAAACTTCTCCACCGTGAAAGCTCAGTGCAGGCAGACTCGGCCAACCGTGATAGCAACAAAAGCTTCGGTGTTCGTAGGAGTGGTCATTCAGGCGCCGAGGCGCGCGAGCGGATGGCTTGGTCAGCAAGAAGGGCTTGCTGGCGGACGCGGTCGGGGAGGTCGCGCGATTCGCGCTCGTAAGGCCGGATCGCGGGCAGGTCTTCGGCGCGGCCGATGAGATAGAGCGCGCGCAGGGCTTCCCAGACTTGTTCATCGCCGGGATCGACGGTGGCGATTTCGGCGCCAGCGGGGACGCTCGCTCCGGTAGGTGCCGAGATCGAGTGAACACGGCCGCCGATAGGCGAGCGAATTTCCGCCGTTGATTCGTCATTTGGCGAATTGGCCCAAGCCGCCCCCGCCCGTTGAAGTTTGGCGACGATCCCGCCCTGGCGGATGGCGGTGCCCACGCGTGCAGTGTCTAGGACACGGCCCGCATTTGGCGCGAAAATGTGAGCGGGACGCAGCAGCGCGACGATTTGCTCGCGGCCCGACCCGTCGCCAAAGCGAACCAAGGAAAGGGCGGCGTTTCCCTGCACCATCGGCGAGGGATCCTGCAACATCCTTAATAGCGCCTCGTGGAATCCCGCACCCCCAGTGTCCTGCCCCATCAGCCAGGCGTCGGTGTTGCGCACTTCCTCGACGGGATGCGAAGCGAGACGGACGAGTTGGGGATACCAGCGCGCTGCTGCGGCGTCATGCCGCCCGATGCGCTCGCCAATCTGCACCAGCGCGTGCTGGATATGGCGCGGCCGTTTATCATCGGCCAAATATTGCGTGATTTGTTGGTCGGAAAGCCGGCGGCCGAACCAGGTGTTCCACCAAAAGAGAAAGGGAAGGAGCACGATGAGCCACGCGGCGAAATAAAACAGCAAGCGCGTGCGCGTGGACATGCCGTGCGGGGATTTTTCCGGCGGCGCGCTGAGTTGCGCAGCCGGATTTTCTTCGCCGCCACCGTTTGCGGAAGATCGCGAAGATGTTTTCATGTCTAGCAGTCGCAGGAGTCTATTTTACGGGCGTTAGAGGGAAAAGCAGAGCCCTGCTCGCGACAGGCGGGCTTCACCACCCTTCGTAAAGAACACGACCCGGCTTTGGGATAACAAATCAACGCTCGCGCGAAACAAAAACGGCAGGCCTCATGGCCCAAGCTGGGCCCGGAATTACCATGTGCATGTTTCGAGCACGTTTCAACTTTGGTCAGAGGACGAACCGGGCTTACCCGGACCGGGCGGCTTGTTTTGGCCCCGGAGCTCCCAGAAAGCATTGAGAAAGAAAACGGCAGAGAGACTGAGCATGATAAGGCTCTCGAAGAGACCGTCGACGGTGGTTAGTGTGCCGCTGACAGCGATCCAGGCAATGCCCGCAAGGGGGATCAAGCCGAGCACAATCGAGATCAAGAGCATCACGGCAAGCAAGTCGCCTCCTCACACGGGTGATGGGAAACTGGTGCAAAGAATCTCATGCTACGGCTTGAAGGTCACGTCGACCGTCTTCGCCTCTTTTGCTGTCAGGGTGACTTTCATGTCTTGCTCCGGATACTTTTCGTGCACAAAGGCCAGCGTGTAATCACCCGGCGGAAGGCCTTTGATTTCATATTTGCCGTCAGCGCCGGTGACCGCATAAAAGGGGCTCTTCACCACGTTGACGTACATTTTCATCCACGGATGCTGGTTGCACTTTACGGGGAGCAAAATTTCTTCGCGCGAGAAATTCTTGTTGAGCGGCGCCGACTGCGGCGGCTGAGATTCGTTCCACTCGCGATTGTCCTTCGGCTGGGGATGAATGTTGTGAGTCGTGGGATCGCTGTTGACGATCTTGATGTCCTGGCCGGCCATCACCCCGAGCACGTGCGGATGATATCTGCAGCCGCCCTGGTCGAGCGCGACAGCTTCTTTCGGAATGTCGAAGGTGCGGCCGCCGAGACCTTCCTTCACATACACGAACACGTTCTCGAGATGGCCGCCGCTGACCACTACGGCTTCGGCCGTGTTCGTGCCTTTGCAGGCGGGATCCTGGCTCATGTCAATCTTCGCGGCCGGAGGGGCCGCGCCGTCAAACTTCACGGTGCCGCTGACGGTCGCGGCGGTCGCTGGATCGATCGGTGTGGCGGCCGGAGCCGCAGTGGGCGTGGCCGCGGGCTGCTCCGCCGTTTCCTCTTTCTTGCCGCCGCAGCCCGCAAGGAGAACGAGGCCGCACAGCGCGGGCAAGCTAATTGCCCTCCAAGTTTTTGTTTTCATTTCTTTCTCTCTCCCCTGAGAATGAAAATCTCTCAAATTTGAAGTTCTATTTGCCCGCTCCGTGACCACCTGCGCTTGCGCCGGACGCTTTGGAGCTGCCGGCTGCGCTCGAGCGTCCCATCGAAGCTGAGACGCGCCGTTGCTCCTCGGGCGTAAGTTGCAGGATGTAATCCACAAGGAGCTTCGTATGGTCTTTGTCATAGCCCTGGAACGATGGCGGAGTCGGGCCAGAAAAGACCCAGTGATTGTTTTGCCGCTTGAACAGTCCTGACGGCATCGAGGTGCCCGGGCTGATGGCTTGCGGGTCCAGCATCCACTGCTCCATCCAGTCAGGCTTCAATCGCCCGCGTGCCTGGAGGAAGTTCGGAGCTGTAGCGGTACGGTCGTGCGCGGGTTCGCCAGTGGCGTGGCACTTCAGGCATGGCGCGGCCGTGCTGCTGAAGAGACTGCGCGCCATTTCCGTTTCCTTGGCCGTGAGTACGGGGACTTCTTCCGGAATGTACGGGAACGGCTGACGCGAGAGCGCCTGGAAGAATCGCACCAGTTTGCCGAGTTCGTTTTCCGAGAACGAGAACGTGGGCATGCGCACTTGTAGGTAGCTTCGGATGCCGTTGCGATTCGTGTCCTGGTCGTTCAGCGCGGGGTTCTTCAGGAAGCGCAGCAACCACTGGGGATCGACGCGCGCGCCCTCGGTGAGCAGCTTCGGAGGCAACTGCTCTTGGGCATCCTGATACCGCGCCAAACCCATGAGGATGGTTCTCTGGCCCGGAATGAGCTGGTGGCACCCCATGCAGTTGTATTTTTTGACCACCCACCAGCCTTCCTGAATGTCTTTGCGATAGTCGAGCGGACGGTATTGGTAGCTGGGTGGAAGCGGATTTTCCTGACTGCCGAGCAAAAACGTCGTAAGGGCGCGAACCTGTTCTTTCGTGAGATGCAGGTTGGGCATGCGCAACTGTTCGGAGGGCGGTTTGATTTTGCCCAGGTCCCAAATATTGGGTTCGGCGAGTTTGTGCTCGAAGAAGCCCTTGTGGTCGTACCAAGGCTCTTTCGCAGGACCTTCGGGCAAACGCGCGAGATCTTCGGGATCGCTAATGGGCTCTCTGCCGCCGCGCTGCGCGACTTCGGTGAGCAGCGCGAGGTCAAGGCGCTCGACCGGCTTGCTGCCTTCCGTGGTCAGCTCAGTGCCGATGCGGCCTTCCTCTTCAAGGCCGGAAATTTCATGGCAGCCGGCGCACCCGAAGAATTGAATCCATTTTTTGCCTTCAGCCTTCAGGCTCGGATCATCCATGAACGACGCGTCAGGATAATCAGACGGGTTCTTCTTCTTTTGTGTGATGAGAAAGCTGGCGATGTCCTCCGCATCGGATTCGGAGAGGCGCAGGCTCGGCATCACGGTCATGTTCTGAACCTGCAGCTCGTGGCCGTCGTTCGGGCATTTGCTGTGATCCAGATCGAAGACGTAGGGCAGGCCCTTCTTCTTGTAATCCTCGGGCCCAATGTCTTTTTTCTCGTAGGGGCAGTAGGGGCGCGTGCGCTCGCGAGCGTTATGAACCCAGCGAACAAGATAATCGTAGTTCGCTTTTTCCCCGACCCGCGTGAGATTCGCCGCGAACGTGCCGCCCTGCATCTGATCGCCCTCGCCGATGGAGTGGCAAGCCAGGCAGCCGCGGGCTTCGAACAATTCCTTGCCATGCGCGGCGTTTCCGGGCTTGTGTTTAGGAAGCGGATCGGTTAGGCCGGATTGCCAGACGTAGGCCGCGATGGCTTTAATCTGTTCATCGTTCAAGCGGAAGTTCGGCATCTTGGTCGTTGGGCGGAAGTCGGTGGGCTTTTTCAGCCACACCGGAATCCAATTTTTGTCAAGTTTGAGGCGAACGTCCTTCAGGTTCGGCCCAACTTTTTTCATGTCTTGGAACAAGCTCTTGGTCGTGCGGTCAAGCTGCATGACGCGCAGATCGGCTTTGCTGTTTTCGACCTTGAGCGCAACCGCGCGTTCGTTGAGGTGATTCGCTTCTTCGTTGGTTTGCGCCTGGTCGGCCTGTGCCATGAAGTCGTCGGCCTGTTTGAGATTGTCTTTCTTCTTTTGCTCGAGCAGCTTGATCTCTTGACCGTTGGCGAGCAGGTCTTCAGGCTCTTTGTCGTAACCTTCGTAGCGATGGCAGCCAACGCACCCGCGCTGGCGGAACAGGTCTTTTCCCTCGCTGACAACCCAGCCGACGTCGTTGACCGTCAGGACCATGTCTGCGGAGTGGCAAATCTGGCAGCCGGCTTCGTAGTTTTGCGGGGTAAAAATCGGCCACAGCCAGTGCTCGTAATTGCCATGAGCTTTTTCGACGCTTGTTGTCGCGCGGCCATTTCCCTGATGGCACGGCGAGCAGCCAAATTTCTCCGGATCATGAATTCTCAGCAAATCCCGCTCGGGATGGCTGGTGAACGCTCGCGCGTATTCGTCCGGCTTTTTCCCTTTCAACGACATGGACGCCGCCGTAAGCTTCAGCGGCTCGCGAATTCCAAGGTGGCATGATTCGCAGCGGTCGACAATCTGCGCGCTGTCTTCTCTTTCCAGATTGGCTGCGTGCTCGTTTACGTTGATCTGGCGGACTTTCGGTGTCAGCGACTCGACATCGTTCTGCAGGTTCTGCAGCTGCGCCGGCGTCAGGCTCACCATGTGGTCGGTCACGTAGGAATCCATCAACTCTTTCTTCTCGTTGACCGGCTTGAGCAACTCGCCCAGTTCGGCGCTCAATTGCGTCCGCTCGTTGCGCAGCTCGTTATAGGTTTCTTCCAGTTCGTCAAAGTTTTTAAAGGTGCGCTTCTTGCCGTCGGGCATTTCGACGCTGCTGGGTTTGCTTTTGTACGCGTCGAGATCCTGCTGCTTGCTTTTCTTCGAGGAAGGACTGCTTGTGGTCTCCATGTCGTAGGTTGACGCGTTTACGTACGCGCGGCGATCGGTGAACACGTTTTGCACCGCCAGCAGTTCTGCGCCCAGGCTGCGCAGCCGCTCGTTGATTTCCTTGATGCGCGGCGCAGCGCTCTGGCTCGCGGCCTCGTAATCCTGCTGCAGCTTCTGATAATCGGCGCCGCTCTCGATCTCCTTCTGCGATTGCGCCGACTGGGTGCGCGCCGCTTTCAGGAAAGAGGAATAGCGCTCTTTCCATTCGTGCTGAAAAGTTTTCCAAGGCCGCTGGCCGAAATCCTCATCCCATAGCGCCCAGAAAAGAGTGGCCATGAGGATGACCATGCACACAACGTAATGCGGCGCAAGCGATTTGGTGACGATTGGATCGTTCTCGGGGATGGACTTCTCGGGCACCAGGTCCTCCTAAATGTTGAACCAGGGCGTAATCCAAACGTACTTGATGTGAAATAACAGTCGGATCAGGATCTTAATCGGCAGAGCCACCATGATGAGGAAAAACGTCATCATGAGAGAGTACTGGAGCAGGCTCATGCGCTTGTAATCTTTGGGATTGCTCCGGCGGAACAATCCGTTCACAATCAGCCCGCCGACGCTGAAATAACCGCCGATGACAATCGCGCCGAAGATGCCTTTCCACACGTTCGAAGTGATGCCGAAAATATCCGGCAAGTCGCGATTCACTTCATAGATCAACCGGTTGTGGTCCCAGGTCTGCCCGGGCCAGAACCACTGCCAGCCCGGCCCGCGAATGAAGGTCCCAATGAAAATCATCGACACCCACAAAATGACAAAGCCGAAAAGAAATGTACCGATGGCGAACTTGCGCTGCTTCCAGGTGTAGTAGCCCGCACCCAGCGGGTTCGTATCAATATAAGGAATCACCATCAAGCCGATGATGATGAGCGTCGGCATCACCACGCCGGCAATCCACGGATCGAAGTACACCAGCATTTCCTGCAACCCGAGGAAGTACCACGGCGCTTTTGCCGGGTTCATCGTCAGGTTCGGATTGGCAGGCTCCTCGAGCGGTGCGTTCAGCGTGATGGACCACACCATGAGGATAATGGTGACGATGATCGCGGCGAGGAATTCCACGCGCAGCAGGAACGGCCAGACGTGCACTTCCTTCTGCCATCCCGGTCGAAACGGCCAGGTTTTGCGGTGATGGGTTTTCGCCAGTGCGGGATCGGCTGCGAGTTCGGCAATGAGCAAGTCGTTGGCATGCGCCTGCTTCCACGCCAGATAAATGTAGAAGGCCAGCAGCGGAATCATCGCGATGATCGGAACGTTGTCCGGGGCGGAGAGGATTTCCCAGAGTTGTTTCCAATCCATGGCTACTTCTTCGCCTCCTTGATTTCGGAGTCGAGGACTACTGGGGCTGGCCCGGAGATGCCGCCGTCCTTTCGCACGCGCCAGAAGTGCACGATCATGAAGACCGAGGCGATGATGGGAATGCCGATGCAGTGCCAGATGTAAGAACGCAAGAGCGCGTTGGCATCCACAATGGATCCGCCCAACAGGCCGAAGCGCACGTCATTATAAGGAGTCATTCCCATCTGCGCTCCAAACGGTCCTTCGTGCCCTAATAAAGGAGTGGCGCGCGCCATGTTGGTTCCCACGGTGACGGCCCAGAAGCCGAGCTGATCGTCTGGCAGGAGGTAGCCGGTGAAGGAGAGCAGCAGCGTCAGGACGAGGAGAATCACGCCGACAGTCCAGTTGAATTCACGCGGCTTCTTGTACGAACCGGTGAGAAAGACGCGGAACATGTGCAATTCTACCGCGATAACCATCAAGTGTGCGGCCCAGCGGTGCATGTTGCGCAGCAATTTGCCGTAAGGCACGTCGTGCTCGAGATAGAGTACGTCGCGGAACGCCTGCACTTTGCTCGGATGGTAATAAAACATCAGCAGGACGCCGGTCAGAGTCAGCACGAAAAACAAATAAAAGGTAATGCCACCCATGCCCCAGGTGTAGGAATAACGAACCGCGTCGCGATTGATTTTCGCCGGATGCAAATGCAAAAAGACGTTTGAAAGCACGCCTAGCGCGCGGTTGCGCGGCGTGTCGTCGTGTTTATGCCGGAAGATGGAAGTGTAGACCTGGGTCTTGGTGGGCTTGCTCAGAATCTCGACCTGCTCTTTGGCTTTGGCAGGCAGATCGGTCTTCAGGGATTCCAGGTCTTCCCTGATGTGACCCAACAAGCCACCCTTTTTTCCGTTGTTCCCGTTCCCCTTGCTGACTTCTTCAGGCATTGCGCCACTCCCCGTTTCTTCGAGCCCGATGGGTTTCTTCTTCTCTTTCCTTGCTTCCTTACTTCCTCTGCTTCTTTGCCACTCTCCTACACTGGCAAAAACGCTCCCGGATCATTGAAATGGCTGGGCTGCCCCTTAGGCCACTGGTAAAGCCGCGAAGTATCCACGATGATCTGGCCGTCGGGCGCCAGCGACACATTGGCGCGGTCCATGGGGCGCGGCGCGGGCCCTTCAAAGTTCACGCCTTCGCTGTCATAGCCGCTGCCGTGGCACGGACACTTAAACTTGTTCTCGCTGGCCTTCCAGTCAGGTGTGCAGCCGAGATGCGTGCAACGCGCATAAATCACAAAGATGCGGTCTGGAGTGCGGTCCACCCAGACGCGGAACTTCTGCTGCCACTTGGTGTCCACGCCAAGCGCGTAGTCGGAGGGATATCCAATCTTGAAGATTGTGGGAGGCTCGAAAAGCGTGCGCGGCAGGAAGAAACGGAGAAAGGCAATAAACCAAGCGCCGAGAAAGGCCGTGACGCTGCACCATACTAGGCGGCGGCGCCCTTCGTTGGCGGCGCTGGGCTCGGGCCCCACGCTGGCCAGGCCACCTGCCGGTGCCGCCTTGGACGTGCCGACGGCGGGAGTACCAACGTACTTGGTCGCGTCCTTTTCCCCGGCGGCAGCAAGAGTTTTTACCGCCTCCGGTTTAGGTTTGACCGTTTCCGATTCGGGCGCCGCCATGCAGAACCTCCTGGATGTATTGGCCGGTATTTCGCTGTTGGCGTCCACCCTGACTCTGTCGGGGCGTCCCGGCCGTCTTTTGCCGGAAAGACCGGTCCTTTCTTGAACTTCTTGCAACGGCAGCCGCTTGCGCCGCCGGTCTCTCCCTCAAGAACTAGAGCCTTAAACTTTCAGCCTGTAGTCTTCCATTTGAATTCAACGCATCTTCAAACCGCAGAGCTTTGCGCTTCCCCAAAGGAATGCGCGCCGCTCTTCCTTATTCGCGAACAACCTCGTGGAACTTGAATGAGTAGAAGAATCACGCGCGAAGGGCGAATCGGCTCTCCGTGCCGGGTGCCCATCGAATTGGAAAGGCATGTTCCGAAGACATCGTGAGGCCCCAAACATTTTCTACGGCCCCCCAGGTTCGAACCGGATATTACTCAAATCGAAAAAATTCGTCAATCAAGTTTGAGAATAAATTAGAGCCACGTCGAAGGAAGGGGAAAAGGAGCTGAAATGTGTTCCGGTGCGCGAAGACTATGCAGCGTGTGCGATGGCTGGCAAATCCTTAAACGCGCTCGGGAAAAACCTTTAATCCGTCTCTTTTGTAAGAGGGACCGCAACCTAACCCCGCCTTCGTCCTCAAGAATGAGTCCCTCGCCACGAATCCCTCGTCACGAATCCCTCTATGGCATGCATGGCATGCAAGAACTTGCTTGCTTCGAGAAAAACCTGTGATATATTCGCCCCGTTTTGGATTCCCCACGGCGAGTGTCGGGGATTTTTGGCCTGCTCCGGGGAAAGCCGAGACAAAACTGGAGGAGGTTCGCGCTCAATGGGCCTCGGTCTTCTGGTGGTCATTTGGCTGATCACTGTGGTCGGCTCGTATTTCATCATCGCAAAAACCTGGTGGCTGCCAGTCGGGGCCTCCGCGGCCGCAGCGGGAATCGATCACCATTTCACCACCACCTACATTCTTATGGGCGCCGTTTTCATTGCGGCGCAGCTCGCTCTCGGATGGTTTGCGTGGAAGTATCGCGACCGAGGCGCTGGTCCCCAACAAGCATATTATTCGCACGGCAACACCACGCTCGAGATTGTCTGGACTGTTCTCACCATCATTTTGTTTATTGGTCTGAATCTCGCGAGCGAATCCATTTGGGCGACCGAGCGTTTTGATGCCGCAAAACCCGGCGCCGTTCAGGTGGAAGTCACCGCAATGCAGTTTGCCTGGTATTTCCGCTACGCAGGTCCGGACGGAAAATTTGGCGCAACAAAGCCGGAACTGGAAGACGCTTCCTTGGGCGGCGCTGGCGCACTAGGCCTGGACACGACCGATCCCGCTTCGAAGGATGACGTCGTCGCGGGAGTCATGGTGGTTCCGGTGAACCGCGAAATCGAAGTAATCCTCCGCTCACACGATGTAATTCACAGTTTCTTTGTGCCGGCCATGCGCTTCAAGCAGGACGCCGTGCCGGGGCTCGCGATTCACATGCACTTCACCCCCATTCAGACCGGCGACTATGAACTTGCCTGCGCGGAACTCTGCGGGCTCGGGCATTACAAGATGCATGGAATTGTAAAGGTCGTCAGCGATCAGGAGTTCAGCCAGTGGCTTGCGGCGAGGGAGGCGGAGAAACAATAAATGGCTACTCACGATATCGCAGCCCCGCAAGGTTTCATTCGAAAATATATCTTCAGCCTGGACCACAAAGTCATCGGTTTGCAGTATTTCTTCCTCGCTTTGGTGGCGGTGTTCACAGGAATGTTTCTGTCGCTGCTGATGCGCATCCACCTGGTTTGGCCCAACGCGTCGCTGCCGTTTTTCGGGGAGATCAAGCCGGAAACCTATCTCAGCTTGCTCACTATGCACGGCACCATCATGGTGTTTTTCGTGCTGACCACCGCGCCCCAGGGCGGCTTTGGAAATTATTTCCTGCCAATTCAAATCGGCGCGCCGGACATGGCGTTTCCGGTGCTGAACATGCTCTCCTTCTGGACCACGTTCCTTGGATTCATCGTGCTTGTTGCGGCGTTTTTTGTGACCGGAGGCGCGCCGCTGCACGGCTGGACCGGCTACGCGCCGCTGAGTGCACTGCCATCGGCCGGACCCGGAGAAGGATTGGGCGCGGATTTGTGGATAACCAGCATCGCCATTTTCTGCATCGGCGCGCTGATGGGCGCGCTGAACTTCATCACGACCACTCTGGACATGCGCGCCAAGGGCATGACCTTGATGCGCATGCCGTTGACGTGTTGGGCATGGTTCATAACCGCAATTTTGGGATTGCTGGCGTTCGGCGTGCTGCTCTCCGCCGGCATTCTTCTCTTAATGGACCGCAACCTGGGCACCAGCTTCTTCGTCCCGCTGGTCACCGTGAACGGTGTGCTCACAGGACACAAGGGCGGCTCGCCGCTGCTGTGGCAACACCTGTTCTGGTTCTTCGGACATCCCGAGGTGTACATCGCGATTTTGCCGGCGATGGGCCTGTGCTCGCAGTTGCTCTCTGTATTTTCGCGTAAGCCCATCTTCGGTTACCGAGCGATGGTCTACGCCATCATGGCCATCGGCTTCCTCGGCTTCATGGTGTGGGGCCATCACATGTTCATGAGCGGCATGAGCCCGTACACGGCGTTCGCGTTTTCCATCATGACCATGGCCATCGGCGTGCCATCGGCCATCAAAACGTTTAACTGGCTCGGAACGCTGTGGCGAGGGAAGATTCGTTTTTTGTCGCCCATGTTGTTCGCCATTGGTTTCGTTTCGTTGTTCGTCGTCGGCGGAATCAGCGGCCCCTTCCTGGCGCAGCCCGTGCTGGACATTTATCTCCATGAAACGTATTTCGTCATCGCACATTTCCACTTGATCATGGGCGTAGCGTCCATCTTCGGCATTTTTGCCGCGACCTATTATTGGTTCCCGAAAATGTTTGGCCGCATGATGAACGAGACGCTGGCGAAAGCGCACTTCTGGCTCACCTTCGTCGGTGCCTACGCCATTTTCATGCCCATGCACTATTACGGCATGGCAGGCGGCTTGCGGCGCTATTCGCAAGGCACCGAAGTAGAGTGGATTAATAATTTGGCCCCGATCCAGAAATTCATCAGCATCGCAGCGTTCGTGACTATCGCCAGCCAGCTTATTTTCCTCGTCAACCTTTTCTGGAGCATGAAGAAAGGCGAAAAGGCTGCCGACAATCCGTGGGAAGCCACGACCCTTGAATGGACCACCGCGACGCCGCCTCCGCACGATAATTTCGGCGGTGTCACGCCCGTGGTGCACAACGGTCCTTACGAATACAGTGTTCCAGGAGCGCCGCGCGACTTCGTGATGCAGACCGACGCGCCGGTCACGGCGAAGCACTGAAACGCGATGGCGCTACAGGAAATTTATGCCGCTGTCTGTGTTAAGGACAGAAATAAACAGAAAGAAAAGCCCGAAACACGGGGATGGAAACTTAATACTTAAAACTTAGGACCGAAAAATTTAGGAATGGCCAGCTTCAGCACAACCGCAACCTTAGACGAACCCCAGGTTTCCCGCGGCAACGATGGCGGAGCGCCACCAACTTTTGGAGGTGGCGACGACGGAGACCGCAGCCGTGGTTTGCCCGATTACCCGACGCGATTGCGCCGCGCGCGTCTCGGGTTGCTCGTTGCTCTGACACCGGTGCTGATGCTCTTCGTTTCGTTCACCAGCGCGTACGTCGTGCGCCAAGGCCTGCCCACGCTGGATCCGCGAACGAATCAGCTCGTGCGCGACTGGATTCCGGTGAAGCTGCCCGCACTGCTCATCGTCAATACAGCGATTTTGCTGCTGAGCAGCGTCGGCATGGAGTTGGCGCGGCGGCAAACGAAACTCGCGGCCGTTGCGGCCACTACAAAATCGGCGAAGGGGGTCGCCGTCAGCGGGGAAGGGAAGACGCCGTGGTTGGGAATGACGATTGCGCTCGGACTTTTGTTTTTGCTCGGGCAGTGGATGGCCTGGAAACAGCTCGCCGCCAGCGGATTTTACGTCGCGACGACGCCAAGCAGTTCCTTTGTGTATTTGCTGACGGGAGCGCACGCAGTCCACTTGATGGGCGGCGTCCTGGCGTTGCTGGTGGCGGGACTTTTTGCGCTGCTGCACCGATCGGTGACGACGCGCAGCATCGTCGTGGACGTCACCGGGTGGTATTGGCATTTCATGGCGGCGCTGTGGGTTTACATTTTCGCGTTGCTGGAGTTGGCAAAGTAGTTCAGGGGCGCGCTTTAGGGCGTCCCCGCGAGTTGACGAGGAGGCCTGGGGCATGGCTGATCGCGTGGTTGCGCACGACATCCCGTCGGTGTACGAGCCGTCGCTATTCGGGACGTACTCGAAAAAGATCGGGATGTGGCTGTTCCTGATGTCGGACTCGCTGACGTTTGGCGCGCTGCTGTACGCCTATAGTTACGGGCGCATTTCGACGGCGGGCTGGCCGACGCCGTTTCACTCCGCAAGCATCGTCAACGCCACAATCATGACGGCGTTCCTGCTGACGAGTTCGCTGACCATGGTGCTGGCGGTACGCGCGTCGGTCCAGAAAGACGCGAAAATGCAAACGATCTGGCTGCTGGCCACAATCGTTTGCGGCGCCGCGTTCGTTGTCCTGCACGGGCGGGAGTGGAGCAACCTCATCGCCGAGGGACTTACGCTGCCGATGTTTCCCCAAGTTCCGGGCCACGAAATGAGCGCGGAGTTCGCCAACGTGGCGAAGAGCGTGCCACAATTTCCTTCGACCTTTTTCACTTTGACCGGCATGCACATGTTGCACGTCACTTTGGGTATCGTCTATCTCGGCGTGGTCGCGCTTCGCCGCAAGTTCATTCCGATTCTGCTGGCGCTGTGGCTGATCGCGTGGCTAGCGACGCCGAGCTACAGCCCATTCCACTATGGCGCGCACGTGTTGCTGCTGGCGGCGGTTGTGGTCAGCATCATTTTGTGGCTGAAGCCGAAGGTGTACGATTCGTCGGACGTGGAAGTCGCCGGACTGTATTGGCACTTCGTCGATTTGGTGTGGATGTTCATTTTCCCGCTGGTTTACTTGATGTCCGCAAGAATTTAGAGAAGCGCAAGAGGGATTTTAGGAGGCGCAAAGAATGGACGAAACTCAAATTGCGATTGCGGAACGCGTGGCGGAAGAGCAGCGGCATCACAAGATGGCGCAATTTTTCTGGGTCTGGGCGGCGCTGCTGATCATGACCGGGATTGAAGTGTATCTGACGTACCAGAACATGGCCCCCGCGAAGATGCTGATGATTCTGATGGGCTTGTCGCTGATCAAGGCGGCGCTGATTATCGGGTTCTTCATGCATTTGCGGTACGAAATCTCGCGCATGAAGTGGATCACCATGTGTTCGGTGGTGGGGTGCCTGATCCTGATGACGATTTTCTTCTTCCCGGACGCGGTTCGGATTCTTACACTGGGAGTGAAATGACGGCGAGCGAGGGATTCCGGCAAGCTCTTAGGATGAAATGAAACTTCGCACTGCAATTTTGGCCGTGGTTGTTTTGTCGGGATGGCTGTGGGTAACGCCACCGGCGTTCAGCCAGGGGTGCGCAATGTGCTCCAGTTATGTGGAAGCGAGTTCCAAAGGCGGGCAGCGAGCAGTTAATAAAGCAGTGCTGCTGCTGCTGCTGCCCGCCGCCGGATTCATGAGCGTGGGGTTGGCATTGGCATATCGCTATAGTCGGAAGCGGGATCTGGAACAAGGCTGAAGCTGGAAACTCGAAAACCGAAATTGGAAAATCGGCCAAACCAAGCAGGCAAGAATCGTTTCGTGAATCAGTGAGCCGTGGTGGCCGCTTTCCTAGCGCGGGGCGTCTTTTGTGCGGCGGCTTCGGAGACAATTCTTTTGCGGAGTTCGGCGGTTGAGACGCCACAGGCGCGCCGAACGGCGCGAGCGAAAGTTAGACTGGATTTTTAGCCTAGATCAAACGACAGTTCCTTGACGGGGCGAGAAGGGCCGGGCAAGGAAGAGGCGGGTCAATCTGGCTATCAGAATGTCGTCCTTGAAGCTGCTGAACTTCCGCCTCCGGTCATGGGTGTAACGATATTTTGAAATCGTTCTGGCGCCGACCTGGAATTCGCGCGAAAGACCCGCTAGAGAGCAAGCCGGAGTGTGATCCAAACGGATGCAAATCTGCGCGAAAAGCAGCCGTGAGTCGTACCACATGAGCGACCTCGCGACACTCGACTTTGGCTTGCTTGCTCCCGGGGCACGTTGCGCGGGGACGGCGGGCAATCGACTGGGCCTTAATGAGAGATACTTCGACTCGGTTGGGCGCAGCAGTGCTGCGCCCCTATAGGAGGCAAGGATGGGGACGCGGTGAAGTGCGTCCCTGCAGGCGCACACCAAGAATGCGGGCACGATATATCGTGCCCCTACGCCCAGTGGAGAAAAGATCCTACCGGACGCGGGTGCAGGGGAAGCGTTCGCCGATTTTTGTGTGGTAGTACTCTTCCTTGGCCGGGGACTTCAGCAGCTCGTCGTAGATGCCGGAAGGTACGTTGTAATACTGGCAAACCTCACCGCGGGAAAACTGGATTTCGAGAGTTTCAGAATCTTCCTGATAACCGATTTGGGTAATGTCGACCGAGGAAACTGGGATCCGATGCATGAGAGAGGGCCCCTTTCTCCAGGGCGCCGGTAGCCGGGGAAGACTGCTCACTCCGAGGAAGTGAATACAGGCCTTACGATGTCAGGCGGATGGTCAAGCTCCTTTATCTTGGCCAAGCGTTGCCACGCTCTCCGGTCGTCGCCCGTGGTAAACAGCTGATGAGTAGATTTTAGCACGAAAATGAAGGCAATGAATCAAACAAATTCATTGAAGAAGGTGAACAAGAAGAACGCAGGCGCGGGCGGGGAAGGCCCAGGTAAAAGGTTGGTGCAGGTTTAAGAGCCTAAGAGTCCAAGAGTTTAAGTGGCGGCCGCGGCGCGTTCCTGCTCGAGGCAACGAATCGTGGCGCGCAGCCAGTTCCCCAAAGCTTCCTCGATTTCCAACTGGTTGCCGGATTCATACAAGGAAGCAAGCGTTTGGCCGGCGGCGTCGAGAGGAGTGTGCCGGCACGGGATTTGTTCGGCGGCGCGGTTGGGCGGGACGAGCTTCACGAGCAGGCAGGCGCTGCAGGGTTGACGCTCGTCCTGGCTGTTGAAATTCATGCAGGTGAGAGAGTCCTCGAAAACACGGGAGGCCCGGCGCGCAGCGTGAGGCGAATGGCCGTAGCCGCCGTCTTCGAGAAAGCGCAGCTCGAATTCCAGAAGATCCAAGAGGTCGCGATCATCTTTTTTCGGCTCGGGCATGGTGCCTCCGATGGACAAATTGTGGTGGGGAGCGGGCGGGAGCGCCGTGACACGGGAATATGTGACCGGCGTCACAATCTCGCCGGTAAAGCGTGAAACCTGTAGGGGAGAGTTCCCGAAAGAGATTTGCGGTATTTCCCTCTATGCAGACCTTGAAACGGTTTGCGGGTTCGGAAGCGTCTAAATATTATGCGTCTGGTCGAAGGGCGCGCGCGTAAAACCGGGGCGACGATCCAACCGTCGGGCCGGGTCATCCTGAACAATTCGGGAGGTGTGAACAAGCCGATGGTGATTTGTAGGCCGCAACCAAAAAGAATCTTGCTGCGTGCGGCCTTGTTTGTGGCCGCGGGAGCAATGATGACGGCCTTCCTGTCCGCGGCGCGGGCGCAAGCTCCCAATTCGGCGCGGCCCATGGGAACGATTAAGTCGGTTTCCGGGAACAACATTGTATTGACGACCGACGCGGGGAGCGACGTGAGCGTCGTGGTGCAAGATTCGGCGAAGCTGGTTCGAGTGGAGCCCGATCAGAAAAATTTGAAGCAAGCTGTGCCGATTCAACTGAAGGAATTGGCGGCAGGAGACCGCATCCTGGTGCGCGGACAACTTGCGGGGGATGGAAAAACCGTGCTTGCGGCGGCCATCATCGCGATGAAGAAAGCAAGTATTGCCGAGAAGCAGGCGCGCGAGCGCGAAGAATGGCGAAAGCAAGGAACGGCGGGATTGGCGAGCAGCGTGGATCCGGCGGGAAACTCGATTCTCATCACCCAGCAGGTGATGGGCGAAAAGAAAACGGTGACGATTCACGTTTCAAAAGACACCATTGTGCGCCGGTATGCTCCGGACTCGATCAAGTTTGACGATGCGAAACCTGCGAAGCTGGAGGAGATCAAGCCGGGCGACCAACTGCGCGCACGCGGCACACGAAGCGCGGATGGAAGCGAATTGACGGCGGCGGAAATCGTTTGCGGCACTTTCCGGAACATCGCGGGAACGATTTCTGCGATCGATACTTCCGCGAATAGCATCACGGTGCAGGATTTGGCGACCAAGAGACCTTTGACCGTGCGAATGACCGCAGATTCGCAGGTTCGCAAGCTGCCGTTGCAGATGGCTCAGGGCATTGCCATGCGCTTGAAGGGAACGGCGGTAAATGCACAGGGGTCCATTGCATCGGGAGGAACCGGCGCGGCGGCCGTACAAGCACCGAAATCAGGAGGAACGGGCGCCGCTGGCTCGGGAGATAGCGGTCCCGGACGATCCGCTCGAGGCGGTGGAGATTTCCAGCAGGCCCTCAGTCGCATGCCGGCCGCTACGCTAGCGGATTTGCAGAAGGGCGACGCGGTGATGATCGTCGCGACCGAGGGAAGTCCCAACGGCGTGCCGTCTGTGGTCATGCTTCTTGGCGGAGTGGAGCCCATTCTGCAGGCTTCGCCGAATAGCAATGCTTCCACGATCCTCTCTCCGTGGAGCCTAAGTGAAGCGCCTGGCGGGGAAGCGGGGAACCCATAATGGCGCGCAATCGAAAGACCATCCATCAGGATTAGGAGAAGTGATGAGCTTTCTTCCGTTTCGAGGTACCTCTGCATTCTTTTTATGTTTCTTTCTCTCTTCGCTTTTTAGCGGGCATTTGTGCGCGCAGGCGCCCGCGAGCGAACCTCCGGCAGGCCAGGCAGCGGGGGCGACCGGAGGTTTAACGGGGTTGGTGACCGATCCTTCGGGCGCGGTGGTTGCGGAGGCCTCTGTAAGCCTGACGGATGCAAGCGGCGCTTCCTACGACACGACGACCAATAAGGGGGGGATCTACGAGTTCAAGGACCTGGCGCTGGGAGCTTATGCGTTGAAAGCCGTGGCCAAAGGATTCGATCCCTTCAAGCAAGAGAATGTGCAAATCGCGGCGAACCAAGTGCGGCAAGTGAACGTCAGTTTGACCGTTCAAGTTGAGCCAGAAAAAGTCGAGGTCACCGGCCAAGCAGCGAACCAGGCAACGCAGGCAGTTCCAGCGAAAGGCCCGTCGGGCGGCTTGACCGGCATGGTGACGGACCCTTCCGGTGCAGGAGTTCCCAAAGCTTCCGTCCGGTTGACCGATGCGAGCGGCGCGTCCTACGACGCAACGAGCAACAAGGAAGGAATCTACGAATTCAAGGCGCTTCCGCCTGGAGTTTATACGCTGAATGCGGTGGCGAAAGGATTTGCCCTCTTCACCCAGGAGAATGTTCAGATCACAGCGAACCAAGTGCAACAGGTCAACATCAGCCTCATGATCCACATTGAAGAGCAAAAAGTCGAAGTCACCGACGAGACGACGAAGGTGGACGTCGATCCCGCGAACAATGCCGGCGAAGTGGTCATGAAGGGCAAGGACCTCGAGGCGCTCTCCGATGACCCGGATGATCTGC
>Ga0209577_10000451_pt1 | contig 41684 bp, 41 predicted proteins | sample GraSoiAngelo_109_FD_185874 | JGI IMG/M metagenome (GOLD analysis project Ga0209577, IMG submission 185874) | Grasslands soil microbial communities from the Angelo Coastal Reserve, California, USA - 14_0903_12_20cm (SPAdes) (version 2) | ecosystem: Environmental > Terrestrial > Soil > Grasslands... | reverse complement strand
CCGACGAGTCGACCCGCGAGCGGGCGCGGCGGCTGCGGACGGCGCTCGAGGAGCTCGGCCCCACCTTCGCGAAGCTCGGCCAGGTGCTCTCGACGCGCCCCGACCTCCTGCCGCCGGAGGTCGTGGAAGAGCTCGCGTCGCTCCAGGATCGCGTCCAGCCGCTCCCGGAGGCCGAGGTCGTGGCCGTCATGGAGGAGGAGCTCCGCGTTCCGTGGGAGGACGTGTTCGCGGAGATCGACGCGGAGCCGCTCGCCGCCGGCACGATCGCGCAGGTGCACGCGGCGCGGCTCGAGACCGGCGAGCGCGTCGTCGTGAAGGTGCAGCGGCCGACCGCGCGCGACGAGATCATGCGCGACCTGGGCCTGTTCCGGCTCTTCGCCGAGAAGGCCGGCGACCGGCCCGCGTTCCGGGACCTGCTCGACCTGCCGCTCGTCGTCGAGCACCTTTCCGCGTCGCTCGAGCGGGAGCTCGACTTCCGCCAGGAGGCGGCGAACATCGAGCGGGTGACCAGGATCGTCGCGCCGTATCGGCGGCTCGGCGTGCCGCGCGTGCACGAGCGGCTGTCGACGGCGCGCCTGCTCGTCCTCGACGAGATCGGGGGCATGCCGGTGCGCGAGGCGCCGGCGGGCGAGGCCCGGCTCGAGGCGGCGCGGGAGCTCTTGGACGCGTACTACCTCCAGATCCTCGGGGAAGGCTTCTTCCACGCCGACCCGCATCCGGGGAACCTGCGCTGGTGGGAGGACCGGATCTGGTTCCTCGACTTCGGGATGGTGGGCGAGGTCGAGCCACGCGTGCGGGCGCTCGTCCTGCTCGTGCTCCTCGCCTTCTGGCGCGAGGACGCCGCCTTCCTCGGCGAGCTGTTGGTGATCCTGGCCGGCGAGGACGCTCCGGCCGACGTCGACATGGCCGCCCTGGAGGACGACCTGGCGCGCTTCGTGGCCCGCTTCCGCGTCGGCTCGCTCCGCGACCTCCAGCTCGGGCCGATGCTCGAGGGGCTGATGGAGATCGGTCTCCAGCACGGGATTCGTGCCCCTGCCTCGCTCGCGTTGGCGGGCAAGGCGTTCGCGCAGGTGCAGCTGACGGTGGCGGAGCTCGATCCGACGCTCGACCCCTTCGCCGTCTTCAACCGCCGTGTCGTCCGCGGGCTCGTCGACCAGGCGCTCTCGGGGCTCGACCCGCAGCGGGCGCTCTACGAGGCGCAGAAGCTCCGGCTCCGGCTGACGCGACTCATCGACGCGTTCGAGCGCGTGACCGGTGCGCGACCGGGCCCGCGTCTCGAGGTCCATTTCCGCGGCACGCAGCCCCTCGAGCGGCGGCTCGACCTGCTCGCGCGCCGCCTGGCCCTCGCGGGGACGACGGGCGCGGCGATCATCGCGTCCGGCGTTACCGCAGCGTCGAGCCACGCGGCCTCCTGGGTGCCGACGACCTTCGGGGTCGTCGCGGGCCTCTTCGGCGCCTTACTCCTGATGGACGTGCTGCGCCGGAGCCGGTAGGCACGGCCCCAGCGAAAGAGCCAATTTACAGCGACTTTACCGAGCGCGACACCAGTTTCCGGTTGAACCGGGAACTTCTTCACCGAGGGCTCTCACCCTCAGGCGATGGAAGGAAGGTGTTTTCGATGCGCAAGACACTCGTGCTGCTCGCAGCACTGGCGGCGAGCCTCCTCGTTGTCGGGGCCGCAGGGGCGGCGCCGCGGCAGTCGGTGACGATCTCGCTCTCGCGCCCGAGCGTGGTCTACGGCGGGAGCGTCACGCTGTCGGGCAAGGTGTCCGACCGCAAGGCGGGCGAGACGGTGGACGTGCTCGCCGAGGCGTCCGGGGCAAGCAGCTTCAGCAGCCTCGGGAGCGTCAGCACGACCGCGGGCGGGAAGTGGACGGACGTCGTCCAGCCGACGATCGAGACGGCGTACCGGGCGACGTGGAACAGCACGACCAGCTCGACGGTGACCGTCAAGGTACGGCCCCAGATCACGCTGACGCTGATCAACCTGGCCACGGGCCGCTTCTCGACCAAGGTGACGGCGGCGCGTTCGTTCGCCGGGAAGTTCGTGCTCGTGCAACGCGTGAGCTCGACCGGCGTGACGACGCTGAAGAAGGTGACGCTCGACGCCGGCTCCTCGGCGACCTTCCGCGTGCGCCTGCACCACGGCCGCTCGCGGCTTCGCGTCGTGATGCCGACCTCGCAGACGGCACCCGGCTACATCACCGGCATGAGCAAGGTCCTGACGGTGAGCCGCTAGTAGCGAGAGGAACAGAGTGCGGCCGCCTTCTGAGCGGCCGCATTCGACTTGCCGTCCGGGCTCGTCCGCGAGGACGAGCGCTGATTCGTCCTCGCGGCCGAGGCGGAGGCCCGGTCGCGACGGTACCGTGGCAGCGTGAACAGAGTGATTCGGATAGCCCGCGAGCGGTTCGGCGACGCCGTCTTCATCGCGCTCGGGATCGGCGCCGAGATCGAGATCGCGGTGACGCACCTGCACGTCGAGAAGCTGCCCGCAGCCTCGCTCGCGCCGTTCTGGGCGCTGCCGCTGCTCCTGCGCCGCCGCTTTCCGATCGGCGCGCCGACGTTGGCACTGCTCGCCATCGCTTCCTCCGTGGCGATCGATCCGAAGGGCAACAACAACCTGAACTTCCCCTTCTTCTGCGCGCTGGGCGCGGTCTTCGCCTTCGGAGGTGTCCTCGAGCGGCGCAAGGCCTACGCGGGCTACGGGATCTCGATCGCCGTGCTCGTCTTCGTCGCCTCGATGCTCCCGAACAAGTCGGTCGGGAACTACCTCTGGCCGCTCGTCCTCTTCAGCGCGGTCTGGGCGGCCGGCTTCTTCCTCTCGAGCCGGAGCCAGCAGATCGCCGAGGCCGCCGAGCGCGCCGACCGCGCCGAGCAGGCCCGTGAGGAGGAGGCGCGCGCCGCGGTCGCCGAGGAGCGCGCCCGGATCGCGCGCGAGCTCCACGACGTCGTCGGCCACAGCGTCAGCGTCATGACCGTCCAGGCGGCCGCCGCTCGCCGGCTGCTGCTTCCCGAGCAGGAGCGCGAACGGCAGGCGCTGCTCGTCGTCGAGCAGACCGGCCGCGAGGCGCTCGCCGAGATGCGCCGGCTCGTCGGCGTGCTGCGGCGCCCGGAGGAGGCGCCCGCGCTCGCGCCGCAGCCGAGCCTCGGGCACGTCGACAAGCTCGTCGCGCAGGCGCAGGACGCCGGGCTTCCCGTCGAGCTGCACGTCGAGGGGAAGCCCGTGCAACTTCCCGCCGGGGTCGACCTCACGGCGTACCGCCTCGTCCAGGAGGGCCTCACGAACGCCGTCAAGCACGCGCGCGCCGAGCGCGCCGAAGTGCTCGTCCGCTACTCCGACGGCCAAGTCGAGATCACCGTGCGCGACGACGGGCGCGGCGGGGGCGACGGAAACGGCAGCGGCCACGGTCTCGTCGGGATGCGCGAGCGGGTCTCAGTCTACGGCGGCGAGCTCGAGGCGGGCCCGCGCCCCGAGGGCGGTTACGCGCTGCACGCACGCCTACCGGTGTCGTGAGGCTCGCACAGGAACCTCGGCGCGCTCGACCGGTCATTTCAGACGGACACACGGGCAAAGCCCGCGCGTCCTGACGCGGCGCCGCCGAGTCGGCGCCTTCGGCGGCGAGCTCGAGGCGGGCCCGCGCCCCGAGGGCGGTTACGCCCTGCACGCACGCTTGCCGGTTTCGTCGCCGCAAGCGTTCAGGTTGAATCCGCCGGGCGTGGATCTCCCGACCGGCACAGTCACGTTCCTCTTCACCGACGTCGAAGGCTCGACGGCGCTGCTGCGCCGGCTGAAGGACGGCTTCGCCGAGGTGCTCGCGCGCCACGAGGCGCTGCTGCGGGAGGCGGCCGAGGCTGCCGGGGGCCAGGAGTTCGGCACCCAGGGCGACGCCGTCTTCTTCGTCTTCCGCAACCCGAAGAACGCCGTCGTCGCGGCCGTCGAGGGCCGACGCGCGCTGGCAGCGGCGGAGTGGCCCGAGGGCGTCCAGCTACGCGTGCGCATGGGCGTCCACACCGGCGAGGCCGCAATTGCCGCCGACCGGTACCTCGGCCTTGCGGTCAACCGGGCGGCCCGAATCTGCGGGGTCGCCCGCGGCGGGCAGATCCTCGTGTCGCCCACGACGCACGCGCTCGTCGAGGAGGCCGAGCACGACTTCCAGGGGATCTCGTTCCGCGACCTCGGCGCGCAGAGCCTGAAGGACTTCGACCGGCCCGTGCCGATCTACGAGGTCGAGGCCGCCGCGCCGACCGAGGCCGGCGCCGGCGCCGATCCCGGCCCGTCGCGCATGCGGCTCCTGATCGTCGACGACCAGGCGCTCGTCCGCGCGGGCTTCCGGATGATCCTCGAGGCCGAGGAGGACATCGAGGTCGTGGGCGAGGCGGCGGACGGGCGCGAGGCAGTGGCGGAGGTGAACCGCCTGCGGCCCGACGTCGTCCTGATGGACGTGCGCATGCCGGAGGTGGACGGCATCGAGGCGACGAGACGCCTGCTGGGGCAGGACGGCGTTACGACGAAGGTCGTGATGCTGACCACCTTCGACATGGACGAGTACGTCTACGAGGCCCTCCGCGCCGGCGCGAGTGGATTCCTGCTCAAGGACGTCCCGCCCGAGCAGCTCGTCGCCGGAATCCGCGCCGTAGCCTCGGGCGACGCGCTGCTGGCGCCGTCGGTGACGCGGCGCGTGATCGAGGAGTTCGTCCGCCGGCCGCCCGACTCGGTGCGCACGCCGCCGGCGGCGCTCGCCGACCTGACCGCTCGGGAGACGGACGTGCTCGAGCTGATCGCGCGCGGCCTCTCGAACGCGGAGATCGCGAAGGAGCTCGTCGTCAGCGAGACGACCGTGAAGACGCACGTCGCCCACGTGCTGATGAAGCTCGGCCTGCGCGACCGCGTGCAGGCGGTCGTCTTCGCGTACGAGTCCGGGGTCGTCCAGCCCGGCGAAGGGTGAGGCGGGGTCGTCCGAAAGGACGACGTCCGCGCCGAAGAAGATCGGCCGCCGAGCCGACCGCAAACCGTTCGCCCGGCCGACGATTTCGCGGCGCCCGCGGCCTAGGTTCCTCCTCGTAAGCAAGCGAAGGAGGAACACGATGATTAACGCAGGCGACACGATCGAGAACCCCATCACCGGGGAGCGGATCGTCTTCAACAAGACCTCTCGCGAGACGGGTGGCGAGGCGGTCGAGATCGAGGTCTACGTCCGGCCCGGCGGCGTCGTCGCAGCGGCGCACGTGCACCCGCGCCAGACCGAGCGGTTCGAGGTGATCTCGGGCCGGATCGGCATGAAGCTCGGGCGCCGCAAGCTCGAGGCGGGCCCGAACGACATCGTCGTCGTCGAGCCCGGGACGCCGCACAGGTTCTGGAACGCCGGCGACGACGAGCTGCACTTCGTCACCGTCGTCAAGCCCGCGCTCCAGTTCGAGAGGCTGCTCGAGACGATGTTTGGCCTCGCCGCCGACGGCAAGACGAACCGCAAGGGGATGCCGAACCCGCTCCGCCTTGCGGTGATCGCGAAGGCGCACTTCGACGACGTCCGGCTGCCGTTCCCACCGGCCTGGATGCAACGTGCGGGGCTCGCGCTCGGCGCTCCGCTCGGCCGCCTGGCCGGCTACGAGCCGACGTACGTCCCGGCGGGCGATCCTGCGGCAGCGCTCGTCTGAGGCCGCCCCAGCCAGCGAGACGGCCGCCAACGGGCGGCCGTCTCGCGCTTGACGTGCCGTCGAGGGCGTCGGAGAATCGCCGCATGAGAACCGTCGTCCTCGCTGCCGCAGTCGTGCTCTTCGCCGCGACGCCGGCCTTCGGCGCCGGCGCGACGTACACCGTCGGCCCGATCGCCGACGTCAGCGCGTCGTGCGCCGGCCAGAACGCCGAGGTCGAGGAGGCGACCGACCCGAGGCTCGGGTACGTCTACGAGTCGTGGATGGGCTGCCGCGGGATCGCCTTCGCGCGCTCGACCGACGGCGGCGCCACCTTCGGCACCGCCATCTCGGTGCCCGGCTCGGTCGGCTCGAACGTGAACGCGTGGGACCCGGCGGTCGCCGTCGCGCCGGACGGCACCGTCTACGCGGTCTTCATGATCTCGAAGTCGAGCCAGTGGTATCCGATCGTGGCCGCGTCCTTCGACCACGGCGCGACGTTCTCGCAGGTCACGTTGCTCGTCCCGCCCGACGCGAAGAACTGGGGCGACCGGCCGTTCGTCGCCGTCGGCCCGGACGGAACGGTGTACGTCACGTGGGACTACGGACCGGAACGGACCTCGGTCACCTACCTCTGCGCGACGAACGGCAGCTGCGCGTTCGCGACCGGCGACCTCAACGTCGTCATCCAGAAGTCGACCGACCGCGGCGCGACCTTCGGCGCCATGACCCCGATCAGCCCGGGCTTCCCGGCGAGCGGAGGCGACAGCGCGCCGCTCGTCGTCGAGCCGAGCGGCCGGCTCGACGTCCTCTACCAGGGCTACCAGATCACCGACACGACGACGTACACGATGAACCCGGCGTACAGCTACTTCACGTCGTCGTCGGATCAGGGGAAGACCTGGTCGGCGCCGGTCCGCGTCGGCGCCCAGGGCGGCACGATGTCGCTCGACGAGTGGTGGATCGACGGCGACATCGCCATGGACGCAGGCGGGAACCTCTACGCGACCTGGGACACGCAGGGCACGAACCCCGACGGAAGCGCGAACGACGTCGGGTGGCTGTCGTACTCGACCGACCACGGCCTGCACTGGTCGGCTCCTCTGCAGGCGCCGACCGATCGGCTCGCCGTGCCGCACATCATGCAGGTCGCCGGCGGAGGCGCCGGCGTCGCGTACGTCGGCTGGCTCTCGAGCAGCGACCCGCGAGGCTACGCGCAGTACCTGCGCGCCTTCTCGATCAAGTCGGGCTGGCTCTCGGCGCCTGTGCAGGTCTCGACCGAGTTCGGCGACACCTCGGTCTGGCCGGGCGATACGTTCGGCATCGCGACGCTCTCACCGACCGACCTCGTCCTGAGCTGGGGCAGCGCCACCCCCTCGAGCGGCAAGAAGTCGGACATCTTTGCGACCCGCGTCGCCGTGCATTAGCGGCGGCGGCGCCGGGGCAGGCGCCGCTCGACCAGGCGCGCGAAGACACTCATCAGGCCGCCGAGGAACGCGCGCTCGAGCCGGAGGAGCGCTTTCCGCCGCCGCCTCACCCTCGCCTACCCGCGCGGCGTCGGCTCGTGCTCCGCCTCGGGCTCGGGCTCCGCGTCCAGCTCCTCCTCCCACGGGTCGAGCGGCTCGGCGTGGCCCTCGACCTCGGCGGGGAGCACGCGGACGTGCTTCGGCCGGTCCTCGTCCTGCTCGGCCTCGCCCTCCTCCGCGGCAGGACGCTCTCGGCTCCAGAAACGCCTGCGGCGCCGCGGCTCCTCGGCGACGGGCTCTTCGGGAGGCTCCGGCGGCGGCTCTGGCGCGGCTTCGGCCTCCGGCTCTTCGGCCTCGACGACGGCCTCCGCGATCTCCCGCCGACGTAGGAGCCCGCGACGAGGCGGCCTCTCGGCAGGCTCCTCGGGCTCTGCCGCCGGCTCTGCCGACTCCGCCTCCGCGGCCTCCGCCACGATCGTGAGCTCCTCCTGCTGCTCCGCCTCCGGCTCCTCGGCGGGCGGAGGAAGCGTCCACTCGGTCGCCTCGCCGGGTGGAGGCTCCGCGGGCGGCAGGGCGACCGGCGGCTCCTCGGCGGCGGGAGCGGGAGGCGCGGGGGGCGCCGGGGCCGCGGCGGGTAGGACGTCGCGCTCCCGCGAGGCGGCCCACTCGGTGATCGCGACGATCGCGAACGCGCCGGCCGCGGCGGCGACGATCCAGAGCGACCTCAGGTCGGCGATCGACGCCGCGACCGGAACGGCGATTACGAAGCACGCCTCGACCGCCCAGCGGAAGACGGCCTCCGGCACGCCGGGGCGCGCGTGCTCGCGCGTCGAGTACGACGGGAGCCACGGCTGCTGCGTCCAGCCGGCAGTGCGGAGCGCGCGCAGCTCCTTGCGGAGCTCGCCGGCCTGGTCGCGGAAGACCTCGACCGCCTCGATCGTCCGCAGGGTCGCGTCGAGCCGGGCGAGGTGGCGGTAGAAGGCGTCGAACGCCTCGCGCACGCGCTCGGGGTCGTAGCCGCGCTCGGCGTACGGGATGTCCTCGACGCGCGGAAGCGGTGAGGCGCGCTGCTCCTCGTGCTCGGCGGAAGGCCAGGAATCCTGCATCTCGCCCAAGTATGACCACAGGGGCCGGCGACGGGTTCGGCTACACCTTCGGCACGATCCGCATCGTCGGCTTCGGAAGCGGTGTCTTCGCGTCCTCGGCCCAGGTCACCCGGTTCAGCGCCTCCGCGACGACCGGCGAGGTCCTCGGCCACCAGTCCGGCTCGTGGCCGGCGTACGTCGGCCAGGTCTCGAGCGGGATGTCTTCCCCCGCCTGCGTGCGGAACTCCGCGAGCTTCTTCTGCGCCGCGTCGGGGCCGAGCTGCTCGTGGAGCATCTCCACGAGCGTCAGGAAGCGTGTGAACCGGTGGCTCTTCCAGTCGAACTGCGTGCACACGGCCTCACCGGCCTCCGCGCCGCGAACGACGAGCGTGTCGACGACCTCCTTCTTCATGTCCAGGTTGAGCCCGCCCTCGGTCTTCGTCAGCCGGATCTGGCAGATGCGATCGCGGTAGCCGGGCAGCTCGCCCTGGAGGCTGTCGCGCCAATTGAGCGCGGCGTCCAGGAGCTGGCGGAAGAACGTGAAGAGGTTGTTCACCGACGAGAAGCCGGGTCGCCGCGGCGCGCCGAAGAGGACGTAGGGCTCCTTCTCCCGATCTCGCGCCTCCTGCTCCTTCGGATCGGGGTACGGCTGGAGGTCGAGCCCAAAGGTCGGACGGCCAGGGAAGAGGGCGTCGAAGAAGTGAATCGGGAAGTTGCTCGAGATGCCGCCGTCCGACATGCAGTGCTCGACGAGCTCACCTTCACGCGTCGGGTGCGCCGACCAGAGGGGAAGCGTCGAGAGCAGGATCGGAAAGCTGAGGCTGAGCCGGGCGGCTGCGACGATCGGGAGGTCGTCGGCCGGGAATGGGTAGAGCATCCGCGAGCCGTGCGGTCGCGGCCGGCCGGAGCCCTTCATCGCCTCGACGACCGATGGCGGGAAGAAGCGCGCCATCTCGTCGGGGTCGAAGAGGTAGGACGTCCAACCCTCTCGGTTCGCGGGTAGGTCGACCGGCCGCGAGTAGCTCAGATCCGTCGTGATGAGCCGCAGGTTGACGACCGGATGCTCGAGGTCGGCGCCCTTCAGCATGCTGAACGTGAGCGGCTCGTCGAGGCCGAGCCCGGCGGATTCCTGGATCGTCCGGTGGAGCCAGTCGGTGAGGGCGGGCGGCCCGTCGGGATCCGAGTTGTGGCCGGTGACGAGGCCGAGCGAGTTGTCCATGAGGGCCTGGTTGGCGGCGAGGACGAACCGCGCGAGCGCGCCGAGCGCGACCGGGACGACGAGGGCGATCGTGACGGGGACGAGGAGGACCGCGCCGAGGACGAGAGCGACCCATCCCTTCGACGAGACGCCTGCGTCGACGATCGCCCAGGCGCCGAAGGAGGCGAGCGCGAACCACGAAGCGACGAGCACGCCGGCGAGCACGGCGAACAACCAGGACCGTCGCAGCACGAAGCCGGCGACGGTGAGGATCCGGCGCACCGTCGAGCCGCTGCCCGTCACCAGCGCGAGGCCCAGGTCGAGCACCGGCTTTCCCGCCGGAGTCGCCTGGAAGAGTCCCCGGATGAAGCCGGGCTGCGTGATCTCCGTCGTGACCGCCTCCAGGTGGTCGAAGGCCGTCGGGGTGGGCTCTACGCCTCTCGTGGGGTCGCCTTGGCGCCGGTACTCGCACGCCGCCGCGACGACGGCGGCGATCGCACCCGCCGACGTGCCGCCGATGTTCAGCAGCCGGTAGTCCTGCGTGATCCTCCTGATCGCGCGGGGGTAGACCACACCGCTCGTGATCCCGCCCTTCATGACGAGATCGCATTGCTTGTCGGGAACCTCGACCATCGTGCCCTCCTCTCTTCACGCGCTCGGGTCAACACGCGCGGGTCCGGCTCCTGACTCTGAGTCAGCCGACGGGATCCGTCAAGGCGGCCGGGCTAGGATCGCGGCGTTGGCATCCGGTTCTCCTCGTCCGAACGTCCTCTTCCAGACCTACATCGCGGGACAGCGCCTCACAGCGCTGCTCGACCGGCACCTGGAGACGGCGGGGGTCACGAGCAACCCCTTCGGACTTCTGAGCGCCCTCGGGATCTGGGGACCGATCACCCCCACCGAGCTCGCCGGCCGAACCGGCATGCCCCCGACGACACTCTCGAGCGCGCTCGCGCGCGCCTCCGCGCGCGGCTACGTCCGGCGCCGGCCGAATCCGGACGACGGCCGTTCCCACCTCGTCGAGCTGAGCGAGGAAGGCGACCGCGCGTGGCGGGCCGGCTGGCCGGCGCTCCGCTCGGCGCTCGCGCGGTTGGAGCACGAGCTCGCCGGGTCGCTGGACGACGTGCAGGCCGCGATCGACCGGCTCGACGCTGCTGCCCGGGCGGCGCTTGACGAAGCTACGATCTCGCAGTAAAACTCCTGCGATATCGTACTACCCTCTTGGAGGCCGACATGCGCCGACCCCGTCCCGCCACCGTCCTGACGTGTCTCCTCGTCGTCGCGGCCGCGTGCAGCGGCGCCTCGAGCGGTCGCGCTTCGCACAACGCCGCGCCGACGGTCGTCGCGCGCATCCGCACGGGCTACAAGCCGTGCGCGAGCGTCGCGTACCGAGGCTCGCTCTACGTGGTCAACTACGGCGCGGGCACGATCGTCCGGATCGACCCGACGCGGAACCGAGTCACGCGCCGAGCACGGCTCGGGCCGCGGCCGTGCGGCCTGGTGAGCGGAGGCGGTGCCCTCTGGATCGACGGGTTCGGCGACGACACCATCGACAAGTTCGATCCGCGCCGGTTCCGCGTCGTCCGGCGGATCCACGTCGGCTCGCAGCCGTACGACGTCGCGTACGCGGCAGGCTCGGTGTGGTCGTCGAACTTCGGGGACGGGACGGTCTCGCGCATCGACCCGCGACGCGGACGCGTCGTGGCGACGATCCGCACCGGTGGACAGCCCGGCGGCCTGCGCTGGGCCGCCGGCTCGGTATGGGTGGGCTCGAACCGAGGCCAGGAGATCTACCGGATCGACCCGGCGACGAACCGCGTCACCACCGTCCAGGTCGGCCGCGACTCGCCGACGTGGCTCGAGGCGACCGACACCGCGGTCTGGGCGGCCTCGGGACCGACCAACACGGTCGTCCGTCTCGATCCGGCGACGAACCGCGTGACGGCGGACGTCCCGGTCGGGACGTTCCCGGTCGACGGCGTCGTCGGGCCGGACGGCCTCGTCTGGATCCCGAACCAGGGCGACAACAGCGTCTCGCGGATCGATCCGGCGACGAACAAGGTCGTCGACACCGTGAAGGTCGGACCGCTTCCGTTCGTCGTCCGACGCGGCTTCGGCGACATGTGGGTCTCGAACTTCGGCGGCTTCGCCGTCTGGCGTCTACGCGCCGGCTAGTTCCCGCTCGCCGAGGCGCCGCTCGCGGCGCCGACCTCAGGACGAGCGGGCTTCGCCCGCGCGTCCGTCTGAAACGACCGGTCGACCGCTCTGGGCTACGAAAGCTCGCGCTCGAGCACGGCCGCGACGGCGGTGAGGGCGACGCGGGTCTCCTCGAGTGAGGGCTCGCGCGTCGTCAGCCGCTGGAGGGCCAGGCCCGGAAGGAGCAGCGCGCGCGCCGCGCGCCGGTTCGACGACTGGACGAGCTGCCAGAGCTCCATCGTCAGCGCGAGCGAGACGAGCGTGACGGCGAGCGGCGTGAAGACCGCCGTCGGCAGCACCCAGAGCCGGTCGAAGAGGAAGGTGACGGGCGCCACGAGAGCGGCGAAGTTCGTCCCGCAGCGGGGCGAGAAGCGCGACGGCCGCGCCTCACCGCGCCAGGCCGCGTCCAGGCGGCGCTCCTCGGCGGCGGCGATCGCACGGTGCTCCGCGCCGTGGAGGTGGAGCGTCCGGCCGCGCAGCATCCACCCGACGAGGCCGAGGGTGACGCCGAGCCCGACGACGAGCCCGAACGGCGAGGGGAGGAAGAAGGTCAGGCAGGGTGCCAGGACGGCCGCGAGGAGCAACCACCGCTCCCGCCGGCGCGCCACGCCGCTCCGCCGGAAGAGCGGCGAGAGCGAGGCGCCCAGGCGAACGAGCCCGCGAACGAGCGGCACGTGCCGGAGCGCCCGCGGCGGCCGCGGCATGTCGCCCTGGCGGATCGTCCCGTCGCGGCCGGCAAACGCCCAGAAGCGCTCGCTGACGATGACGACGCCGTCGGGCCGCGCCATCCCTCCTAGGCGGGGAAGAGCACGTGCGGAATCGGCCCAGCGGAGGACGGAGGGCTGCACGCCTGCATCATCGACCTCCGCGCGGCCGCTCGGCAAGGGCCGAGCGGCCTACGCGGTCAATGATCTAGTCCTACCAGCGGCCGCGCGTGAAGAAGCCCATGAGCGCGAGAACCAGGATCACGATGAGGATGATCCAGAGAATGCTCACTGCCCACCCCTCCCTTTCGGTCGTTGGTGGAGCAACGGCCGAACGGCCTTTCGAGTTACGACAGGACGAGGTACAGCAGCGCGCCGGCCCCTGCCAGGACGCAGTAGACGGCGAACGGCGTGAGCCTGTTCGTCTCGAAGAAGCGCATCAGGAAGCGCACCGCCAGGTAGGCCGTCACCGCCGAGCAGAGCGCGCCGACGAGCGCCTGCCCGCGCACGCCGTTCCCCTGGTGGCCGAAGAGCTCCGGCAGCTTGAGCACCGCCGCGGCGCCGATGATCGGGGTCGCGAGGAGGAACGCAAACCGCGCCGCGTCCTTGTGCGAGAGGCCGACGATGAGGCCGCCGCCCATCGTCGCGCCCGAGCGCGAGAAGCCGGGGACGAGCGCGATCGCCTGCGCCGCGCCGACGAGGAAGGCGCCGCGCCAGCCGACCTGGCGCGCGATCCGCGCGTCGTCGTCGCTCGAGGTCTGCGGCGCTCGGCGACGCAGGAGCTCGGCGCCGTAGAGCAGGAAGCCGTTCAGGATCAGGAAGAAGGCGGCCGAGCGCGGGGAGGCGAAGATATGCCGGAGCTTGTGCTCGAGCAGGAGGCCGAGGATCCCGGCCGGGATCGTCCCGACGACGAGCAGCCAGCCCAGCTTCGCGTCCACGTCGTCGGGAGCGATCTCGCGCTCGCGGAGGCTGCGGCCGAGGCCGCGCACGATCCGCACCCAGTCGCGCCGGAAGAAGCCGAGCAGGACGATCGCCGTCGCGAGGTGGGTCGCGACGAGGAAGGTAAGGAAGTACGGGTCGTTCTGGTGGATGTTCCAGCCCAGGAGGCGCGGCAGGATGACGCTGTGGCCGAGGCTCGAGACGGGGAAGAGCTCGGACACGCCCTGGAGCAGGCCGAGGACCACGGCCTGCCAGTACGAGATCAGGCTCGCGAGCGGGATCGCGTCAGCTCCGCGCGTGCGCCGAGCGCTTCCCGCCGGTGGCGAACCACGCGTAGACGAGGCACGCGAGCCCGACGAGGAAGGACGCGATGCCGTGCTTGACGTGGTGGTGCCCGGAGCCGGCCTGGTGCCCCGGGATCCACGACGGGAGCGAGCCGGCGGGCTCGGCCCAGTAGACGATCGCGAGCACGATCAGTGCGATCCCGGCGACGACTGCGAGAGCGGTGAGGGCAGGGTGCCGCGGCATCGCGCGCCGGACGATACCCCTAGTGAGGGCTACTCGACGACGGGAAGGAGCAGATCGATCTCGTTGCGCCGACGGTAGAGCTCGAGGCTCGGCCGGGTCCGGTCCGGGCGAGCCGTTTCCACCATTGCCTCGAAGGTGGGGCCTATCCGCTCGTACACCTCCGGTGGCTCGCCCCGAAGACGCGCCCGCAGGTAGCGGCCGCCGGGAAGCGTGCCCGACTCCAGCCCGAGCGCGGCGGGATCGTCGCCCTCTCGCACCTGGACACACGCCCGATACTCCCGTGTCGAGGGGTCGAACGCCCCGAAGAACTTCCGCCCGCGTAGGCCCACCACCGCCTCCAGCCGCTCCCACCCGCGCCCGATCTCGACCGGCTCGTCCCGGGTTCGCAGGAACATCACGGCAGTCTCGGTTCGCTTGACCGGCGTCGTCACCACGTCGCTGGGATCGGGTGCGCTCAGGGCTGCGGCCGCGTCAGGGACGCGCGGGCTGTGCCCGCGCGTCCCTGAAACGATGGTTTTGGCCGGTTGCGTGCCAAGCGGCCGGCCCGTTGCGGAGCGTGCTAGGCCGCCGGCTCGGTGGTCGCTACGAGGTCCTCGGCCGGTGCCTTCGTGAATGGCAAAGCCACGACCGCGCCGACCGCGTACCCGCCGACGATTGCGGCGATGGCGGCTCCGATGCCGGGCTTCTGCGTCATGTCCCAGACGATCCCGAAGACAACGCCCAAGTTGCTGAACTCGGCAACCCAGAGGCCGGGATGTCGCGTCATCCGGCGAGCGTGCGTCCCAAGGGGTCCAGGGCCGTTCTCGTGGAGCGCCTTCTCGAGCTTCTTCGCCGTCCGCTCGGCGACGAGCGGGCCCTGGAGCGCGAGCAGCACCAGACCCGCGATCGAGACGTCGATCCAGCGCGTGCTCCACGTCCAGACGTCCGACGTCATGTATGCACCTGTGCCGAAGAGGCCAAGGATCGCAACCGGGAATGCGCGTGCCGTCTTACCGGCGACTCTGCCCCACGGCACTGCGTTCGCGAGCGTCTGTGCGCCCCGGAGCTGGAAGAGACAGACAAGCAGGACGGCTCCCGCACCGATACCGACGAAGAGCGCGAGCAGATGGATGTAGAGCACGACGTGATAGGTGTCCAAAGAAGATTCCCCCTCGTACGTGATTCCTCGGTCCGTCGGGACTCTACGAGAGACCGGCAATCGTCACAAGGGGCCTCGCCTAAGGCTGCTCTCGGTGGGAAGCGTCCGTGAACTCGCGGAACTCGCCCGTGACGAGATAGGCGGTCTGCTCGCCGATGTCGACGGCGTGGTCGCCGATCCGCTCCAGGCAGCGGGAGACGAGCAGCATCCGGAGCCCCCATTCGCGAGCGGACTCGTCGGTGCCGAGGCGGAGGATCTCGCCGACCACCCGCCGGTTCGCTCGGTCGATCAGCTCGTCCAGCTCGACGAGGCGCTCGGCGCCGGCGAGGTCGCGAGCGGAGAAGGAGTCGAGCGCGACGCGGATCATCTCCTCCGCGCGGCTGCCCATCTCGTCGATCCCTTCGACGAGCGCGCGGTCGGAGGCGAGGCCGTGGGCGAGCTTCGTGAGCTTGGCGATCGTCACGCAGTAGTCGCCCATCCGCTCCAGGTGGAGGTTGATGTGCAGCATCGCGAGGACGAGCCGCAGGTCGCCCGCGACGGGCGTCTGCCGGGCGAGGATCGCGTGCACGCCCTCCTGGAGCGCCGAGTAGCTGCGGTCGATCTCGTCGTCGAAGGCGATCACCTCGTCCGCGAGCTCGACGTCCTGAGCTTCGAGCGCGCCGACGCAGGCGCGCAGTGAGCGGAGGACGAGCTCACCCTCGGCGCGGATCGCCATCTCGAGCCGAGCGAGGTCCTCGTGGAAGGTCGCCCTCAAGCCTCAGACGCTAGCGCGTTCCCGGGTTCTCCACATCGACACCAGATCGACACGAACCCGTAGCCCACGCGCGCGAAAGGCGTCCGTACCGTCGGCCGCGACACCCACGAGACAAGGAGAGAGATGCGGACTAGGGGAGTCATCTCGACGGTCGGCCTGGCGCTGGTCGTCACCGCGGCCACGGCGGCCGCCTCGCTCGCCGGTACGGCACGCCAGAGCGCGACGAACCTGAGGGGTGCGGGGAGCTCGTTCGTCGCCCCGCTCGTCGCGCAGTGGCAGTCGAACTACAAGGGCGCGTCGGTGGACTACAACCCGATCGGCTCCGGCGGAGGCATCGCCGCGATCACGGCCCGCACCGTCGACTTCGGGGCATCCGACGCGCCGCTCTCGAAGGACGAGTTCGCGGCGTGCAAGGGCTGCGTCCAGATCCCGTGGGCGCTGTCGGCGACCTCCATCCCGTACAACCTCGACCTCGGCCGGCGGCTGAAGCTGAGCGGCAAGGTCCTGGCGGGGATCTACCTCGGCCAGATCAAGACGTGGAACGACAAGCGCATCCAGGCGCTGAACAAGGGCCTGAAGCTTCCGTCGACGAAGATCACGCCCGTCTACCGCAGCGACAACAGCGGCACCTCGTACAACTTCACGGACTACCTCTCGAGCGTCAACGCGACGTGGAAGAGCAAGATCGGCGTCGGCACGAACGCGAAGTGGCCGGCCGGAATCGGCGCGCCGAAGTCGAACGGCGTCGCTGCGGCGGTCTCGCAGACGAAGGGCGCGATCGGCTACGTCGACGTCGCGTACGCGATCAAGAACCACCTGCCGTTCGCGGCCGTTCAGAACGCCGCCGGCCAGTACATCCTGCCGGGCAACGTGGGCATCAAGGCCGCCGCGGCCACCGTGAGCAAGGTGCCGTCGTCGAACGCGATCTCGATCGTGAACCCGCCGAGCTCGCAGCGGTCCGCGTATCCGATCTGCACCTTCACGTACGTGATCCTGCCGCTGAAGACGAGCAAGGCCGCCGATCTGCGGAAGTTCGTCTTCTGGGCGCTCACGAACGGCCAGCAGTACGGGCCGAGGCTCCGCTTCGTGCCCATTCCGAACAAGGTGCTCGGCGCCTCAGAGAAGACGCTCAAGCGAGTGCACAGCTAGTTGGCGACGACCTCGCCGTCTCTCGCCCGCGCCGCCGAGCTCCGGCGGCGCGGGCGCTTCCATCCGGGTGACGCCGCCCTCCACGGCGTCACGCTCGTCGCAGCGCTCGGGGCGGTGGCCTTGCTCGCGCTCATCGCCTGGAAGGTCGTCGACCAGGCGCGCCCGGCGATGCACCGGTTCGGGCTGCACTTCCTCGTCTCGAACACCTGGGACCCCGGCGTCCACCAGGTCTTCGGCGCAGCGGCGTTCATCTTCGGCACCGCCGTCACGTCGCTCGGCGCGCTGCTTATCGCAGGACCGCTGTCGATCGCGATCGCGCTCTTCCTGACCGAGCTCGCACCGCGCTGGCTGCGTGGCCCGATCGGCACGCTCGTCGAGATGCTCGCCGCGGTGCCGAGCGTCGTCGTCGGGCTCTGGGGGATCCTCGTCATGGGGCCGTTCGTCGCGAACCACCTCGAGCCGTGGCTGAAGCACACCTTCGGCTTCCTGCCCCTCTTCGGCGGCGATCCGTCGATCTTCGGGCTGCTCCCGGCGATCCTCGTCCTCACGATCATGATCACGCCGATCGTCTCCAGCGTCTCGCGCGAGCTCTTCCTCGGCGTGCCGCAGGACCTGAAGGAGGGCGCCCTCGCCCTCGGGACGACGCGCTGGGAGATGATCCGGGGCGTCGTCCTGCCCTACGCGCGCTCGGGGATCGCGGCCGCGCTCATCCTCGGGCTCGGGCGCGCCGTCGGCGAGGCGATCGCCGTCACGCAGGTGATCGGCGGCAACGTCGCGATCCACTGGTCGCTCTTCCGGCCGGGCGACACGCTCGCGAGCCGGATCGCGAGCCAGTACCAGGGGGCGACGACCAAGCTCCAGGTCGGCTCGATCGCCTACCTGGCGACGATCCTGCTCGTCTTCTCGCTCGTCGCCAACGTCGTGGCCCAGGCGATCGTCCGCAAGGTCGCGCGCCGCCAGCCGCTGATCCGATGAGCGCCCTGTCCGCGAACACCGACGGCCTGCGGCGCCGGCGGGCGGTGAACCGGCTGATGGAGGCGATCGCGACGGCGGCCGCCTTCGCGGCGGTGGTCGTGCTCGGGATCATGGTCGTCTCGGTGGCGCGGAGGGGCGGCGCCGCGATCGACCTGAACCTCTTCACGAAGACGCCGCATCCGTTCAGCTTCACCAACCAGCCGTCCGGGCTCGCGAACGCCTTCGTCGGCACCGCCGTGATCGTCGGCATCGCGACCGCGATGGCGGTGCCGGTGGGCGTCCTCTCCGCGATCTACCTCAACGAGTTCGCGCGGGCGCGCGTCGCCTTCCTGATCGCGCTCGCGCTCGACGTCCTGAACGGCGTCCCCGCGATCGTCGTCGGCATCTTCGTCTTCGCGCTGATCGTCGTCCACCACGGCCAGAGCGCGCTCGCCGGCTCGTTCGCACTCTCGATCCTGATGATCCCGCTGATCGCGCGCGCGACGCAGGAGGTGCTCGCGCTCGTCCCGCAGGCGACGCGGGAGGGCTCGCTCGCGCTGGGCGTCAGCCGGTGGCGGACGACGCTCGGGGTCGTGCTCCCGCAGACGATCGGCGCGATCGTGACGGGGACGACGCTCGCCGTCGCCCGCGTCGCCGGCGAGACGGCGCCGCTCCTCTTCACGTCCTCGATCGTGGGCGACCGGCTCCAGTGGAACCCGCACCTCGCGCTCGCCTCGGTGCCGCTCAAGATCTTCGAGTACTCCGAGTCGCCGGACCCCGCGGACCACGCGCGCGCGTGGGCGGCGGCACTCGTCCTGATCAGCTTCGTGTTGGTGGCGAGCATCACCGCTCGGGCGCTCGCCGCGCGTAGCCGACGGCGCATGGGCCTTCATCGTTGAGAATGGCGACCGCAGTGACGACCGAGCCGGAGCGCCGCGTCGACCTGACGCCTCAGGCGACGCTTCCGCCGCCGGAGCGGCGCGAGACCGTGTTCGAGATCCGCGGGTTGACCGCGCGCTACGGCGGCGTGCCTGCGATCTCGAACGTGAGCATGGAGATCTACGAGAACCTCGTCACGGCCGTGATCGGGCCGTCGGGCTGCGGCAAGAGCACGTTCATCCGCTGCCTGAACCGCATGAACGACCTCGTGCCCGCCTTCCGCGCGGAGGGGGAGATCCTCTACCACGGGCTCGACCTCCACGGGCCGGGGATCGATCCGGTCGCGGTTCGACGGCGGATCGGCATGGTCTTCCAGAAGCCGAACCCGTTCCCGAAGTCGATCTACGACAACGTCGCCTTCGGCCTGCGCGCGCTCGGGATGAAGGACGGGCTGGATGCGCGCGTCGAGCACGCGCTCACGCAGGCGGCGCTCTGGGACGAGGTGAAGGGGCGGCTCAAGATGAGCGCGCTGGAACTCTCCGGCGGCCAGCAGCAGCGGCTTTGCATCGCGCGCGCGATCGCCGTCGAGCCCGACGTCGTCCTGCTGGACGAGCCGGCGTCGGCCCTCGACCCGATCGCCACCTCGTCGATCGAGGACCTCATGCACGAGCTGAAGCGCGACTACACCTTCGTGATCGTCACGCACAACATGCAGCAGGCAGCGCGCGTTGCCGACATGACGGCCTTCTTCAGCCTCTCGCCTGCGGGCGAGGACGGCCGCCGGAGCGGCATGCTCGTCGAGTACGACGCAACGCAGAAGATCTTCACCACTCCGGCCGACCGCCGCACCGAGGACTACGTCACCGGCCGCTTCGGCTGAGCGCCGCGGGACGGACCTGGCCGTCCGGGCCATGTCCCGGTGGCAGCCACCGTCACGAAAGTGCGACGCGGTCGCCGAGCTCCGCATCGCAGCGAGCCCCGGACCGCCGTTCCGGTGGCAGCCACCGTGACGGAAGACGCGCGCCGCACTGTCCGCTTCGGCCTGGTTTCGGTCTCGTGACCGCGGGTTTGTCGCGGCGCGAAACCGGCGATGAAGAGCCGGACTCCCCAGGGACACTTGTAATCGGAGCCGCGAACCCTCACCATGCCCGCGCACATGACGTTCGCCGTCGTCGCCCAGCGTTCCACGCCGACGAATCTGGCGCTCGCGAGCTGCGCCGTCCCGGGCGTCGAATCGCTCCTGCTGACGCCGGCCCAAGCGGTCACCCGACTCGAACCCGGAGACCTCGCGCTCGGACGCCTGGACGTCCTGCACTCGCTCGACGGCATCGAGCCAGGCACCTGGGCCTTCGAGGCACTCGAGGAGAACGGGTGCCGGCTGCTGAACCGCCGGCGCTCGATCCTCGCCGCGCACGACAAGCGACGGACGGCGGACGTCCTCGCCGCCGCGGGCCTGCCTCACCCCGCGACGCGAGTCGTCCGGCACGGAAGCTCCGCCGACGTCGACCTCGAGCCGCCGTTCGTCGTCAAGCCGCCGTTCGGAAGCTGGGGCGAAGACGTCCTCCTGTGCCCGGACCGCCAAGCCCTCGCGGCATGCCTCCGCGAGCTCCGCGACCGACCCTGGTTCAGCGCGACAGGGGCAGTCGTCCAGGAGCTCGTGCCGCCGATCGGCCACGACCTCAGGCTCGTCGTCGCGGGTCGCCGCGTCGTGGGCGCGGTCGAGCGGGTCGCCCCCGCCGGCGAGTGGAGGACGAACGTCGCGCTCGGCGGCATCCGGCGCCCGGTCGTGCCGCCGCCGCGCGCGTGCGACCTCGCCGTCGCGGCCGCGACCGCCCTCGGCATCGACCTCGTCGGCGTCGACCTCCTGCCGGTCGGAGCCGGCGAGTACGTCGTGATCGAGCTCAACGCCGCCGTCGAGTTCACGCCCGAGTACGCGGAGGAGGACGTGTACGCCGCGGCCGTGGCCGCGCTTCTCCACGCCTCTGCGGGCGTCGAGCCCGAGGACGAAGCGGCAACGGCCGACCTCGTCCTCTAGGCGAAGAAGGACCGCAGCTCCGCGTACACCTCGTGCGGCGCCTCCTCGGCGAGGAAGTGCCCGCAGTCGATCGCGCGGCCGCGCACGTCGCCGGCCCAGCGACGCCACACCTGGAGCACGTCGAACCAGCGCCCCAGCTCGTCGCGCCCGGCCCACAGCGCGAGCACCGGGCAGGCGATCCGCCGCCCCGCGGCGCGGTCCTCCTCGTCCAGCTCGTGGTCGATCGTCGCGCCGGCCCGGTAGTCCTCGCACATCGCGTGGATCGTGTCCGGGTCGCGGACGGAGCGGAGGTAGTCCGCCAGGGCCTCGGGATGGAACCGCGAACGGTCGCCGCGGAAGTAGAACTCGTCCGGCGAGGCCGAGATCAGCCGCTCCGGGAACGGGTGCGGCTGCGCGAGGAAGAACCAGTGCCAGTCGACGAGCCCGAGCTCCTTGTCGGCGCGCCGCCACATCTCGGCCGTCGGGACGATGTCGAGGACGGCCAGCTTCGACACCCGGTCCGGGTGGTCGAGCGCGAGGCGGTACGCACACCGGCCGCCGCGGTCGTGGCCGCAGACGCCGAAGCGCTCGAACCCGAGCTCCCCCATCACCGCGACCATGTCGCGCGCCATCGCGCGCTTCGAGTACGGCTCGTGGTCGGGCGTCGTCGGCGGCTTCGAGCTCTCGCCGTAGCCGCGCAGGTCGGCCGCGACCACGGTGTGCTCGTTCGCGAGCCGCGGCGCCACCGCGTGCCACATCGCGTGCGTCTGCGGGTGCCCGTGGAGCAGGAGGAGGGGCGGCCCGCCGCCGCCGCGGCGCAGGCGGATCGTCGCCTCGCCCGCGTCGATCGTCGTCAGCTCGAAGCCGTCAAACACCGCTGAACGTGCAGCGAACCTCGAGCCCGTGCGGCCGGACGTTTTGCGCCTCGACGGTGCCGCCGGCCGAGGTGACGACGTGCTTGACGATCGCAAGCCCGAGGCCGGTGCCCCGTGAGGCGCGCGCCTGGTCGGCACGGTAGAAGCGCTCGAAGATCCGCGGCAGCTCCTCGTCGGCGACGCCGCGACCGTCGTCGGTGACGGTGAGGACGATCTCGTCCGCCCGCAGCCGGACCGCGACCTCGACGTGCGCACGGTCGCCGGCGTAGCGGATCGCGTTCTCGAGGAGGTTCTCCACGACGACCCGCAGCATCCGCCGCCGCAGCGGCAGCTCCAGGTCGGGCGCCGCCTCGACCCGGATCTCGACCGCCGCGCGCGCCGCACGTTCCGCCAGCCGGTCGACGACCTCGTCGAGCACCAAGCGCACCGGCGTCGAGCCGAGCGCGACCACCTCGCGGCCCGTCTCGAGCTCGCTGAGGAAGAGCACCTCGCCGATCAGCTCGTCGATCTGCTCCACCTCGCCGCGCGCCTGCTCGACCAACGCGAGAGGGTCGGCGTCCGGGAGCGAGGCCGATTCGAGCAGCGCCAGCAACCGCGCCAGCGGCGTGCGCAGCTCGTGCGAGACGGCCGCGGTGAAGCCGGCGCGGAGCTCCTCGTAGGCGGCGAGGTCGCCGGGCGCGCTCAGGTAGAGGAGGGTCTCCTGCCGCCCGTCCACCTCGTACACGACCGCGAGGGGCGTCGTGCCGCGCTCGAGCCCGACGAGCTCCGGCGGCAGCGGCTGTCCCTCCTCGAGCCCTTGGAGCGACTCGCGCGCGCGGCGGCTCGCGCCGATCACGCGCTGCTCCTCGTCGAGGACGACGACGATCTCCCGGCTCTCCTCCACCAGCATGCGCCCACGCTCGGCTTCGACGCGCAGCTCGTCGCTCCCGCGCACGTTCACGAGTTCTTCACCAGATCGTCACCAGCGGTCCGCCCCGGAGGCACTCGGCGGTCATTATCGTGGCCGCGAGATGGCCAAGGTGCTCATCGTCGAGGACGACGAGGTCATCGGCCAGGGCATGGCGCGGCACCTGGCGGCGGCGGGCTTCGACCCGCTCTGGGTGACGAAGGGCGAGCAGGGCCTCGCGCGGCTCCGCTACGAGCGGCCCGACGTCTGCGTCCTCGACCTCATGATCCCGCAGACCGACGGCTGGAGCATCATCGAGGCGGCGCGCGGCGACGGCATCGGCACGCCGATCATCGTCGTCAGCGCGCGGGGAACCGAGCACGACCGGATCCACGCGCTCGAGATTGGAGCCGACGACTACCTCGTGAAGCCGTTCTCGATGAAGGAGCTCGTCGCGCGCGTGCAGGCCGCGGCGCGGCGCGGCGTGCGAGCACAGGAGTCGGCGCGCGGCGAGCCGATCGAGATCGAGGAGCTCCGCATCGATCCCGACCAGGTCGAGGCGTACGTCGACGGCGACGCCGCGGGCCTCACGCCGACGGAGTTCCGGCTGCTGTACGCGCTCGCGCTGGAACGCGGCCGGGTCGTCACGCGCGACGAGCTGTTGCAACGCGTCTGGGGGCGACGGGAGACGCACCGCGACCGCACCGTCGACGTCTTCGTCCGCAAGATGCGGGAGAAGATCGACCGCCGCGCGCCGCGGCACACGTTCATCCAGACCCGCTACGGCGTCGGCTACAGGCTGGACGCCGTCCCGAAGTAGCCACATAGTCCCTCCACCGGGCCCGAACCCAAGGAGGGAACACGATGCAGGCGCTCATGAAGGAGTTCCGGACGTTCTTGCTGCGCGGCAACCTCGTCGACATGGCGGTCGGGATCGTGATCGGGATCGCCTTCGCGGCTCTCGTCACCGCGCTGGTCACCGACCTGATCACGCCGATCATCGCCGCGATCGTCGGCAGGCCCGACTTCTCGACGCTCTCGTTCACGATCCACAAGAGCCGCTTCCTCTACGGGGACTTCTTGAACGCCGTGATCACGTTCCTGTCGATCGCGGCAGCGGTCTTCTTCTTCGTCGTCAAGCCGGTGAACATGCTGATGGCGCGCCGGAAGACGGAGCCGCCGGTCGACGAGACCGTTCGCCAGTGTCCCGAGTGCCTCAGCGAGATTCCGAGGGCCGCCCGCCGCTGCGCGTTCTGCACGGCGCAGCTTGCTCCAGCGGCCTAGGAATCACGTACGAGCGGCAGTCCGGTGGCGACGGTGCGGCGACCGGCGACGTCGTAGACGACGTCCACGGTGTCGTTCTGCCGGTACGTCCCCGCAACCCCGAGGAAGAGCGACAGCCAGCGCCAGAACCCGAGCCGGCCCTCCCGCGCCAGCGGGCGCTCGAAGACGAGCGCGCCCGGCTCGTGCCGGAAGTCGCGCCCCTCGACCTGCCGGACGCCGTTCAGGAAGACCTCGAAGTCGCCCGCGACACCCGGCGGCAGCTGGACCCGCGTGCGCTCCGGCATCTTCATAGACTACGACCGCTTTGCGTGCCCGCCGCAGGCTGATCGCGCTCTGCCTTGCCGTCGGCACAGCACTCGTCTTCGTCGCTGCGGCCGCGGCCGGAAACGGCGGCTTCGCCCCCGAGACGCCGTACTCGCCGAACGCGGGCCGGATCAACGACAGCTACAAGCTGATCGCCCTCTTCACCGGGATCATCCTGATCCTCGTCGAGGCGGCGCTGATCGCTTTCGTGATCCGCTACCGCCGCCGCGGCCGGCCGCGCGACGCCGAAGGGCCGCAGGTCCGCGGGCACACGCGGCTCGAGCTGATCTGGACGGCGATCCCGGTGCTCGTCCTGGCGGCGATCGGCGGCTACGTCTTCTACAAGCTGCCGGGGATCAAGGACGTCCCGAAGGCCCGCGCCGCCGGGCAGCCCGTCGCCGTGCGCGTCGACGCGCACCAGTTCTACTGGCAGTTCACCTACCCGAACGGCGCCGTGTCGATCGACGAGCTCCACGCGCCGGTGAACAAGGTCGTCACCCTCACGATCTCCTCGCACGACGTCGACCACAGCTGGTGGATCCCCGAGCTCGGCGGCAAGTTCGACGCGATCCCGGGGAAGACGAACCACACGTGGTTCCGCACCAACCGGCTCGGTACCTATCGCGGCCAGTGCGGCGAGTTCTGCGGGATCTTCCATGCTGCGATGGCCGCTCGGGTGGTCGTGGAGCCGCAGGCCGCCTACCGGCGCTGGCTCTCGACCCAGGCGAAGGCGCAGCTCGGCCGCTCGGAGTGGGTCGGGGTCTGCGCGAAGTGCCACGGCCTGAAGGGCCAAGGCGACTACGGCCCGACGATCACGGCGAGCCCCATCCTGACCGACCGCAAGCAGCTCGAGACGATCGTCCGCAACGGCCGCGACATGCCGAAGGTTCCCGGCATCATGCCGCCGGTCGCCGACGGCTGGACGAAGCAGCAGCTCGACGCGCTCTTCGCGTACCTCGGAAGCCACGTCGTCGGAGGAGGCGCCGGTGGCGGCTAGGGACACGGCCCTTCCGACCCGAATCCCGTGGACGCAGGGCCGCGTCGCGAGCTGGGTCACGACCATCGACCACAAGCGGATCGGGATCCTCTACATCGGCACGAGCCTCGTCTTCTTCCTCGTCGGCGGGATCCTCGCGCTCCTCATGCGCGCGCAGCTCGCGACGCCGCACGAGCACTTCGTCACGCGCAACTCCTACAACGAGCTCTTCACGATGCACGGGACGACGATGATCTTCCTCTTCGTCGTCCCGATCCTCGCGGGCTTCGCAAACTTCCTCGTCCCGCTCATGATCGGCGCGCGGGACATGGCCTTCCCGCGTCTGAACGCGCTCTCGTACTGGCTCTACCTGCTGGGCGGCATCGTCTTGATGTCGAGCTGGTTCGCCGCTCGTGGGGCCGCAAACGCGGGCTGGTACAGCTACGTGCCGCTCTCGGAGAAGTTCTACTCGCCCGGCCACGGCCAGGACCTCTGGATCCTGGCCATCCACCTGACCTCGATCTCGTCGATCCTCGGCGCGATCAACTTCATCGTGACGATCCACAACATGCGCACCCGCGGGATGAGCTGGATGCGCCTCCCACTGTTCGTCTGGACGATCGAGATCTACGCGATCCTCATCCTGATCGCGCTCGCCGAGCTCGCCGGGGCGCTGACGCTCCTCCTCCTCGACCGCCAGGTCGGGACGCACTTCTTCCTGCCGAAGCAGGGCGGGAACGCCGTCCTCTACCAGCACCTGTTCTGGTTCTTCGGGCACCCCGAGGTCTACATCATGGTGCTGCCCGCGATGGGGATCATCTCGGAGGTCATCCCCGTCTTCTCGCGCAAGCCGATCTTCGGCTACAAGGCGATCGCGTTCTCGACGGTCGCGATCGGCTTCTACTCGATGCTCGTCTGGGCGCACCACATGTTCTCGGTGGGCCTGCCGACGTACCTCAACGTCTTCTTCATGCTCTCGTCGATGACGATCGCCGTCCCGACCGGGATCAAGATCTTCAACTGGATCGCGACCACCTGGCGCGGCAACCTCATCTTCGACACGCCGCTCCTCTTCGCGCTCGGCTTCGTCGGCCTCTTCACGATCGGCGGCCTCTCCGGGATCTTCCTCGCCGCCTTCCCCGTGGATTGGCAGGTGACGGACACGTACTACGTCGTCGCGCACATGCACTACGTCCTCTTCGGCGGGACGGCGTTCGGGGTCTTCGCGGGCCTCTACTACTGGTGGCCGAAGATGTTCGGCCGCGTGCTCGACGAGCGACTCGGGAAGGCACACTTCTGGCTCACGTTCGTCGGCTTCAACCTCACGTTCTTCCCGCAGCACATGCTGGGTCTGCTCGGAATGCCGCGCCGGATCTACACCTACGACCACCACGGGCTCTGGGAGGCGTACAACCTGATCTCCTCGATCGGCTCCGGGATCCTCGCCCTCGGCGTGCTCGTCTTCCTCGCGAACGTCGTGAAGACGGCGCGCGCCGGCCGGCGAGTCGGCAACGACCCCTGGCTCGCGGACACGCTCGAGTGGTACACGACCTCACCGCCGCCGGACTGGAACTTCGAGCGCGTCCCGTTCGTGACGAGCGCGCGGCCGCTCCGCGACCTGCGGCGGCGGCTCGCGGAGGTGCGATGAAGGGCGCGCCCGCTCCGGGCTTCTGGCTGCGGCTGACGGCGCTCGCCGCGACGGCGGCAACGCTTCTCGCGGTGGTGAGCGGGGCGGCCGGGCTCGACACGGCCCACCGGGCGCTCGCCGCACTCGCCGTGCCGCCGCTCGCAGCACTCGTCGTCGCTGCTTGGCTCGTCCACCGGCGGCTTCTCGTCCCGAGTCTCGCCGCCCTCGTCTTCTTCGGCACCGCCGCCGCGGTAATGCCGCGGCCGCTCCACATCGCCTTCGCGGCGCTCGCATTCGCGGCGTCCGCGTGGGCCGCGGGCCGCTCGTTCGAAGGCGCGGCCGCCTCACGCGCGAGCGCGCGCGACTACCTCACGCTGACGAAGCCGCGGATCATGAGCCTGCTCCTGCTGACGGGCGCCGCCGGCGCCTTCGCGGGCGCGCACGGCCGGCCCTCGTTCGCGGTCGTCGCGCTCACGCTCGGTGGGCTCGCCCTCGCTTGCGGCGGCGCCAGCGCGCTCAACCACGTCCTCGACCGCGACATCGACCGGCTCATGGGCTCGCGGACGCGCGAGCGGCCCGTCGCGGCGGCGCGCGTGCCGGCCTCTCGCGCGCTCGAGTTCGGCCTCGCGCTCTCCGCGTTCTCGTTCGTCCTCCTCGCGTCGCTCGCGAACGTGCTCGCCGCGCTCCTCGCCCTGGCCGGGAACCTCTTCTACGTCCTCGTCTACACCCGCTGGCTGAAGCGCTCGACGCCGCAGAACATCGTCGTCGGCGGAGCGGCCGGGGCGGTGCCGCCGCTCGTCGGCTGGGCGGTCGCGACCGGGCACCTCGGCCTCGCCGCGCTCGTCCTCTTCGGCCTCGTCTTCCTGTGGACGCCGCCCCACTTCTGGGCGCTCGCGCTGCTCATCGAGCGCGACTATGCGGCGGCTCGGATCCCGATGCTCCCGGTCGTCCGCGGCACGCGCGAGACCACGCGGCAGATCGTCCTCTACTCGCTCGCGCTCGTCGCCTTCTCGCTGCTCCCGCTCGCGTGGGGCCAGTTCGGGATCGCGTACGCGCTCGCCGCCGCCGCCCTCGGCGCCTTCCTCCTGCGGCTCGCGCTCGCCCTCCGCCGCGACCCGACCAGGCGTCGCGCCGGCCTCCTCTTCCACTACTCGCTCCTCTACCTGGCCCTGCTCTTCGTCGCCGTCGCCCTCGATCCCCTGCTCGGATGAGCGAGCCCGTCCCGCAGCCGCCGACCCCGAGCACGTCGTACCCGCCCGTGGAGGTCGACGCAGAGCTCGCCCGCAAGAACGCCGTGCTCGGCCTCGTCCTCTTCGGCCTCGTGCTCCTCGTCTTCGGCGGGACGATCGGCGTCGCCCTGCTCTACCTCGCGCTCGACTGAGCGAGCTCGAGGGGATCTTCCTCGCGCGGCCCGAGGCGCCGCCGACCGGCATTCCACTGGCCGTCAAGGACCTGTTCGACACCGCCGGCCTCACGACGACGTACGGCTCGATCCTCTTCGCCGACCACGTCCCCGACCGAACGGCGGAGGCGGTGCGGCGCCTGGAAGCCGCCGGCTACGGGATCGTCGGCAAGACGAACCTGCACGAGTTCGCCTACGGCGTCACCTCCGAGAACCCGCACTTCGGGACGGTCCCGAACCCGCTCGCGCCCGGTCGGATCGCCGGCGGTTCGAGCGGCGGCTCGGCGGCCGCCCTCGCCGCGGGCCTCGCCGAGGCGGCGCTCGGCACCGACTCGGGCGGCTCCATCCGCATTCCCGCCGCCTGCTGCGGGATCGTCGGCTTCAAGCCCACGTTCGGCCTCGTGCCGCTCGACGGCTGCTTCCCGCTCGCGCCGAGCTTCGACCACGCAGGGCCGATGGCCCGCTCGGTCGCCGACTGCGCCCACATGCTCGAGCTCCTCGCGCCCACGTTCTCACCGCGCGGGCCGGTCGCGCCCGACGAGGTGCGCCTCGCCGTCGCGTGGCTCGACCGGGCCGACCCGCTCGTCCGCGCCCGCGTCGAGGAGGTCGCCGCCCGCTTCCCGCGCCGCGAGGCGATCGAGCTCCCGCGGCCGCGCAGCGTCGACGCGCTCTTCAAGCGCGAGATCGCAGACGTCCACCGCGGCCTCTTCCCGGAGCACGCCGAGTCGTACGGCGAGGACGTGCGCGAGAAGATCGAGGAGTGCCTCCGGATCTCGGAGGGCGAGGCGGAGGCCGCGGCGCGCGAGCGCGAGCTCTACCGCGAGCGGTGCCTCGAGGTCGTCGAGGGCTTCGACCTCCTGCTGACGCCGACGCTCGCCTTCGTCGCGCCGGAGGTCGGCCGCATCACGAACGCGAACCGCGACGACATGACCCGCTTCACGTTCCCCTTCAACGCCCTCGGCTGGCCCGCGCTCGCGCTCCCCTGCGGCCCGGCCGAGGACGACCTGCCCGCGTCCGCCCAGCTCGTCGGCCGGCCCGGCGAGGACGCGCTCGTCCTGGCGGTCGGCGCCTCCCTCGATCGAGGGACGCCAGCGCGTTCCTAGGTGCCGACAAACCGGGGGAGCGATGGTCCTCGTTCGCCGCTCCCTGCTGCTGCTTGCGGTCCTCTGCGTCGCCTCCGGCGCGCAAGCCGCCAAGCGGCCCCTGCGCCCGCCGGCGACCCCCGCGGCCCTGCGCCCGTTCCTGCTCAGCCCGGGCGAAGCGCCGACGCACACCTTCCCGCGCACGCCGTCGTTCGCGTGGAACCCGGTCCGGAACGCCGGGTTCTACGAGTTCGAGCTGGCCACGAGCGACACGTTCAACGAAGGCCAGATCGTCTTCGCGACGAACACGCTCAAGGCGCCGACGGTGTCGATCCCCGTCGCGCTGCCCTGGCTGACCGGCCGCCCGTACGCCCTGTACGCACACGTCCGCGCGATTGCGCCGAGCGGCGCGACGAGCCCGTGGAGCACCCCTTTCGGCCTGAACATGCGCTGGTCGGCCGTGCCGACGAAGCTTCCCGGCAAGGAGTACCCGGGCCTCGTCCAGTGGACGCCGGTCGACGGCGCGAGCGCCTACGACGTCTGGTTCGACGAGCCGAACAAGATCGTCCGCACGAAGACGAACGCGGCCGACGAGCGCGAGTACTACACCTTCCACCAGCTCTCGCCGTGGCCCGACGTCGTGCACTGGCGGGTCCGGGCCGTCCGCAAGACCTACGGCGACCTGCCGAACCGGCTCCCCACTGTGACCTACGGCCCGTGGAGCGCCCTCCAGACCTCGGTGAACCCGCCTCTCGCGACGGGCCCGATCCAGGACGTCGCCGCTATCTCGGACACGACCACAACCGACACGCCGACCGTGCACCGGCTCACGCCGGGCTTCGTCTTCCAGGGGAACCAGGTGACCGCGAACCCGGACATTCCCGGCAAGCCGGCGCCGCTCTACCGTGTCTACGTCTTCAGCGACAGCGACTGCGTGAACGTCGTCTTCAAGGGCGCGCTCGTCGGCAGCCCCGCCTACGCGCCGCGCATGACCGGCCCGCTCCAGTACCCGACGCAGCGCGAGACGCTCTTCTTCGCGCCGCAGGGCTACCTCGGGGACGGCCTCGAGGGCAAGACGTTCATGGCCGACAGCTCGAGGATCCAGACGACCGAGTCCGACAAGCCCCAGATCCCGCCCGCGACGCCGCCGACGGTCCCGGACCCGTCGGAGACAGCGCCTCCGCCAGAGGCGACGCAGCCGCTCCCCGGAACGCCCGTCGAGACCGGCGCGCCGGTCGACCTCTGGGACAGCGGCTGGCCGAACGGCCGCTACTACTGGACGGTCGTCGCGGCCGAGCCTCGCCTCGGCTCGAACCTGACGACCTACCTCTCGGCGCCGGCCCACGCCGGGGACATGTGGGTCTCGGTGAACTCGAGCCTCGGCTTCGGCGGCCAGGCCCAGGTCGGAGACGGAGCCACGGCCGAGATCGTGCCCATCGACAAGGTGCTCGGGAACGTCGTCACGCTGAAGGCGCCGCTCCTCTACAGCCATCCGGCCCACGAGCGCTTCTTCATCCCGAGCGACGCCGTCGAGTACCACGACCTCGAGATGCCGCAGGACGCCTGCGCGCAAGGTCGCGTCCAGGCGTTCGGCAAGACGAACGAGCCCGCGGTGACGACGGCGGGCGCGCCGTACGTGACGGGCCTCTCGCCGACCGGCCGGCTCGTCCAGGCGACCGGTGCGCGCCCCGCCTTCTACGGCTCGCCGCTCGTCCTGTGGAAGCCGGCGCTCGGCGCCGACGAGTATCAGGTGCAGTGGAGCCCAAGCCGCTACCCGTGGCGACCGGTCGACCCGTTCACGAAGGAGCGCTACGAGAAGCTCACCTTCGCGACCTCGGCCCTCCTCGACCGCGCGGTGATCGGGCAGAACGGCACCACGCGCGGCCCGCTGCCGCCGGGCGTATGGTGGTACCGCGTGCGCGGGCTCGACTTCTCGCTGCCCGGCACGGCGCGCGCGATGTCGTGGTCGAAGCCCGTCTCGGTGCGGATCACGAAGCCGAAGTTCTCGGTCGTCGGGCGCTAAGCTCCCGCGATCGCAGATCGCGCCTTCCCCGTGGTCTTCGCGGCGGACGTCTCCGCCACCGCTGCGTTCTACGAGAACCTCGGCTTCGAGCGGCACTTCCAGCTCCCGCCGGAGGGGCGCGCCGGGCTATGTCGGGCTCCGCCGCGGCGCCTACGAAGTTGCGGTGGTCGCGGCCGGCTGGCCCCGGGAGCAGTACGGCCTCTCGGTCGGTGAGGGCGTCCGCTTCGAGCTCTTCGTCTACGTGGACGAAGTCGACCGGTCGTCGAGCAGCTGCGCGCCGTGGGCGCGACCGTGCTCCGAGACCCTGCCGACATGCCGTGGGGCGAGCGCGTCGCCTACGCGACCGACCCGGACGGGAACCCGATCGCGCTGGCTCAGGGATAAGCTCGCCCATCGACCCCGATCTCGCCTTCGCGCACGAGCTCGCCGACCTCGCCGACTCGCTCTCGCTGCCGCGCTTCCGTGCCGCCGACCTGCGGGTCGACGAGAAGCCCGACCTGACGCCGGTCTCGGATGCGGACCGGGCAGTGGAGGAGGCGCTACGGGCGGCGATCGCCGAGCAGCGGCCCGGCGAGGGCTTCCTCGGTGAGGAGAGCGGCAGCGAGGAGGCGGACACGCGCTGGGTCGTCGATCCGATCGACGGCACGCGGAACTTCGTCCGCGGGATCCCGATCTGGGCGACGCTGATCGCGCTGGAGCGCGACGGCCGGGCTGTGGTCGGTGTCGTCTCCGCGCCCGCCCTTCGCCAGCGCTGGTGGGCCGCACGCGGGGAGGGCGCGCACCGCGACGACAGCCGGATCCACGTCTCCGCGATCCGCCGGATCGAGGACGCGACGTTCTGCTACACGAGCGCGCGGGACTTCGCGAAGCGGGGCCTCGCCGATCGCTTCTTCGCGCTGGCGGAACGAAGCTGGGTCGCGCGCGGCTTCGGCGACTTCTGGATGCACATGCTCGTGGCGGAGGGTGCCGCCGACGCGGCCGTGGACGGCAGCCTGCAGCGCTGGGACACGGCCGCCGTGGAGGTGATCGTCGAGGAGGCGGGCGGCCGCTTCAGCGGCCTCGACGGCCGGCCGCACGAGCCCGGCGGGGCGGCCCTCTCGTCGAACGGCCTGCTCCACGACGCGGTCGTCACCGCCTTCGCGCGCTAGGAAGCCGGCCTCGGCTGTACGCGCGGGAGTAGGTGCCGATGGCGCGAGAAGCTTTCGCTCATTACGTCCGGCCCTCGACAAGCTCGGCAATGCGCCGATCGAGTTCGGCCTCGGTGGCCGCGGCCTGCCGCCGGATGTCCCGTTCGTCGCGCATCAGGGCCGACCACTCGTAATCTCGATCAGCTAGAACCCGGCCATCTCGGAGAATGTCGACGAGCAGGAGAGGCGCACGTCGCCCGGTGGTCAGCGAGACAACCTGGACGCGGCGATCCATCTGCTCCGTGAGCGCTACAGCAAGCATGGCTGCCGAATGAATCTCTTCGCGAGCGAACGAGACCAGGAGATCGAGATCGCTTCCCAGGCCATCGTCGCCGCGGCCAACCGAGCCATACATCACCGCCAGCCGCACGTTGGGGGTTGCGCGGAGCAGCGAGACGAGCTTCGACACGACCTCCCGCTCCGTCTCGACGTGGTCGCGCTCCCTCATGCGCCTGAATGCTCGGCCACGTCACGAACAGCCTCCTCGTAGATCCGGTCCCGGCCGAAGCGATCCAGCTCGTCCGAGAGGAGCTCGGCCGGGGGCGGAGGATCGCCCGGCGGGAAGGGCGCCGGCTCGCCGTCGATCTCGACCCCCACCAACCGATCGGACAAATCGTGCTCCAGCTCGAGCTCACGCCCGAGGCGCGAGCGCAGCCACCCCGCCAGGAGATGCGCCTGCGCGGCCGTGCCCGACACACGCAACCGCCTCACCTCCGCGATCCCCGGCCAGAGCGACGCGAGCTGCGGACGCCACCGGCTCGTCCGTGCCCACGCGATGTCGGAGACGGCTACCCGGTCGAACAAGTCGACCAGCTGCGCATACGGCGCTGGCAGCCCCGGCCACTCCGTCGAGTCCACGATCAGCCGGTCGACCACGTCGACCAGCTGCTCGAACGGCTGCTCGCCGAACGGCGGCATGCCGCGCCAGCGCAGGAAGACGGGCAGGTCCGGGATCAGGAGCGGCTGGACGACGCTCGCGGGCGCCTCCGCGCGCCGACCGCGGAGCCGGATCCGGATCGTCTCCACGCAGACCGCCCGCCCGTCGCCGACGGGGTAGCACTCCACCTCCGCGACGCCGTCGAGACCGTCGTCCGCGTCCGGCTCCGGCACGAGCACGATCGTGCGCGACGGATGGCGCTCCGCGAGGCCCGCCAAAACGTCCTCCGCCGCGGCCACCCACTCCTCGGGCACCCAGGCGATGTGCGTGAGCACGCTCGTCCGCTGGAAGGGAGCGCCCGTCTCGCGGTCGACCCGGAGCGCGCCGAGCTCGTCCTCGATCGCCTGGACGGAGGTCAGTGCCGTCGCCACGACCTGCCGTCCCGCTCGATCAGCTCGTTCGCGGAGTGCGGCCCCCACGACCCGGCGGCGTAGTTCGGGAACGCCGGCCGGTCGCGCGCCCACGGCGCGACGATCGCGTCCACCAGCGCCCACTGCTCCTCGACCTCGTCCGTCCGGGTGAAGAGGGTCGCGTCGCCGCGCATCGCGTCGAGGATCAGCCGCTCGTACGCCTCGGGCATGCCGGTTCGGAACGCGCCTCCGTAGAGGAAGTCCATGTGCACCGTCCGGATCGTCATCCCGAGCCCCGGCACCTTCGCGCCGATCGCGAGCGAGACACCCTCGTCGGGCTGGATGTGGATGAGCAGGACGTTCGGGCGCAGGCCTTCGGCCGCGGTCTCCTCGAACGGCGGGTGCGGCGCGCGCTTGAACTGGATCGCGATCGTCGTCTCGCGCCGCGCGAGCCGCTTGCCCATCCGCACGTAGAACGGCGTGTCCGCCCAGCGCCAGTTGTCGGCGTAGAGCTTCGCGGCGACGTAGGTCTCCGTCATCGAGTCCGGCGCGACGCCCTCCTCCTCGCGGTACGCGACGACCTCCTCGCCCTCGATGAACCCGCGCCCGTACTGGCCCCGCACGACCGACTTCGGCCCCGGGGTGTGGAGCGAGCGCAGCACCTTCACCTTCTCGTTCCGGACCGACTCCGCGGTGAAGTCGATCGGCGGCTCCATCGCCGTCAGCGCGAGCAGCTGGAGCAGGTGGTTCTGGAAGATGTCGCGGATCGCGCCCGCCTGCTCGTAGTAGCCGGCCCGGCCCTCGATCCCGATCGACTCGGCGACGGTGATCTGGACGTGGTCGATGAACTGACGGTTCCAGATCGGCTCGAAGATGCCGTTCGCGAAGCGCAGCGCGAGCATGTTCTGGACCGTTTCCTTGCCCAGGTAGTGGTCGATCCGGAAGACCTCGTGCTCCTCGAAGTGCTCGCGGATCACCTTGGTCAGCTCGCGCGCCGAGGCGAGGTCGTGCCCGAACGGCTTCTCGACGATCAGTCGCGTCCAGCCGGAGGTCGAGCGGCGCTTGCCGAGCGCCTCCACGACGACCGGGAAGACGCTGGGCGGAATGGCCAGGTAGTAGACGCGGTTCCCGCCGGTCTTCCGCTTCTCGTCGAGCTCCTCCAGGCGCTGTGCGACCTCGTCCTCGCCACTCTCGTCCGCGAAATCCGTGGCCACGTAGGCCATGCCCTCGGCGAGCCGGTCCCAGATCTCCTCGCGGAACGGGTCGCGCCCGTGCTTCTTCACCGCCTCCTTCATCCGCTCGCGGAACGCGTCGTCGGTCTCCTCGGAGCGCGCGACGCCGAGGACGGCGAAGTGCTCCGGCAGGAGCCGCCGGAGCTCGAGCGAGTAGAGCGCGGGGAAGAGCTTCTTCGTCGTCAGGTCGCCGGAGGCTCCGAAGATGACGAGCACGCAGGGATCCGGCGTGGCGCGGACCTGGAGCCCCTCGAGGAGCGGGTTTCGCTCCTGTTGCTCCTGCTCTTCCTCCGTCGTCGCCATCTACCGAGGATCCTGGCCCGCCTTGGCGCGCTCGAGCGCCTTGATCGCGTGCCCGCCGAACTGCTCGCGGAGCGCGGCCGCCACCTTCGCCGAGAACTTGATCTCGTCGCGCGAGGCGAAGCGGGCGAAGAGCGACGCGGCGATCACCGGCGCCGGCACGTTCTCGTTGATCGCCTCGGCGATCGTCCAGCGCCCCTCGCCCGAGTCCTCGACGTAGGGCGCGATGTCCTCCAGCTTGCCGCCGTGGCGCTCGAACGCCGCGTGCAGGAGCTCGAGGAGCCACGAGCGCACGACCGAGCCGTTCCGCCAGATCCCCGAGATCTCGTGCAGGTCGAGGTCGTACTCGGAGTGGTCCATGATCTCCATGCCCTCCGCGTACGACTGCATCAGGCCGTACTCGATCCCGTTGTGGACCATCTTCACGAAGTGGCCCGCGCCCGACGGGCCGACGTGCGCGTAGCCCTCCTCCGGCGCGAGCGTCTCGAAGATCGGCTCGAGCCGCTTCACCGGCTCGTCGTCGCCGCCGACCATGAGGCAGAAGCCGACCTCGAGGCCCCAGATCCCGCCTGAGACGCCGGCGTCCACGAAGTGGATCCCCTTCTCCTGGGCCTCGGCGTACCGGCGCTTCGAGTCGTGGAAGTTCGAGTTCCCACCGTCGACGATCGAGTCGCCGGGCTCGACGAGGCCGAGCAGGTCGTGGAAGACGTCCTCGGTGATCTTCCCCGCCGGGATCATCATCCAGAAGGCCCGCGGCGCCTCGAGCTGGCCCTTGAGCTCCTCGAGCGAGGTCGCGGTGCGCTCCTCGACCTTCGGGTCGTACGTGCAGACCTCGTGGCCGCCCTCCCGCAGCCGCTCCGTCATGCCGTGACCCATCCGGCCGAGGCCGATCATGCCGAGCTGCATCAGAGATCCTCCAGTCTCACGCGCGCGACGCGCCGGCCGCGCTCCTTCAACGATGCATAGTCCCCCGCCGCCTGCGCACGGATCAATCGGCCGAAGCCGAACGGCTGCCCCGGGATCGGGAGCTCGTCGCCGGTGTCGTCGACGATCTGGAGGAAGAGCCCGGTCGCCGGCCCGCCCTTGTGGAGCTGGCCCGTCGAGTGCAGGTAGCGCGGGCCGTAGCCCGACGTCACGACGCACCCCGTCTCCTCGCGCGCCCGCCGGGCCAGGTCGAAGAGCGCCGTGTCCGCGTCCTCGCTTGGGTCCACGAAGGCCTGCAGGCAGACGTAGTCCCCGGGCTCGGCCTGCGAGAAGAGCACGTCTGGGGTGTGCTCGGGCTCGAGCTGAGGGTCGTCGCCGCTCTCCAGGATGGCGCGCGTCCGGTCCTTCGCTTCCTGCACGTTCGGCTGGTCGAACGGGTTGATCCCGAGCAGGTGCCCAGCGACCGCGGTCGCGAACTCCCAGCGGAAGAGCTCGGCTCCGACCTCCTCCGGCTCCTCGACGAGGACGAGCGCCGGCTGCCGGTCACGGCCGCCGTTCGGGTTCTCTCCCGGGCACGGGACGAGTCCCTTCCCGTCCTTGCCTGTCGACTCGGCGAGCAGCTGCTCCACCCAAAGGCCGAACTCGCCCGGATTCGGGTTGATGCAAACTTTGTCGCGGGCGTGGCGCCAGTTGTGGCCGAGGGCGAGGCCGAGCTCGAGGCCCGGATTGTCGTCGCGCTCCGAGCGGCACGCCTGCACCGCCTCCTCGGCACGCGCGAGAAGCGGATCGAGCTCGAGACCCATGAGCGCCGCGGGCACGACGCCGAACGGCGAGAGCGCCGAGTAGCGCCCGCCGATCTCGGGGTTCCCGGCGAAGACGCGCCGGAAGCGGCGCGTCTTCGCGAGCTGCTCCAGCTCCGAGCCGGGGTCGGTGATCGCCACGAACTGCTCGCCGCGGCCGGTCTTCTCCCAGAAGTAGTCGGCGTGGGAGCGCGTCTCGAGGGTCGTGCCCGACTTGGACGACGCGACGAAGAGCGTCCGCTCGAGGTCGAGCTGGGCCTCGAGCGCGCGGATCGCCTGCGGGTGTGTCGTGTCGAGCACGTGGAAGAGCTCGGCGTCGAAGGTGCGGCGCAGCACCTCGGGCGCGAGGCTCGAGCCGCCCATGCCGAGGAGGACGACGTCGTCGTAACTGTCCATCGTCTCCTCCGCGAAGCGAACGAGCTCCGCGGCCTCGGCGCGCATCCGCGCCGGCTCCTCGAGCCACCCGAGCCATTGCTCCTCTCCGGATGAGGTCCAGAGCGACGCGTCCCGCGCCCAGATCCGGCGAACGATCTCGCCGTCTCGGGAGCTCACGCGCCCACGAGCTCGTGCTTCTTCGAGCGCACGCCGTCCAAGAGCTCCTCGAAGGAGTCGACGAACTTCTGGACGCCCTCCTCCTCGAGGACGCGGACGACGTCGTCGTAGTCGATGCCCGCGGCCGCGAGGTCCTCGAGCAGTCGATGCGCCTCGTCGATCCCGGTCTCCAGGGTGTCGGCGACCCGCCCGTGGTCCTGGAAGGCCTCGATCGTCTCCTGCGGCATCGTGTTCACCGTCTCGGGGCCGATCAGCTCCTCGACGTACATGACGTCGCGGTAGGCCGGGTTCTTCACCGAGGTCGAGGCCCACAGGCACCGCTGCGTCGTCGCGCCCTTCGCGGCGAGGGCCTCCCAGCGCGGGCCGGCGAAGACCTCCTTGTAGTTCTGGTAGGCGAGCCGCGAGTTCGCCACGCCGAGCTTGCCCTTCAGCTCGTCGTGGCCGCCGATCGCGTCGAGCCGCTTGTCGGCCTCCGTGTCGACGCGCGAGACGAAGTAGCTCGCGACGGAGGCGACACGCGAGGGGTGTCCGCCCGACTCGACCAGACGCTCGAGGCCGCGGATGTAGGCCTCCATGACCTCCTTGTGCCGCTCGAGCGAGAAGATCAGCGTCACGTTGATGTTCTTGCCGAGCGCGATCATGTCCTCGATCGCGCCGAGCCCCGGCTTCGTGGCCGGGATCTTCACGTACAGGTTCGGCCGGTCGCCGAGCTCGTGGAGGCGCTTCGCCTCGGCGAGCGTCGCCTCGTAGTCGTAGGCGAGGTTCGGGTCGACCTCCCACGAGACGTAGCCGTCCTTGCCGTGGCCCTCGTCCCAGACGGGGCGCAAGAGGTCGCAGGCCTCGGCGACGTCGTCGTGCGTCAGGTGGAGGTAGATCTCCTTCGCGTCGTCCAGCGTCTCGAGACACTCGCGGAGCTGGTCGTCGTAGGCGGTCCCCTGCGAGATCGCCTTCTGGAAGATCGTCGGGTTCGACGTCACGCCGACGACGGCGTCCTCGCGCATCATCCGCTCGAGCTCGCCCGAGTGGAGGAGCTGGCGCGAGAGGAAGTCGATCCAGACGCTCTGTCCGTGGTCGGCGAGCTGGTGTAGCGGGCTCTTCTCAGGCATTGGCCAACCTCTTTTCCATTTCTTCGATCTTTTCCAGTCGCTGCACGTACCGCTCGCCGCCGTCGAAGCGGGCCAGGAGGAACGTGCGTACCAAATCGGCCGCGAGCGACGGCCCCACGATCTCGGAGCCCAGGCAGAGCACGTTCATGTCGTCGTGCTCGACGCCCTGGTGCGCCGAATAGACGTCGTGGCAGACAGCGGCGCGGATTCCCGGCAGCTTGCAGGCGGCAACCGAGGCGCCGACCCCCGAGCCGCAGACAAAGACGGCCCGCTCGGCCTCGCTGTTCCGCAGCGCCTCCCCGATCTCCAGCGCCTTGTCGGGGTAGTCCACACGAACCGCGGCGGTGTCGACGCCGAGATCGAGAATCTCGTGGTCGGCGATCGCCGCGAGCACGGCCTCGCGCAGGCGAACGCCCCGGTGGTCGAACGCAACCGCAACCTTCACTGCGAAGGACCGTACCCGAGAGCCCAGGCTCTACGCCTGCGCTTAGACTGGCGGACGGTGACCGTGAACGACCCCGATCTCTGGCGCGAGCTCGGACAGCAGCTGCGGGTCGACTCGGTGCGCTGCGCCGCCTCGGCGAAGTCCGGCCATCCGACCTCGGGCATGTCCGCGGCCGACCTGATGGCGGTGTTGCTCGCCAAGTACTTGCGATACGACTTCGCCAACCCGAAGGACCCGCACAACGACCGGCTCGTCTTCTCGAAGGGACATGCCTCGACGCTCCTCTACGGCATGTTCCGCGCGGCCGGCGCCGTCTCGGTCGACGACCTGAAGACCTACCGCCAGTTCGGGAGCATGCTCGAGGGCCATCCGACCCCGCGCATCCCGTGGGTCGACGTCGCCACCGGCTCCCTCGGACAGGGCCTTCCCTACGGCGTCGGGATGGCGCTCGCCGGCAAGAAGCTCGACCGGCTGCCCTTCCGGGTCTGGGTGCTCCTGGGCGACAGCGAGATCGCCGAGGGCTCGCAGTGGGAGGCACTCGAGCACGCCGCCTACTACGAGCTGGACAACCTCGTCGCGATCGTCGACGTCAACCGGCTCGGCCAGCGCGGCGAGACGATGCACGGGTGGGACCTCGACTCGTACGCGAACCGCGCGCGCGCCTTCGGCTGCCACGCGATCGAGATCGACGGCCACGACGTCGAGGCGATCGACCGCGCGTACGCGCAGGCGCTCGAGCTCACCGGGAAGCCCGTCGTGATCGTCGCGCGGACGATCAAGGGCAAGGGCGCGAAGGAGGTCGAGGACAAGAACGGGTGGCACGGCAAGGCGCTCGACCACGCCGACGAGATCATCGAGGAGCTCGGCGGCGACCGGAACATCAAGATCCAGGTGCAGAAGCCGGACACGAGCGCCGCGCGGCACGAGTTCGAAGCGGGCGCGCTCGAGCTGCCGCGCTACGACCTCGGCGAGGAGGTCGCGACCCGGAAAGCGTACGGCGAGGCGCTCGCCGCCCTCGGCGCGGCGCGCGGCGACGTGGTCGCGCTCGACGGCGAGGTCTCGAACTCGACCTACGCCGAGATCTTCGCCAAGGCCCACCCCGAGCGGTACTTCGAGATGTTCATCGCCGAGCAGCAGATGGTCGCGGCCGCCGTCGGGATGCAGGCGCTCGGCTGGCGTCCCTTCGCCTCGACCTTCGCGGCCTTCCTCTCGCGCGCCTACGACTTCATCCGCATGTCCGCGATCAGCCGCGCGAGCTACTGCCTGTGCGGCTCGCACGCCGGGATCTCGATCGGCGAGGACGGGCCGTCGCAGATGGGCCTCGAGGACATCGCCGCGCTCCGGGCCGTCCACGGCTCGACCGTCCTCCACCCGTGCGACGCGAACCAGACGGCGAGGCTCGTGGAGAAGATCGCGGGCGTGGAGGGGATCTCGTACCTGCGCACGCTGCGGCCGGCGTTGCCGGTGCTCTACGACGCCGACGAGGACTTCGAGATCGGCGGCAGCCGCACGCTGCGCGACGGCGACGACGTGGCGATCGTCGCCGCCGGGATCACGGTGCACGAGGCGCTGAAGGCCGCCGAGGCGCTCGCCGAGGAGGGCGTCGAGGCGCGCGTGATCGACCTGTACTCGATCAAGCCGCTCGACGAGGAGACGCTGCGCTCGCTCTCGACGCCGATCGTCACCGTCGAGGACCACCTCCCCGAAGGCGGCCTCGGCGAGGCGGTGCTCTCGGCGCTCGCCGACGCTGAGGAGCGCCCGCGTGTAATCCAGCTCGCCGTGAGGGAGATGCCGCGCTCCGGCAAGCCTGCCGAGCTGCTCGCCGCAGCAGGCATCGACGCCGACGCGATCGCCGCCGCCGCGCGCGAGCTCGTCGGCGCCCGGACTGCGACGATCTGATCCAGATTCAGTGAGCTGGGACGAGGGCTTCGCCGCCCGCTACGACGAGTGGTCGGCCGCAATGACGGACGACGTCGCCTTCTACGTGGAGCTCGCGCGCGAGGCGGACGGGCCGCTGGTCGAGCTCGCGGTCGGGAACGGGCGGGTCGCGATCCCCGTCGCGCAGGCGACCGGGAGGCGGGTGGTCGGGATCGACTCCTCGCCGGCGATGCTCGAGCAGGCCCGCGCCCGCGCTGCCGAGGCGGGCGTGGAGCTCGAGCTGCACGAGGGCGACATGCGCGACCTCGCGCTCGACGAGCCGGCGGCACTGATCTACTGCCCGTTCCGTGCGCTTCTGCACCTGCCGACCTGGGCCGACCGCCGGCGCACCTTCGAGCGCGTCGCCACATCGCTCCGCCCGGACGGGCGGTTCGCCTGGAACGCCTTCGCCTTCGACCACCGCATCGCCGCGGCCCTCGACGGCGAGCACCAGGACGAGCCCGTGCCCCACACGATCCGGTACGCGGTCGGCGACAACCGCGTCGACATCATCCTGGACGACGGCGCGACGAGCTCCCTCTGGTGGGCGACGAAGAACGAGTGGCTCGGGCTCCTCGACGTCGCGGGGCTCGAGGTCGAGGCGCTCTACGGCGGCTTCGCGCGCGAGCCGTTCGGCGACGAGAGCCGCGAGTACGTGTTCGTCGCGACGCCTATTCGGTGATCGCCTCGTAGAGCGCGCTGTCGCGCTCGCGGGCCTCGCGGTACGCGTCGGCCCGGTCGGGGCGTGGCTCGAAGGTCCGGCCGAGCGGCGCCGTCGCCGCCGTCTTCCCCAGCCGGTCGAGCGTGGCGACCGCGGCGCCGCGGAGTGAGGCCTCGGCGA